>Ga0163109_10004820_pt1 | contig 10204 bp, 10 predicted proteins | sample CRUFie1St13metaG_FD_108704 | JGI IMG/M metagenome (GOLD analysis project Ga0163109, IMG submission 108704) | Marine microbial communities from the Costa Rica Dome - CRUD Field 142mm St13 metaG | ecosystem: Environmental > Aquatic > Marine > Oceanic > Photic zone | place: Costa Rica: the Eastern... | reverse complement strand
TTATTCAACCCGGTAGTTCGGCGCTTCTTTGGTAATCGCCACGTCGTGTACGTGCGACTCTTTAACACCAGCACCAGAGATTTTTACGAAGCTCGGGGCTGATCGCATCTCTTCAATCGTTCCGCAGCCGGTGTAACCCATCGCCGCTCGAAGCCCCCCCATCATTTGATGTAGAATTCCGGTAACCGGACCCTTGCAAGGAACCCGGCCCTCGACACCCTCAGGAACCAACTTCTCAGTACCCGAATTTATGTCCTGAAAGTATCGATCAGATGAGCCGTCGCGCTGAGCCATTGCGCCTAAAGATCCCATACCGCGATACGATTTATAGGCGCGCCCTTGAAACAGTTCAACTTCACCCGGTGCCTCGTCGGCCCCGGCCAGTAGTGAACCTACCATCACTGTCGATGCTCCAGCCGAAATCGCTTTAGCGATATCACCTGAGTATCGGATTCCTCCGTCAGCAATCAGAGGAATTCCTGACCCTATGAGTGCTGATGCGACGTTGGCAATTGCCGAGACCTGAGGCACACCGACCCCGGCCACGATACGAGTTGTGCAGATTGATCCCGGGCCAATACCAACCTTCACTGCGTCGACGCCCACTTCGACGAGCGCTTTCGCAGCCTCACCCGTTGCAATATTGCCACCGATTACTTCTACTCGCGGGAAGTTTTGCTTTATCCATGCGACACGATCCAATACACCTTGAGAGTGGCCATGTGCAGTATCAACCACCAGAATATCAACTCCTGCCTCCACTAGTGCGCGGACTCGTCCTTCGCCCTTAATTCCGGTACCAACGGCTGCTGCGGCTAAAAGGCGCTTAGCTGAATCCTTGGCAGCATTCGGGTGGCTTTCGGCCTTCATGATATCTTTCACCGTTACCAACCCCCTCAATCGGAAGTCATCATCCACGATCAATACCTTCTCGATGCGGTGTTTGTGAAGCTTACCCTGAATTTCTTGATGGCCAGCACCCTCAGGCACTGTGACCAAGCGGTCTTTGGGGGTCATCACCTCGCGAACTTGCACATCGAGATCCGGCACAAATCGAATATCCCGACCTGTGACAATTCCGACGAGATTGTCGCCCTCGACAACAGGAACACCACTGATATTGTGATGCCGGGTGATGCCCAATAGTTCGCGGACTGTGATGTTAGGTGAACAAGTCACGGGATCCTGAATGATCCCCGTCTCGAATTTTTTGACTTTTCGGACTTCTTGCGCTTGTGCCTCAATTGCCATGTTTTTGTGCAAAATACCAAGACCGCCCTCTTGAGCCATCGCAATCGCCAACGACGCCTCTGTCACTGTGTCCATCGCCGCTGACAACAACGGCATGTTAAGCTCGATATTCCGTGTGACCTGAGTCTTAAGGCTGACTCTCGCAGGAACTACGTTTGAATAACCCGGAACGAGAAGTACATCATCGAAGGTCAGGGCGTCTTCAGAGATTCGCAACATGAAAAAGTCCTTGAGGGTGGCAGACCAACAGATAGTTTAAGGAGTTAAGGGGTGTCGGAACAAGTGAAGCAGTCTGAAAATGCATTTACAGTCTCCGCGCTATCAGCCCTGCTGACTCAGGCACTCAATGAATTTTTTCCACAAAACGTAACCCTCGAGGCAGAGATAAGTAATTTCAAAACCTATCCGTCAGGTCATTGGTACTTTTCATTAACGGATGGGGACGCCTCCTTAAGCGCAGTCATGTTCAAAGGTGCAAACCGCTTGGTCCGTCTGATTGCCCGGGACGGTCTCAAAGTTCGGGTGCGGTGCGAGGTCAACTTTTACCCACCAAATGGCCGCCTACAGCTCATTGTCAAGCACATGGCTGAAGAGGGTGTCGGAGACCAAAAAGCGAAACTGGAAGCTCTAAAGGCTAAGTTAATAGCTGAGGGCCTAACAGATATTCAATGCAAACAGCCACTGCCTGCGATGCCCCAATGTATCGGACTAATCACCTCCCCGAAAGGGGCTGTCGTTAGAGATATGCTCACGATTTTAAATAGGCGATGGCCACTTGCCTGTATACGCTTATATTCAGCGGCCGTTCAAGGAGAGAATGCGTCAACGGAGCTGGTATCTGCACTCAAACGAGCTACCACCGAAAGATTAGCTCAAGTTCTAATCATTGGTCGTGGTGGTGGAGCATCCGAGGATCTCAACGCATTCAATGACGAGCGACTTTGTCGATCAGTTGCGGCATGTCCGATCCCAATTATTTCAGCAGTTGGCCACGAGACTGATTCAGGATTGACGGATCTTGTCGCAGATTTACGAGCCGCCACACCATCGCAAGCTGCAGAAATCGCAACGCCAGACTTATCCGAGGTTTTTGGACGGTTAACACAACTTGAGTCTAGAGTCCTGTCGCGAGCCGACATACTTATCTCACTTGCGCAGCAGCGTCTCGAGCTATCGGTGCAAAGGCTCTCGATGAGGCTAAGCCAGCGTACCAATCATTCGAGAGATCGTTTGCGACAGCTCGAGCGCAATCTTGTGCCGCCCTCTGAATATATTCGGCTGAAACGTCATGACGTCAGCCACTTACAAACGCGCCTGTCACGTGCTATCGATCAAGAGATCAAACAGATCACGTCGATACTCGGGCATCTGACTGCGCAGCTTGACTCACTGAGCCCACTAGCGACACTTAGCCGTGGCTATGGGATTTTATTGAAAGGCGATACTGATAGTCATCGATCCATTGGGTCTGTCGACGATGTGGAGGAACAATCGCCACTTGAAATTCGTCTCAAAGATGGCACGCTCAACGCGACTATTGACCAAATTCTCAAGGATCCGACATGAAACTCTGGTACACCACTCTTCTGGCCGCAATAATTTCAACATCTGCCACTGCGGTCGAGGACTTACGGGTGCCAGGAGGAGTCGCCGTCATACCTGTCGAAGCAGATGCGCAACCGAGATTCAATGGAAAACCTGTGCTCACAATTCAAGAAAATGGACAATTTCTTGCAGTGGTCGGCCTAGCACTATCGATAAAGCCGGGTGACTATACACTGAACAGCGAAGGTCAGAAAATCCATTTCAAGGTTTTGCCGAAAAAGTATCTTGAGCAGCGGATATATCTGGAGAACAAGCGTCACGTGACACCTAATACACTGGATCTTGATCGCATCAAGAAAGAATCACGAAAGCAGCGCAGAGCGCTAGACGCTTTTGGCGGGAAACTTGATTCTGTTCGCATGGTCCTTCCGGTCAAAGGCCCGATTTCCGGCCCTTTCGGAAAGCGGCGATTCTTTAATGACCAACCACGGCGCCCACATTCCGGTACCGATATTGCCGCACCGGCTGGGACACCAATAAAAGTGGCCGCCTCGGGGCGTGTGAGTCTTGTTGGAGACTTCTTTTTTAATGGGCGGCTAGTCGTAGTTGATCACGGGGAGGGTTTAAAGACTATGTATAACCACATGGATCGAATTGACGTCAAAGAGAACCAAGTCGTTTCTCGGGGCGAATCAATCGGTACAGTCGGATCGACTGGCCGTTCTACTGGACCTCATCTACATCTCGGTGTCATCCTAAATGGCGTCTCAGTTGATCCATCCCTCTTTATCCCCGAAATACGTTCACTGCCCCAGTGATTAGCTCATCGTTCGAAACAGTATGAACAAGTGACATCCGGCCACTGCATAGGCGAGGCGTGGTCGCATTTCAAGATACCACGAAGGTATCGGAAGCTCAGCTAGGATCGGACGGTCAATAAACCATTGCGCGATGAAACAACCGCCCAGCACGGCTACCGTTAGAGGAGCCGGAAGGGCTATCAGACAAATCCAAGCTACGATGACGGGAACGACAGATATTAAAAGTCGTGTGCTTTGTCGGGTCCCGATAATCAGAGCCAAGCCCCAATGAACGCCCCCCATGAATGATAAAATTGCGAGAGAGTAAAGAATAAATGCTTGGAACGCGAGCGATAAGAGTTCCTCGGAGAGAAGGGCTGTGACCGCCCCGGCCACGAAGGGTATCAGGCCCAAATAACCTAGCCGCGTACCCATATCTTCAGCGCGCACTTGCTCGTCCAAGGTCATTCCAGATCCAGAGCCATTTGTGAAAGGGGTGCCTTCCTTCCATACCGGGGTCGGGCCTGTCTCAAGCGACTTCCATGCGCCCTCAAGACCCGCTGAGCTTCAGGCTTCATGTCATGTAGGTCGATCCAAGATTTCAGCCGAGATCGTGCTTCACGTGCCAGTTGAACTGGGTCTCCAATCGGTTCTGGATAATCGAGACCTATGCGACAGCCAATTTTCTTTTGCACACTCAAGGGCATCCTCCACGGTTGGTGGATCCACTCTAATGGTACTGTTTTCAACTCTGGAATCCATCGCTTCACAAAAATACCGTAAGGATCCTGATCCTCTGACTGTTTGATGGGGGAGTACATACGATTTGCATTAATACCGGTGGTGCCAGACTGCATCTGGATCTGCGACCAGTGTATCCCCGCCTCAAAATCAGTGAACCATCGCGCCATCTGAATCCCAGTTTTACGCCAATCAACCCACAAGTGATAACTCGCGATCGAGACGAGCATTGCTCGCATTCGAAAATTCAACCAACCAGTCGCAGCGAGGTATCTCAGACAGGCATCGACAAATGGCCAACCCAGAGTGCCACTACGAAATCGTTCAAACCGCTCTTCCACAGGGTCCGACCCTCCTTGTCGAAGCCCTATAAAACCACGATGTAACTCCTCGAATTCAAGCCGCGGCTCAGACTCCAGTTTCTGAATAAAATGACAATGCCAATGAAGCCTCGACTGGAATGATTTGAGGCTTCTGAGGGCAATACCTCTACCCGTTTCTTCCTTGAGATTCCGACGATGGTCCAACGTACGCTGCCAGACCTCTCTAACGCTCAATGACCCGACAGATAGATGTGTCGATATTCGTGAGCAAACGACTTCTCCGGTCGAGGGACTCGACATACCGCTTCGATAAGCTTCACAGCGGTCATCAAGAAAACTATCCAATAATAATAGCGCGTTACCGCGGCCCCCCTCTTGGCTGGATAGCGAAATCTCATCCGTTACTGAAAAACTTTGCAACACATCAGACGCCGGTTTTGGAGGTGAGCCGATGCCAAGAATTTTCTTGGGTGTCGCGAACTGCGGCAGGCACATCAACTGGTCCCACTGTAATGACCAATCCTTACGTTCTCGGAGGCCACGGACGACGCCGTGCTGCCGATACTCATCCCAAACGACTCCGTGATCCCTAGACCAGCGTTCCACGTTCAGGTCTCGCTCATAGGTCCAACCAGGACCGGTCTCCTGATGAGAGACTATCTTGCAAAACTGAAATTTTTGATGAAGATGATCGAAAACCTCCTCCGCATTGCCAATTAGGATCCAAAGCGGTTGCCCCAATGCGGTTAGTTCTCGATCTAGCGATATTAAGGAGTCTTTTAGGAACGACCACTGCCGGCCCGATGTGTAGTCTCTCGCCCAATAATCGGGTTCGACGATATACAGTGGGAGTAACTGCCCTTCGCCAACAGCCCTACTTAGGGGCTCATGATCAACGATACGTAAGTCACGTTTAAACCAGACGACAATTGGTGGCGTCATTGCAACCAACGCCTCCGATAAGTTTGATCAGGGTCATACCGACCGGCCTGCTCATTTAAATTGAAAATCCGTCCACCTCTCGGATCCGGTCCAACACCAGCAATGTAGGCCCAGTTGCCCCAGTTACTGGCCACATCAAAATCAACCAATCGGCTCTCGAAGTAGGCAGCCCCCAACCGCCAGTCAAGGTTCGATTCATAGACGAGGTGGCTGGCGACCAACTGCCTGGCACGGTTGCTTAACCACCCAGTCTGGTTTAGTTCACGCATCGCCGCATCAACGATGTCACATCCGGTGTTACCCGCACTCCAGACCGCAAAACGTCGACGGTTATGGTCGCCCCCCGCATCCTTATTATTGGGTCCCCGTCGCCTAAACAGGGTCCAGTCGCATGCTCTGGAGTACCAGCGGAAAAAATCACGCCACAAGAGCTCAAACCGAAGCCAGTAGGTCGATTCGTTGGCTCCCTCTGTGCGCTCATAATCGAGTATGTCAGACCAAACCTGACGGGCAGAGATGCATCCATGGGCGAGCCAAGCCGATAGATGACTCGACTGCGTGGGCCCGCATAAAGCATTCCGAGTCACTTTATAGTGAGACAATGCCCTTGTAGCCAGATATGCCTGCCAATGCCGCAGAGCTGAAGCTTCACCGCCACTAGTTCGGACCTCGGTCTCCGGCGATATTTGGCTTCGAAGAGGCCCTATTAACTCGCTTGGATCTGCCCATGGTTGCTCCAATGACAGGGTCAGATCAGGAATCGACTGCGGTGGATCCGGAAAGATTTCCGTTTTTTTTTCTACCACTTTCCTAAACTTTGAGAATGTTGCCGGTAAATCAATTAGGTCAAACGGTAATTGTTCAAGCCGAAAGAGTTCGTCGGCATACACAACTTCACTCTGAAAATCTTCGGCTTGAATACGCTCCATCTCAAGCCGTTCCTCTGTTCCCAGAGGCGCGTCACTTATAACAGCGCGTACTCGGTATTTCTGTCGCGCTCGCACCAAAGCACTGACTGGCTCCTCGGCACTGATCCAGAGCCCGCAACCTCGTCCAGAGAGATCGTTACGCAGGGACTGAAGAGTTTCGGCGCGAAAACGAGCCCAGTGCTCACCGATGCGAGGCAACCCAAATTGCTCGCCAGCCCAGCGCCTAGGTTCCAAACAAGCCAGTGGGACCAACCGTGCCCCAATGGATTTTGCTAGTCTTGATGCACGCTGGAGGGCAGGATTATCAGCCAACCGGCATGTATCGCGAACCAACCAAACGACGATCTCAGGCGTCACGAGTTACTCCTCTGCGCCTGCACCGTTCACTGCAATATATAACCGAATCCCAGTCTCGCTCCCATTTTTTTCGCCAGGAAAACAATCGATCACATACCGGACACAATCTCGTCGGTAAATCACTTTTTTTAATTGTTTTGCCGCCCCGGTTCATAGCAACCGATCCTCCGATAATAGCCTAGTGTCACAACCATCCGTGGTGACATGATCACGCAAATCAGCCGCTTCATACTAAAAATAGATGCAATTTTTTGCTCATTATGCTTGACATATGTGCCCTTTGACCAAACCTCTCCATTTCGGTTATGTCTTCGATTCAGGAAGTCTCAACGACGGTAGGTCATCGGTTAACCGAGTCCCAAGGTTGAGGCAACAATGGGCCGAAGATGTGCTCCTGTAACTACGAGGATGACATCCATGAACCTCAAAAAAAATACTTTCCAAGCGTTAGTAGTGGTGATGAGTATGACAATTTTAAAGGCAAATGCGACCTGCGCTCCTTTACTTGACCACCCCGTCCGACAGCTAGCCGGCGACCAAGTAGATCGACTCTGCGAGGTTTATAGGGGTCAGGTAGTGATGATCGTTAATACAGCTTCAAAATGTGGTTTTACGCCACAGTTCGACGGCCTGGAAGCCCTCTACCGGAAATACAAGGATCGAGGATTTGCCGTATTGGGATTCCCCTCGAAGGATTTTGGCAATCAGGAGTACGGGACTGAACAAGAAACAGCGGATTTTTGTCGCTTAACTTATGGAGTTCAATTCCCCATGTACGCGACAACGAATGCGAAAAAGGGAAAAGCGGACCCTCTCTTTCAGGGATTAGCGGAAGCTGCAAATGGCGATTACCCTTCATGGAACTTCCATAAATATATCCTTGACCGACATGGCGAGCTTGTTGGGAGTTTTGGGCCTTTCACCGGACCGTCGCGACTCAAAAGGGTTATTGAGGACGCGCTTTAACTATCTAAAGGTAATAGATCTTTACCAGCGTATCCCTCACGGAAAGCAGATAGACAAATTGAGACCGAGTCCGAAAAACGCAGAGCATGAGGTTTATCGATAGTCACATCGGCCCACATAACCTCCGGATGCTCCATGACCAGTGAAAGAACTTCATCGGTCATTCGCTCTAATAACAAGAACCGATTTTGTTCGACGTGCGTGATCACTTTCTTCGTAATTGTTCGATAATTTAGTGCCTCATCGATTACGTCAAACGTCACCGCCTTCTCAGCGTGATAATGAATCCGGATGTTGATTACAACGTCCTGCTGATTCTTTTTCTCATCATCATTTATTCCGATGAAGGTCCTGAGCCGGAGATCTCGAATATTTATCTTCGCGATTTGATCACGCTGAAAATCTACCATCACACCTTTCCAATTAGTCGCATAAACTCGCTCCTAGTCGCCTGTTGCTCTCTAAAATCACCAAGCATTACAGAGCTCGCCATTGTCGAATTCTGTTTCTCGACCCCGCGCATCATCATGCAAAAGTGATGTGCTTCGATCACAACGCCAACGCCTCTCGCTCCTGTCACCTCTTGGACTGCGAGAGCGACCTGACGGGTCAGATTTTCTTGGATCTGCAGACGCCTCGCGAACATGTCAGTGATTCGAGCAAACTTTGATAACCCGAGCACTTTCCCGTTCGGCAGATACCCGATATGACAGCGTCCGCTGAATGGCAACATGTGATGCTCGCACATCGAATACAACTCGATGTCACGCACCACGACCATCTCGTCGTTGTCTGACTCAAACACAGCATTATTAACGATTGTCGTGAGGTCTTGGCGATACCCCGACGTCAGAAATTCTAAGGCTTTGGCGGCACGTTTTGGGGTGTCTAGAAGACCTTCCCGCGCAGGATCTTCTCCAATCGCTCGGATCACGTCACGGTAGGATTCAGATAATGAATCGATCATGGGGACTCCAATTTTTTCGACAACTGCTCAGCAATGCCGGTAATAACACTGTACCATCCAAACTTCACAGACGGCTCGTTGCCCTTAACTATGGCCCCTTTGAAAGAAAACAACAAATTGAAAATGATTAGGCTTAAGTTAGTCATTGCTATATTCCTTTTAGGGGCCACAATCTGGATCGTAGTCGGTCTGATAGACTTCACTGCACTAATAAACGCTTTCGGATCGCTTCCTAGCCGTACAATGCTTGTCGTCTTCCTGCTCGGAGCGACAAGCTGGTTTCTACGAGGCTTAAGGACCTGGATTTTATTCGAGGAAGTCCCTCTAGTTGATTCACTTGGAATCAGTTTCGTTCATAACACAGCTAACAACCTCGCCCCGATGCGTTTAGGAGAGTTACTATTACCGGCAATGGCTCGTTGGATAGGGAATGTCAAATTTTCTGTCGGGTTAACGGGCCTTTTATGGATCCGTCTGCTTGATTTCATCAGCCTGATCAGCATTACTATCTGCATTATACTGCTACCATCCGTGGGAACGATTATGTTAGCGATTCTCGCTACTTTAATCTTCCTAACACCGCTATTACTGACGCTGGTGGTGCCAAAAATCCAGCATATACGGCTACCACCATTGCTTGAAGATGTGCGAGATCAATTGATCTATGAGGTAAAAAACGATCGACGGCTGCGGCGGATGTGGCGCCTTACTATTCTTGCGTGGCTGGCAAAGATAGCGGGCATGGGTATTCTATTAGCGGCGCTATCTGGAATCCCGATGACCGATCTAATGGCGACAATCTTAGGCGCGGAACTATCTTCTATTCTCCCCATCCACGGACTAGCAGGAGCAGGAAGTTATGAGATGGGTGGTGTTTTGGCCTCGGCCTTGGTCGGGCTCTCACCGATTCTTGCGCTAGAAATCACAATACAGCTTCACATTTACGTACTGAGTCTCACGGTGGTCTTCGGTATACTCGGTGTTTTGTTGCTTTTAAAACGGACTTTCCATGTCTGAAACGTTGCCCCGCCTATCAGTCGTTATCCCTCTGTACGAGGAAGCAGACAATGTTGAGCCCCTAGTTCTCGAATTACATGCTGCCCTAGAAAATTATCTTGGTGAGTTTGAACTAGTATTCGTGGACGATGGCAGCACCGATCGAACTCTTGAAGCGCTTGTTGAGGCCCGCGAGAATCACGGTAATCACATCATGGTTGTCTCACACAGACGTAACCTGGGACAGACCCAAGCCATGCAGACCGGTCTAAAGTTGGCCCGCGGCGACGTCATAGCCTTTATGGATGGTGATTTACAAAATGATCCAGCCGATATTCCTGGTATGGTTCAAAAGCTAGAGGCAGATAAGCTGGATCTACTTTGCGG
>Ga0163109_10004819_pt1 | contig 10205 bp, 9 predicted proteins | sample CRUFie1St13metaG_FD_108704 | JGI IMG/M metagenome (GOLD analysis project Ga0163109, IMG submission 108704) | Marine microbial communities from the Costa Rica Dome - CRUD Field 142mm St13 metaG | ecosystem: Environmental > Aquatic > Marine > Oceanic > Photic zone | place: Costa Rica: the Eastern... | reverse complement strand
TTTGCGCTTGCGGTCGTTTTTTCAGGTCCTCCGAGGGCGTTATTCGTGGTAACAGCGATTGGTACAGAAGCGCTTCCAGAGATGGTTAATTTCCCCGGAATCGAGATGGTTAGTGATCAAGAGAAAAAGGCTTTAGATCGCTTGTCGCGTCAACAAACAGATCTCGTTTTGAAGATTGTTGATGGGTCCGTCGGGTATTGGGTGAACGGTAATTCAGCGTCAGGCGCTATATTAGAATTACTTCTAAAGTACACCGAGGATCGACCATTGCAACGCGAGGAAACTGATGGGGCAGCAATTCGTTATGTTGACTGGGTGGTACCAGGGATTCTCGGGATGAATATGATGTATAGCGCACTTTGGGGTGTTGGCTATGTGATTGTAAGGTACCGACAGTCTGGCTACTTAAGGCGGCTGAAGGCCACACCCCTAACAAAGCTTGAGTTTTTGTCGGCTCAGGTATTATCTCGATTACTGGTAACCTTGACTGCAAGCGCTATTGTGTTTGTTGGCACTAATTTGATGCTGGATTACAAAATGGTAGGCAGTATCATTCTTTTGCTAATTACCGCTTTAATTGGTGGCTTAGCAATGATCACACTGGGCCTTGCGATCGCTTGTAGGACCGAAAGTAAGGAGTTCGCCGACGGTCTTCTTAATGCAATTACATTTCCAATGTTATTGTTGTCTGATGTTTGGTTTTCGCTAGATGGTTCACCAGAATGGGTTCAAATGATTGCACAGGTATTGCCGCTCACACACGTTTTGGAGGCAGCTCGCGCGGTGATGCTAGATGATGCTGGGTTCACGGATATTGCGCCAAACCTCGGGCTTTTATGTGGGTTTTGCGCGGTTGGTATGGGCATCAGCGTAAGACTCTTTAGGTGGTGATCATGAAACAGTCTGCATTGATACAGGGTGGTGCCAGTGGTCTAGGACAAGCCTTGGTAGATCGAGCTCTAAAGTCTGGAGAATTTGAGCGGATCTTTGTGACTGCACGTAATCCCGATCGCATCATAACAGGGGACTCCCGGGTGATCCCCATTGAACTTGATTTCATGAGTGATACATTGATCCAGGAAGCATCCGTGAAGGTTGCTTCTCACACTGACAGGCTGCATTTAGTAGTGACTACCGCTGGGATTCTGCAAGATGAGTCGGTCGGGGTGAGACCAGAAAAGAAACTTGCCGACCTTACTCGATCAAAACTTGAATTTGTGTTTTCTGTAAACTGTTTTGGGCCTTTTCTTTGGTACGCGGCTTTGGGTAGCCTGTTACGTCATCGAGAGCCTTTAATAGTCGCGACGCTCTCGGCGCGTGTCGCTTCTGTCGGAGACAATCGTTTGGGCGGTTGGCACAGTTATCGCGCAAGTAAAACGGCCCAAAACATGTTGACCAAGAATTTGAGTTTGGAGCTTTCACGTACCAATCCGAGGGCTGTGATTGTTGGCTTGCATCCAGGGACTGTAGATACTGATCTTTCTAAGCCTTTTCAAACAGGAGTTTCTTCTAATAAATTATTTAGCCCAGAGCAGTCAGCCGCCTATCTCTGGGATGTTCTTAAAAATTTGACGCCAGAGCGGTCAGGGCAGGTAATCGCATGGGATGGCCAAACGATCATCCCATGAGATTATGCAGTTATTGCCTGAGGACCGAACGCTCACAAAGCTCTCTGTCCATCGCAGGTTGTGGACTTCGTGCTTGCCTGCGCTCCCGAGACCCATGTTAACCCTGAGAATTTCCAGAAGAGCAGGGAATTCGCGCTCTTTACTCTCTGTTGAAAATATCCGGTTATTTACGAATTGCATCCACGTTGCACTTAGAAAGATCGGATTAAATAACTTGGTGGCTGGTCGCATAAGCCTCGATGAGTAGTGCAAGACCTTCGAGAATATCGCTGCCAAATATAAGGTAGGTAACGATCACTGGTAAGTCGGGATTCTCGGCGTAGCCAGCCGCTCCAGTGACAGTGATTGTTCTGATTTTCAAAACACAGTCTTAGCGAGCAAAATATTACCGAATGCGACCGGGATCAGGGTCAATAAAAATGTGCGACTAAACGTAGCCATCTCAAAAAATCTTTTTCCGAGGGGTTAAGGGGCTAATAAAATGGATCTAAAAAAATAAATACATATATTGATCAATTCTATTTTGGAACTAATAATGTGATTTTGAGGTGATGTTGCAGAATTATAATGGACCGTCTTTCAAGGATACCAATTTTTGTTGCTGTTGCTCGTCATGGGAGTTTTGCTGAAGCAGCGAGACGTCTTGGCATGACGGGGTCGGCGGTTAGTAAGCAAGTTCAGCGGCTGGAAAATGATCTCGGTGCGCGCCTATTTCATCGGACAACTCGTCAATTGAGTCTGACTGACGAGGGATCATTTTTATTCGAGCGATCGGCGCCGCTCGTGGAGGGCATTGAGGAAGTTGGTGAGATGCTTGCTGGTCGCAAGGTGAATCCGGAAGGATCGCTTCGTATTTCTGCACCGGTCGGGCTCGCTCAACGGGTCTTAAAGGAGCCTTTGACCTCATTCATTATGAAGAATCGGGGCATTAATTTGCATGTCGAGTTGTCTGATCGTTTTGTTGATTTGGTTGGAGAAGGGTTCGATCTTGCGATTCGGATCGGTCACTTGGAGGATTCTTCGCTGGTCGCTCGAAGACTTGCAGATATTCCGATGGTACTCGTGGGTGCACCGATTTTACTTGCGGAATATGGGACGCCCAAGACACCAGATGACTTGGCTAATATACCTTTTGTACATTATGGATCTGATCGAAATGCACAACGGTTGAAGTTACAAAAAGGTTTAGAAGAACCGCTGCAAATCGTTACTCAGGCCAAGTTATCAACTAACAACGACCAGATAATGGTGTCCTTCGCGAGGGCGGGAGAGGGTCTGATATTGTTGCCTCGATTTATGGTCGAATCTGAGCTTCAGAATGAGCGTTTGCGAGAGGTACTCCCGGACTATCGACTAATTCCAGAACGAAAACTTTATGCCGTATTCCCTCACGGCCGCCACTTACCACTTAAAACCCGTGTATTGATAGATTTTTTGGTGGAAGAACTGGCTTAAAAGCCATTCAAAATGAGTTCGGAAATTGGGTCGGCCAGCGGAACTCCTAATCGTTGCTTCGGTTCACATTGGCTAAAGCAACAGCCGCCATATTGAAAATACCGCGAGGCGAGGTCGACGCTGTGGCAACATGCGCCTCTTTCTTGAGCCCGAGCAAAAGTGGACCCACGGTCACACCGTTTCCAAGCACCTTCAACAAGTTCCTCGCGATATTAGCAGAGTCGAGATTTGGACACACCAATAGGTTGGCTGTTCCTGTCAGTTTGCTATTTGGAAGTAGATCCAAACGGACTTTTTCTTCCAGCGCAGCATCTGCATGCATCTCGCCATCGGCTTCTATATCAGGGTATCGATCCATGAACATGGTCGCAGCTTGTCGAACTTTTTTCGCAGAAGTTGTGTTAGAAGATCCAAAATTAGAATGAGACAGGAAGGCAGCTTTAGGTTGAATCCCGAAACGTCGAATTTCGTCCGCGGCTAACTTAGCGAGTTCACACAACTGCTCAGCGGTCGGATCGAGGTTTACGTGCGTGTCCGTCAGGAAAATGGTCCCTTGCGACAGTATTAAAACTGTCAGAGCCCCAACTACTGGCGACGCTCCGTCGCGGCCAACGATTTCCTCGACTAACCGAAGATGCTTTCCATAGGTCCCAAAGGTACCGCAAAGCATCGCGTCAGCATCGCCCCGGTGAAGTAACATAGAGGAAACAACGGTTGTATTCGCACGAACGCGCGTTTGAGCAGCTTTTGGAGTCATGCCCTGGCGCGCCATGAGCGCGTGATATTCTTCACCTATCGGGGTCATAACATCGTCACTCAAGTTATCCACTATTTCAAAATCTTGGCCTGGTATGATTGATAGCCCCATAGATTTAATCTTTTCCTGAATCACGTTTGGTCTGCCAACAAGCGTGACGTCTGCAAGTCTTTCAGAAACGATCAATTGACAAGCCTGCAACATTTTGCCGCCCTCACCCTCGGCGAAAACTAGACGGCGTTTGGTCGCGCGGGCGGCCTCGAACATTGGTTTCATCAGCATTCCAGAACGGAAAACAAAACGACTCAGGTCGTCACGGTATGCATCCAGATCATCAATAGGTCGTGTCGCCACACCAGATTCGGAAGCCGCACGAGCGACTCCGGGCGGGATCTCCATGATCAAGCGGGGGTCGAATGGTTTAGGAATGAAATACTCTGGTCCAAACGTTAACTGCTCTCCTTGATAAGTATTTAATACTTCGTCGGACGGAGCCGCATGAACCATCGCTGCTATAGCTTCTGCGCAGGCCGCCTTCATCTCCTCATTGATGACTGTTGCTCCGCAATCGAGTGCGCCACGGAATAGAAATGGGAAACACAGCACATTATTTACCTGGTTTGGGTAATCTGATCGACCGGTAGCAATCAGCGCATCCGGACGAACTTCCTTAACTCTTTCAGGCATTATTTCAGGTGTTGGGTTTGCGAGTGCAAAAATTACTGGCCGATCCGCCATATTCGCGACGTCATCCTGATCAATCACGCCGGGCACGGAGAGCCCTAAAAACACATCGGCACCGACTAAAGCTTCCTTTAAAGTCGCAAGTTCAGTGTCCCGGGCGTACTGTGTCTTATACTTGTCCATCGGACCTTCACGACCATTACGGAGAACCCCATGTTGATCGCACACTATTATGTGCTCTTGCTTGACCCCGAGTGTTTTCAGCATATTTAGGCACGCTTGGGCAGCTGCTCCGGCTCCCGAGCAGACTAGCTTGATTTCATCTAACTCTTTTCCGAGTAGGCGCACAGCATTGAGCATTCCAGCTCCAACTACGATCGCCGTTCCATGTTGATCGTCGTGGAAGACAGGAATATTCATCTGATCCCGGAGCCGCGCCTCTATCTCGAAGCATTCCGGGGCTTTTATGTCCTCCAGATTAATCCCTCCAAAAGAAGGCTCCAACGCAGAAACAACGTCACAGAAGCGATCAACATCGGTGGTATCGACTTCGATATCAATTGAGTTGATGTTGGCGAACTTTTTAAACAGAACCGACTTGCCCTCCATGACTGGTTTAGAGGCCAAGGGTCCGATTGCGCCAAGTCCAAGAACCGCTGTGCCGTTAGTGATTACCGCGACCATATTTGCGCGCGCCGTGAGTTCGGCAGCTTTACTGGGATCTTCAGCGATTTCAGCACATGCGTAGGCGACACCGGGGCTGTAAGCAAGTGACAAATCACGCTGTGTAGCCATTGGCTTAGTTGGTGCGATCTCTAATTTTCCAGCTGGCGCTGCATGGTGATAACGGAGCGCAGCTTCGCGGAGGTCGTTCGACATACAAATGATTTCCAAGTTTTACCAAGACTAATTAAAACAGTGTAACGTACTTCGTTGAATACGTAAGAGTTCAAAATATATTGTTCGATGAATTCGGATAATCTTTGAGTCAGGTCGGAAGACTCCAAAGTATTACAGGGGTTAAATTAGCTGATCTTGCGGGAATAAAATAGATTCGATTTGGGAGTCGAATATCCCGACCGCTCGGTGATAACATGTTTTTTTTTCTGGAGAGTTCTCATGAGCACACGTCTCCGTTTTTCTTATGCCGATCTCCACCAAACTATAGCGCATGGTGTTCGGCAAATTATCGCAAGTGACTTTCAGTTTGACGTCATACTTGCAATCGGTGGTGGTGGCTTTATTCCTGCGCGTATCCTGCGGACGTATGTGGAAAAGCCGCTGATTGCTATTTCGCTGGCCAGGTACCACCCCGACGAGCCACCATCAGACATTCCTTTCAAACTCCAGTGGGTAGACGGCGTAAATAATATGATTACGGGAAAACGTGTTCTATTGGTGGACGAAGTGGATGACGAGCGCACTACGTTGGCTTTTGCGATCGGTGAATTACTTTCGGAAAATCCAGCGGAAATTGGCGTCTTCGTTATGCATAATAAGTTGAAACCGAAAAAGGCGGAATTCCCACAAACGGTGAAGCATGTATTTGTCGGCAAGGACATTGAAGATGTTTGGGTAGATTACCCTTGGGATGCCCGAGATATCGTTCAGCATGAGCGTGATGCAGCAAAGGGTGGCATTCTTGAAGTCGATGAAGCCGAGGCGAAGGCCGCTTATCGGAACTAGCGCCTAGCGCGATTTTTCCCGGAACCAAGAATCGGACGGAAGGCTTTGGAACCAGTAGCGGCGAATTAAAAAAGCAACTAGAGTCATTAGAGCAGTGAGCAAAATATATAATAATGCTACACCACCATATACCCAAAGATCATAACTCCGTGAAAAGACAGTTCTAGCATGGCCCATCAAATCAAGCACAGTTATGGTACTAACGAGCGCACTCGCTTTAAGCAATAAAATTCCTTCATTCGCAAGCGCTGGCCATGAAGTTCGCATGGCTTGTGGGAAAAGGATTTTTTGGTAGGTCTTACGAGGATTCAGACCGATCGAATGAGCCCCCTCCAACTGACCCTGCGGTAGGTTACGGATTGAACCAATTAGGATATTAGTTTGGTAAGCTGCGGAATTAAGAGTCAAAACTATCAAGCCCACCCACCATCCACTACCTAAAAGTACCCATCCTGCTGACTGTTGAATCCACTTAAACTGTGCTAGCCCGTAGTACACCATCCAAAGTTGGATAAGTATCGGGGTACCCTGAAATATATAGACATATATTTTGATTGGTTTATGACTAAGGGTTGGTCCGATCGCAAGAAGTTGAGCCATCATTCTGGCGAGTAAGAAGGCGAAAATCAGTGCGAGCGTAACAAGCTCCAAGGTGGTGAAGAAGCCATCTATTAACCGGGCGCAGTATGGACTAATTGAACTTGGTAGAATGTGCTCAAGCGGGACACACAGGGTTTTGCCAATATCGTAGTGCCAACCTTTAAACCAAAAATAGATGCTCTTGAAAATTGCTTCTGTCATCAGTTTCGTCCAGCCAAGCTGACGCGATTTTCCAGTTGGATTTTGGCTTGATCACTTACCCAGGTCATCAATAAATACAAGACACCAGCTGCTAGGAAAAAAATAAACGGTTCTCGCTCTGTTTCCCCAGCGACTTTCGCTGTTCTTAAAAGTTCATCGAACGCGATGACGGCGATCAGAGAAGTGTCTTTGAGTAAAACGAGCCACAGGTTCATCAATCCAGGGAGCGCGTGCCGCCACATTAAAGGAATGTGTACTTGGGTGGTCGTCTGTAATTTAGAGAGACCTAACGCCTGTGATGCCTCGAGTACACCTTTCGGGACCGCGTAGTACGCGCCCTTGAATACCTCAGAAGCATAAACCCCAAAAATCAACCCGAGACCAAGTGCTCCCGCCCAGAATTTGGGTGTTGATACCTTGAGATCCATCGCGATAGAACTCAGAAGTATGTTTATTAAGATATCGAGCCCAAAAAAAACAACCAAAACTACCAAGAATTCAGGTATTCCTCGAAAAAGAAGGGTCAATCCGTGAGCAAATCCTCGAAGAATAGTAATTGGTTGGATTTTACAGAGCGCCATTACGCCCCCAATTATCAATCCTATAACTAATGAAGCACCTGCGAGACTAACTGTCATCAGCGCTCCGATCAGGAGCTCGTCGCCCCAACCGGAACGCCCCAGCGACAACTTAGATAATGTGTCCATACCGAAAGCGGGGGCTTTGGCCCCCAGATCTGATCAATAGATATCGGCAGAAAAGTATTTAGCGTTGATTTTCGCATACGTACCGTTAGCACGAATTGCATCAATCGCTTTGTTGAAGGCTGCTTTGAGATCTGATTCACCTTGGCGTATACCGATGCCAATCTGATCGTTTATATCAATCGCACTTCCGGAAAGCTCGTAACCACCGTTGTCCTTCAGCCAGTCCATCGCGGGATAGATGTCGGATACCATCGCATCCAAACGCCCAGAAGAGAGATCAGCGTAGGCAGCGGTTTGGGTGTCATACAACTTTACATCTGACTTGCCCATGAGATTGTCTTCAGCCCATTGTGAGGCCAAAGTGGAACGCTGCGCACCGACCACCTTTCCTATCAAATCTTTTGCGCCACCTACCTTTCCTTTCTCACCGATAATAGCGAGGTAATTCGAGTAATACTTGTTGGTGAAGTCAATTGTCTTCTTGCGTTCGTCCGTTATTGACATTGAGGCAATAATCGCATCGTACTTCTTCGCGATCAGTGCAGGAATTATTCCATCCCAATCCTGCGCCACCAGTTCGCAGTTCGCTTTCATCTCTTTACAGAGGGCCATCGCGATATCGACATCAAACCCAATGAGTTTGCCGTTCGTATCGACGCCATTGAACGGAGGATAGGCGCCCTCAGTTGCAATACGCAAAGGATCCGGGATATCTCCGGCGTTAGAGGTTGCCGCAACGGCACTAAAAGCAAGTGCCGATAAGAGTGTTTTGATCATGGTTATAATCCTTTTTTGCTAGGTCGTTATCATATCAGGTTTACCAAGTCCCGGTATTAGACATCGTAGCCCAAGGCTCGGCTACCGGCAGTGGATTACCAGATTGTAAAAGTTCAACAGAGATCCCATCGGGACTTTTAACGAAAGCCATATAGCCGTCTCTTGGCGGTCGGTTTATGGTGACGCCTTGATTTGCTAAGTGACCGCATAACGCATAGATATCGTCGACTCGATAGGCAAGATGCCCGAAATTTCTGCCACCAGCATACTCTTCGGAGTCCCAGTTATAAGTTAGCTCGACGAGTGGTGCTTTGTTTTTCTTGGCGGCATCAACATCGCGTGGAGCTGCCAAGAAAATCAAAGTAAAACGACCGGCCTCACTCTCGTAACGTCGAACTTCTTGTAATCCCAGTCCATCGCAGTAGAAACGTAACGAGGCCTCGATGTCAGTGATACGAATCATAGTGTGAAGATATTGCACAGAGCCTCCAATTTTTTTTTAAAATTGCTTTTATTCGCCCGAAATAAGGCGCATAAAACACTTTTAATTTACTACAGAAGTCGAATGTAATGCGTCAACTAATCATAGGCCTTTCTTTCTTTGTCTCGCAGTCCTTGTTGGCTGCAGGAGCTCCCGTGTACGTCGATAAGGCTGTAATGATGCAAGTACAGTCCGGTACGGCGGTTTCAGGGCGTGTAGTCGCAGGCGAAATTTATACGTTATCTGCCGAGATTTCAGAATCCATAAAGTCCATGACAGTGCGAGTCGGAGACAGGGTAAAAGCTGGGGACGATCTTGCAAAGATGGAAGATACAGAAATTCGCAATGATTTAAAAAGCCTCAAAAATCGAATGGGATATCTGCAAGCACAACTGGCCTTGTTGCGCCAGGGTAAGGCTGTCCGTGAGCAGCAGTTGAGACGCGCACAGAGTCTGACAACTAAAGATTTATTGACACGCGATGCTTCTGAGGAAGTGGAACTTAACGTTATTGATGTTGAAACTGAGATCGTTAAGACGATCTACGAGCTAGAGGACTTAAAAATAGAAATTGAAGACGTGGAGCGACAGCTGGAGCATACAAAGGTAACAGTGAATACAAGCGGTCGAATCATTGAAGTCAACGTCACCGAAGGCCAATACGTCAGTTCTGGGGATCAATTATTTCAGTTATTACCTGATTTGGGTCTTGAGGTGGAAGCGGAAGTAAGACCAGAAGCCTACGAATCGATATCCGTGGGACAGGTCATTGCCGGGAAGATTCGTCAATCTTTGTATGATCTTAAAGTTCGTGCCCTTATTGCAGAACAGAACCAAAGAACTGGATCTCGAACTATTCGGCTTCAGTTTGTAAACCCCCCAAAAGAGAATCTCGTGCTCGGAGAACCGATTGATTTGAGATTACCGATTGGACAAATGAGCGAACAGATCACGATAGCGAAGGATGCTGTGGTTCCGAGTAAGGATGGACATCGAATCGTATTGGTCATCGACGGTAAAGCGGAACCTCGTCGCATCGTACTTGGTGTGGGGGTTGGTAATCGTATTGCGGTCATTAGAGGATTGAAGGCCGGTGATATGGTGGTAACTCAAGGTCAAGAGGGTCTTCGAAGAGGTCAGAAGGTAAGTGTCCTCGGAGACCAATCTTGAGTAGTTTGATTCGCGGTGCGATTACGCATCCGATTGCTGTATTGGCGATTGTCTTGGCAA
>Ga0163109_10004818_pt1 | contig 10205 bp, 12 predicted proteins | sample CRUFie1St13metaG_FD_108704 | JGI IMG/M metagenome (GOLD analysis project Ga0163109, IMG submission 108704) | Marine microbial communities from the Costa Rica Dome - CRUD Field 142mm St13 metaG | ecosystem: Environmental > Aquatic > Marine > Oceanic > Photic zone | place: Costa Rica: the Eastern... | reverse complement strand
GGGCTGTGGGATGAGATTAATGGCTACCTCTGTGTTGGTTCTGATTGGAATACAATTAAGAGAGTTGCCTTTGACCACAAAGGAGAAACGCCAGGTCTCGGCGCAGAGTTGGTTAAGCCTTGGTTTACGAATCAATTTATCAATAAGAAACTCTTTGATGAAGAGGGTACCTATGCCTTTAAAGTCTACAAGGCAGGAAAGTATACCTCCGGTGAGAATGGCGTTGACGGTATGTCCGGAGCCACATTAACTACTGAAGGCGTCGATATGATGGTACAAGCTACCGTGGAGATGTACGCCTCTAAATTCAACCCTGTAAACCTTTAATCATGGCAGAAGTAGCATCAAGAAAGCCTTTGTTAAGCAAGCAGGATCGAAAACTAGTATCCGATCCATTAAATGATAACAACCCGATTACCGTTCAGGTACTCGGTGTCTGTTCTGCGCTTGCTGTAACATCTAATCTGGCAAATTCTATCGTAATGGCCGTTGCAGTAATTCTGGTAACAGCAGCTGCTAATGTTACGATTTCCTCTATTCGAAACTTTATTCCAACGCGAGTTCGGATGATTGTACAGCTTGTAGTAATTGCCGCATTGGTGATTGCGGTGCGTGAAGCACTTCAAGCCTTTGCCTTTCCAGTCTACAAAGAATTAGCGGTATATGTTGGCCTTATCATTACCAACTGTATTGTAATGGGACGTCTTGAGGCCTTTGCTATGGCCAATCGCCCATTTCCTGCCTTGCTTGACGGCATAGGTAATGGCTTAGGGTACGGTGTTATTCTGATTGCTGTAGGGTTCTTTAGAGAGCTTTTTGGCGCAGGGAAACTCCTCGGGTATGAAGTTATTCCAAGTGCTGTCTATGATTTTGGCTACACAGACAATGGAATCATGATTTTACCGATTGCTTCAATCTTTCTCATTGGAATTTTTATTTGGGTACAGAGAAGCTTTAATAAAGACCTAATTGACATTTCTTAAACCGAACCTATGGATTTGATTAACATTTTTATAAAAGCGGCCTTTGTCGAAAACATGGTGCTCATATACTTTCTCGGTATGTGTTCATTTCTTGCTGTTTCCAAAACAGTAAAGACTGCGCTTGGGCTTGGTGCGGCAGTAGTATTCGTATTAGGAATTACGGCTCCAATCAACTGGCTTATTCGTGAGTACATTCTTGTACCTAATGAATTGTTATTCCTTGATTTGATTGTCTATATCGCAGTCATTGCATCTATGGTGCAGATTGTTGAAATGGTCGTTGAGAAGTTCTCTCCGTCATTGTATATGGCGCTTGGTATCTTCTTACCTCTTATCACGGTAAACTGCTCTATTCTTGGTGGAACATTGTTTATGATTACCAAAGAGTATAATCTTGCGGAAAGTACTGTATTTGGTATCGGTTCTGGATTTGGATTTTTCTTGGCCATTATTGCGTTAGCGGCGATTCGAGAAAAAATCAAGTATTCAGCGGTTCCACCAGCACTTCGCGGACTTGGAATGGCCTTTATTATTACAGGACTTATGGGCTTAGCTTTTATGAGCCTAATGGGATTAAAACTCTAAAATCTAACTAACTATGACCTATATGTTGGCAATGAATATTGGAAATCTTATGATGGGGGTCGTCCTTTTTGCAGCGATCCTTTTTGCCCTTGCGGGAATCCTACTTTACCTTAAGTCGGTATTGATCCCTGCAGGTAACGTTAAGATTGTTGTAAATGGAGATACCGAAAACCCAATTGAGGTTGCTCCAGGTGCATCGCTTTTAACTGCACTTTCTACGAAGAACATCTTTCTTCCTTCGGCATGTGGAGGGGGAGGTACTTGCGCTATGTGTACCTGTCAGGTAACAGAAGGGGGAGGAGATATCTTACCTACTGAGCTAAACCACATTAGTAGAAAAGATGCGAAAGACAACTGGCGGTTGAGCTGCCAGGTTAAGGTGAAGAGTGATATGGAGGTGCATGTTCCTGATGAGATCTTCGGTATCAAGAAGTGGGAGTGTGAAGTGGTGTCAAACTATAACGTATCGTCCTTTATCAAAGAGTTTGTGGTTAAACTTCCTGAAGGGGAGAGTCTGGACTTTGAGGCAGGTGGCTACATCCAAATTGATGTGCCTGAGACTGTTGTAGAGTACAAGGATATTGATATTGCTGCCCACCCAGACCACCATGGGGATGATCCTATGAAATTCCAAGAGGAGTGGGATAAGTTTGAACTATGGCAGTTCAAGATGGTCAATGATGAGCCTATTTTCCGTGCCTACTCAATGGCTAACCACCCTGCAGAAGGAAATATTATCATGCTAACCATTCGTGTGGCTACGCCACCATGGGATCGTAAGGCGAATAAGTATATGGACGTAAATCCGGGTATTTGCTCAAGTTACGTCTTCGGATGTAAGCCAGGCGATAAGGTGACTATATCTGGACCTTATGGTGAGTTCTTCATTAAAGAAACTGAGCGTGAAATGCTTTACATCGGTGGAGGAGCGGGTATGGCTCCAATGCGCTCTCACTTATTCCATTTGTTCCACACCTTGAAAACAGGGCGTAAAGTTAATTATTGGTATGGTGGACGCTCTAAAAGGGAGTTGTTCTATATCGATGACTTTAGACAAATTGAGAAGAAGTTTCCAAACTTCAAATTCCATATTGCCCTTAGTGAGCCTTTGGACGAGGATAACTGGGTAACCAAGGAAGATGTAAATGACACGAAGGGTGATGGATTTATAGGTTTCGTTCACCAATGTGTTATCGATCAATACCTTAGTAAGCATGAGGAGCCAGAAGAAATCGAAGTGTATTTCTGTGGACCACCGCTTATGAATCAAGCCGTTATCAAAATGTGTGATGATTGGGGTATTCCAGAGGATCAAGTAGCCTTTGACGACTTCGGAGGATAGATAGTTCATATGAACTTATCACGTCTTGTAAACATCTTATGTTTTTTAGGCATTACGCTGCTTACCCAGTGTACTACGCATGTTGAGGAAAATTCAAGGACAACATGGACCTATACTTTCCCTACGATGGGTACAATGGGTCATGTTAGTATAGTCGTTGATTCTATTGAAGACTTAGACACTACAGCTATAATTGGCGCTATTCAGGCGGAATTACAGGCCATCAATCAATCTGTCAATACATGGGACCCTACTTCTTATCTCAGCCGGTACAATGCAGGGGATACCTCATTACATCCCTTTAAGGATAAGGAATACGTTCTAATGGATAATATCCTTGCTAGTAAGCGCTTTCACAAAGTATCCTTTGGAGCATTTAATCCGGCAGTAATGGACTTAGTGTCTTTTTATAAGGTACGCGATGTCCATGAATTGCTGAGTGAAGAAGAGCAGTTTATAGTGGATTCGATAGTAGAGGCTATAGCTCGTTTCCCATTCATGTTTGAACATCAAGACGATGTTATTCTTCCCTTAGATTTTTCGGCTATTGCCAAAGGCTATGGGGTGGATGCGATCGCCGGAGCGCTCAATACCTTTGGAATAGAAAACTATCTTGTTGAAGTGGGGGGTGAAGTGGTCACCAAAGGGTTTAATGCACGGAATACGCAATGGGTGCTTGGCATTGAGACACCAAATACTTCGCTTGCTACCGATATCTATGCGAAAGTGTCGCTTTGCAACTTTGCCATGGCTACCTCTGGTAATTACCACAATTATAGAGAGGGAGCTGATGGTAGTAAGTGGGTGCATATTATAGACCCAAGGGATGGGAAAAACAAACAAACTGAACTGCTTAGTGCTACGATTGTGGCAAAAGATTGCATGACAGCTGACGCATTAGCTACAGCGAGTATGGTACTTGGTGAGAACGATGCGCTAAATATGGTTGAGCAAGTTCCCAATACAGAAGTCTTGCTAATACTTTCTGCTCCAAATGGACAATATCGAACGGTAATGTCTTCAGGATTTGAGGCCTTCTTAGCGGAGTAAGTAGGTTTTTACCCAATTTTGGGAAGACTACCTTCTTCAGGGTTATCGCAGTCTTCTGGTGTCTTACCACATAGCGTGCATTCACCGAGTTCGTTGCGAAGCATAGGGTTGTTTGACGCACATCCTCCTCGAAACTCTCCATTCTTCTGAAAAACGATGCGTATAGCCATCCCAAAGATTACTAAGGATAGGACAAGGAAGCTCCCTATGATTGTTTGTAACATAGGACGAAGTTAAGGGCTTTCACCATATATCTTTCCTAGTATTGAGTAAAATACACTACAGATGCAGGAGAAGGCTAATGCGTTTTTGCGATTACTTGAGATAATGGATGATTTAAGGGCTAAGTGTCCTTGGGACATGAAACAGACAAAAGAAAGCCTGCGATTACTTACCATTGAAGAGACCTATGAGTTAAGCGATGCCATTCTAAAGAACGATTTACAGGCCGTAAAGGAAGAATTAGGAGATCTTATGCTCCATATGGTATTTTACAGTAAGATAGGTGAGGAGGAAAAGGCATTTGATGTAGCAGACGTACTTCACGCTGTATGTGATAAGCTTATTCGAAGACATCCGCATATCTATGGAGATGTTACAGTAGATGGAGAAGAGGATGTAAAGGCCAATTGGGAAGAAATTAAACGAAAAGAGAAGCTTGCCAAAGGAGAAGGCGCCCACAACGAAGTTAAATCTGTCTTAGCGGGGGTCCCTGATGCGATGCCTTCCCTAATAAAAGCATATCGCTTACAGGAAAAGACCGCTCAATTTGGTTTTGAATGGGATGATATAGCCGATGTAAAGGCTAAAGTTGATGAAGAGTTATCCGAGCTTGATGAGGCAATTCAAACGGGATTTCAGGAAGACATCGAGGCGGAGTATGGCGATGTTCTTTTTGCCTTGGTGAACTATAGCAGGTACTTGAAGCTAGACCCTGAGGCGGCTTTGGAACAAAGCAACCGAAAGTTTAAGCACCGCTTTCAATACATAGAAGAACAAGCCCAATTACAAGGCAAGGATCTAAAGGATATGACGTTGGAAGAAATGGATGTTCTTTGGAATGAGGCAAAAAAAAAGGCGGTCAAAACTGACCGCCCTTAAATCAAAAAATATCGTCTAGAATCCGATAACTCTGTCGATTATATGAATTGCACCATTTGAGCCGCAGATGTCTAACCCGCCGGCGTTTAGTGGAGCACCACCTATTGTCAATGCCGTAGCATCGAACAATTGGCCATTTTGCGATGCAGTTGTTACTGACTGACCATCTGTCAATTCTGAACTAAGCACCATTTGACCTATCACAAAGTGGTCTGCTAATACACCAAAAACTGCGTCAGCACCTAATGCATTTAAATCATCTCCATCTACATCTCCATCTTGATCTTGGTCTAAAGATGCTTCGAACGCTGCATTATTTGGAGCAAATAGCGTAAATGCCATATCAGGATTGGAAAGCACTGCTACTAAATCACCGTAGGTGTTCAAAGACGATTCCGAACCAAACTCAAGTGCGGCAACGAGCGTAGAGAAATCAGGGTTAGCAGTCAGCATTTGACCAAGACCCCCAGGTACCACAACATTGTCTACAATATGGATAACTCCATTGTCACATTGAATGTCTGTTACCACAATATTAGCTGCTGCAAAAGGAATTCTAGAAAAACCACCGGATGCATCTGGAAGAATCACTTCACCAGCTTGGGCAACAGAGGGTCCTGCTGTGTTAACGAAAATGTCCACAAATGAATTCGATGTAAAGTCTGTGCTAACAGGGCGAGAAGACTTAACGTAGCCAGTAGCTAAGTCTCCGGCATAAACTTCTCCTGCTACAACGTGAGTTAGAAGGACACTTGATAGAGTATCTGCACCAACTTCTGTTGGATCCGTGGCTCCAAAAAGACCTATAGCTGCACTAACTGCCGCATTCGCTGGAACAAATACTGTAAATGGGCCGTCTCCACTTAATGTTGGAGTTAAACCGCATGCATCAATTGCTGCTACGAAATCAGTGTAACCTTGATCTGCAGCGACTCCTAATATGCTGTTGTCTGCGGGTGGTGGTGGGGGAGTTGTTCCTCCGCCATCATCCTCGCCGCAAGACGTTAGAGAAATTGCCATGACAGCAAAGCCGCCAAAGAATAGAGTTGATAAATATTTCATGTGTTTTATTTTATGTGGTTTAAACATACTAAATCTTCACTTTGTTTAATGGTCTTGTTGTTTTTTTAAAATTTCTTCAACAAGGTGTTGCCATGATACAAGCCAAGAAGCCCTTTGCGTATCATAAATTGCTGTTTGCTGCCCATTAGACCATCCAATATAACGGCTATCGATAAGGGATTGATAGTTTAGCAGTTGATCTATTGCACTAGAATTGATTAAAACTTCAGGGCTTTTGCACTCCAAAAGAAGGCAGGGATGCCCATAAGAGGTGATCAATATGTCAAAGCGAAATTTTCTTTCGGCAATTTGGATGCTTCCTTCTACTTGAAACTTACTTTTGGGAATTTTCCAATCTTCAACCAAGAAATGGATAATATGCTGTCGAACCATCTCTTCCTTTGTCCACGCCACCCATTTTTTTCGAATAATGTCGAAAACCTCACGGTAAATTTCATTCTTGCGAAAGCGAAAGGCTCTTTCTTTAGGTTCTAGTGGTAGAAAGTGTATTTTACGACTCATGGCTGTGAACCTCACAACAATACGAAATGATGTGCAGAATGGAAAGTTTGCACCAATTTACTTGCTCTACGGGGACGAACCCTTTTTTATTGATCAGGCAGTATCCGTTATTGATGAGCATGTCTTAACCGAGGCCGAACGTGGCTTTAACCAGGCGGTGTTTTATGGGGCGGATATTGAAGGACAAAAACTCAATGAGGTATGTGCACGTCTTCCAATGATGGCGACGCGAAGTTACGTCTTAGTAAAAGAGGCACAGGATATCCCAGCAGAATCTATAGCTCATTTATTGGATTACATGCTCAAGCCCAATCCACAAACGGTTTTGGTATTGGCATGGAAACGGAAAATTGATAAGCGCCGGGAATTCTACACGAAAGGCGTTAAGAAAAGCGAACATCTATGCATCTTAGAATCAAAGGCTATTCCAGATTATAAGTTGGAAGAATGGCTTGATGGTTATGCGCAATCTGTGGGCTTTCGTCTAGACAATAAATCAGTGTCTCTTTTAGCGGAGTACTTAGGGAATGATTTAAGTACAATCTATCAAGCCTTTGAGAAACTTAAGCTCGTACTTCCGGAAAACGCTCACATCGATGCTGATATCATAGAGCAATACATTGGGATATCAAAAGAATACAACAATTTTGAACTAAAAGACGCTCTTGGAAATCGAGATACGCAGCGTGTAATGCGTATTCTTACTTATTATCGAGGAAACAGCAAAGCCTTGTATTTACCACTCATCTTAGCTACGATATATAACCATATGGTTGTGTTATATCAACTTAAGATGATTTCATCACCGACGGTTCATGATGTTAAGGCCATTGCCAATATTCATGCTTTCCCAGTCCAACAGTCGATATTGCGTCAGGTTTCGAGTTATTCGCTGCCTGAATTATCCAGAGTGCTCATGCTTATATCTTCTTACGAACCCAAAGCCAAAGGCATCGGAGTACGCAATAGTCCAACGAAGTCAATCGAGTTACTTACGGAATTTTGTATGATTGTAGTTAACCCCTCCTTACTTGCTGCTTCCAAGAACTTGAGTGTAGCGCGCACGGCATAATTCTTCATCTGCCTGCAATTGAGATTTTAATGCATTTGAATTGTCAAATGGTTGCTCGTCTCGTATGCGTTCCATAAAGGAAACGCGAAGGTTAGACCCATAGAGATCACCCTCCCAATCAAGAATGTGAACTTCTACTTTTAATGCACCATTATCATAGGTGGGCCGATGACCGATGTTTACCATGGCGCAATACTCCGTATTGTCGATATTGGAAACTCCCCAATACACACCGGGTTTAGGAATAAGCTTTTTACCGTCTTGTAAAAGTAGATTAGCGGTTGGATAGTCCAATTGCCTTCCTCTTTTTTCTCCGTGCACAACGATACCTTCCAATTCAAAGGCATAGCCAAGTAGGCTGTTCGCTTCAGATATTTCTCCATTAGCTAAGGCTTCGCGTATTCGTGTCGAGCTAATTTTTAGCTCGGTGACTTTTTGTGCGTCGATAACATCAACTTCAAAAGAATAGGCTTTTCCAAGGCGAGCCAAGAGAGAAGCATCTCCGCTGCGCTGATATCCAAAGCGATGATCAAATCCAATCACAACGCGTTTTGGCTTAAAGGCGTTGGCAATATATTGCTCCACGTAGGCTAGAGGTTGCATCTCTGATAAATCGCGCGTGAAGGGAATGATGGCGAGGTGGTCTAATCCAAGTTGCTCTAAGCGTCTGACTCTCTCCTTCATCGTGGTAATCAGCTCGACTGGTTTGCCATCTCTTCCTAGAACGGCTCGTGGGTGGGGATGGAAGGTGAGCATGGCGGAGTCAGTATTTGATGCCTTGGCCAATTCTGTTACCTTTTTTATCAAGGCTTGATGACCTATATGCAAGCCATCAAAGCTTCCTATGGTCAAGATACAATGCTCAAGGCTGTTGAGCTCGTCTAGTTTTGTATAAACCTTCACGACGCCAAGGTATTGTTTCTCTCTAACATTGCGATGCACTCTTCGATTTCAAAGCAGTCTTCAAGCTGAACCTTGCCAACAGCTGTTCGCGTAAGCTGAATCAAATGAGCACCATTCCCTAAACTTGTACCCATATCTCTTGCTAAGCTGCGTATATATGTTCCTTTGCTACAGGTCAATGAAAACGCCAAGCAATCCACATCGTGTGGCGTTAGGACTAAATCTTGTATTTCCACGGGTCTTGGTGCTAATTCAAAGATTTCACCTTTTCTGGCTTGTTTATAAGCTCGTTGGCCATCAATCTGAATGGCTGAATGACGGGGAGGTCGTTGTTGAAGTACTCCTGTAAATTCTCGAATCAGTTGGGAGATATTTTCTTGTGTAAGCTCAGGTATCGCATAGGTATGGTCAATGGCAGTTTCGAGATCAAAACTTGGTGTCGTTGCACCAAATCGAATGATTCCAGAATATGCCTTGGTTGTAGCCATCCAAGATTCAATCGTTTTCGTCGCTTTTCCAACGCATAACACAAGAACTCCTGTAGCAAGAGGGTCAAGCGTTCCAGCATGACCTACCTTAAACTTCTTCACCCCCAATCGCTTTCGGATTACCCATCGTATCTTGTTTACAACATCAAAGGATGTCCAACCAAGGGGTTTTTTGATGGCTAATACTGCACCACTTCTCAATTCCTCCTCAGAGAGGAAGGCGGTGGATTTAGCTGTTAAAGTATTTGCCATAAGATGGTGGCTATTCCAACGATTGCGCAATACGCTGCGAAGTAGACCAATTTGTTTCGGAGAACGAGCTGGACCATAATGCGACAGGCAATTACACCGACAAAGAAAGCACTGAGACCTCCAGCAAGTAAAATGCCCCATGGGACGGCATCAACTGCATTAAGTTGAATAAGATCATTGAGTTCTAGTATTGAGGCACCAAGTATAGGTGGAATGGCCATGAGAAAGGAAAAGCTTGCTACTTTTTTCCGGTCGGTTCCCAAAACGAGTCCGGTAGAGATGGTTGCCCCCGATCGAGATATACCAGGCAAGACGGCAAAGGCCTGAGCAATCCCCATGATAAAGGCTCCCACATAGCTTAAATTGCCGTTGTAAGGACTTGTTCTTATGGTGACCAGCAAAAGAAGTGCTGTTATACAAAGCATGGCGCCTACTAAGAGAAGGTTACCATTAAAAATAGCTTCTACTTGGTCTTTTAAGAAAAGTCCAACAAACAATACGGGTAACATGCTGATAATGATAAGGGTCGCATATTGGATGTCAATGGTGTTGCCTTTTAAAACTCCTTTAATACGCCCTAATATTTCATCCCAAAAAACGACAATAGTACTTAAGACAGTACCGAGATGAACAGCTATTGAAAAAGCTAGGTCGTACTCGCCGATGTCAACACCCAGTAATGCTTGACCGATTTCAATATGACCACTGCTTGAAATAGGCAGAAATTCGGCAATTCCTTGAAGGATACCTAGGAGTATTGCTTTAAGGGTCTCAGCCAAGGGTAAAAATCAAATTAAGCCTCAGACTTAGGGGCTTTGTAAAATATGGCAAACACTTCCACGATG
>Ga0163109_10004817_pt1 | contig 10206 bp, 10 predicted proteins | sample CRUFie1St13metaG_FD_108704 | JGI IMG/M metagenome (GOLD analysis project Ga0163109, IMG submission 108704) | Marine microbial communities from the Costa Rica Dome - CRUD Field 142mm St13 metaG | ecosystem: Environmental > Aquatic > Marine > Oceanic > Photic zone | place: Costa Rica: the Eastern... | reverse complement strand
TCAACCGCTCAATCAGCACATCAAGCGGCGGCTGAAGCGCCACAACCAAGGATCGACGGCGCATCCACTCCATGGCACCATCTGCGCAAGGAGTGCCGCCGCCTGTGGCCAACACAATCGGTTCGTCGGGCCTCAACGCATCCGACAAGACGTCCTGCTCGACCTCTCGGAAGACAGCTTCGCCCTGCGTTTCAAAAATCTCACGAATGGAAAGGCCGAGCGTGCGCTCCACTTCCGCGTCGGTGTCGACAAACGGCCGACCCAACCGATCCGCGAGCGCGCGACCCAAGGTGGACTTGCCAGATCCCATGAAACCAATCAAGGACAAATGCAATGAAGGGGGTTGAAGTGGCATGTTATCGGATGTTGACCGCCAAAAGGTCGTTCCCCTCCAACGTTCCCACAAGTCGATCTTGCGGACGAACCGCTGCGACGCCCGCAGGAGTTCCTGTGAAAAGAAGATCTCCCACCTTGAGCGTCATGAATTTGGACACTTCCGAAATGAGTCTATCTACGGAAAACAACATGTCCTTCGTGTGGCCCTCCTGCACCACTTGGTCCCGATTGGTCAACTGAAATTGCAGGTCTTGGACCTCCTTTCCAAGGTCAGTGAGTTTCATGAACTGGCCGACGACTGCCGATCCGTCAAAAGCCTTGGCCCGTTCCCAAGGATGCCCCTTCGCCTTGAGTTGGGTTTGGATGTCCCTTGCGGTGAAATCAATGCCCAACCCGACCTCGTCGTAATACCGAGAAGCATGGGATTCCGAGATGGTTTTGCCCAATCGATTGATCTTGACCACCAATTCGATCTCGTGGTGCACATCCTGGGTCCACTCCGGAATGTAAAACGGATGCTTGTGGCTCAGGATGGCGCTTTGTGGCTTCAAAAACACCACCGGTTCAGCAGGCACTTGGTTGCCCAGTTCTCGAGCGTGGTCGGCGTAGTTGCGCCCAATGCAAATGATTTTCATGGATGGAATCAATCGTTCACAAAGAACGACACCTCCACCCGTCTGTCCAAGGCGCCCCTGTTGGTGGCCCGTTCTTCACCGAAGTAATTGAGCACCACCCGGGTGTCCAAGACGCCACTTTCCAACAAATGCGTTCGAACGGCTTGGGCGCGTCTCTTGGACAAGGCCAAATTCGCAGAACGGTCGCCGGTCACATCGGCATGGCCCGTGCAGACCACCCGCAGTTGAGGGTACATGGCCATGAACTCCATCACCTCGTTCAATTGGAGCTGGGACGTCAACGTCAACCGAAAACTCCCTTCGTAAAACTGAATGTCGAACGACGACGGCAAGTTCAGCGCCCGAAGGGCTGGATCTGAAGAAGGTTGGGCCCGTTCGTTCTGCCACGTGGACACGGCCAAATCACGAGTGCGCGAGGCTGACTCCTTCCCCGCTTCCAAAGCTGAAATTCTCGCGTCTTGTGATTCAACAAGGGTCAGAATCCGCTTCATCATGGACTGCATCGCTTCCAACTCAGGAGAACGCGTGCCTGAGCGATTTCCAATCGCCTCATCCGGCCAGGCGCTTTCATCTGACCCGCCCAGCAAGGACATGTCTTCGAGATTGACATTGATTTCCAACGGCTCGAGTGTGGCATTTTCTCCCGGCACAAGCCATTCCTCCAGTTCTTCTTTGGGAAGCCGCTGTTCCAGGGTGCCGATTTTTTGGAGCAAGCCTCTGTTGACGAAATGACCCAAATCGACACCGCACTGCAGCAAGATTTCCTGAATCCTCTGCTCGATGAGCACATAGGTGCGCGCCTCGAAACTTTGGTTGCCGTTGCCACGCATCCTCTCGACGTCCCTGAGGTCCAGTTCTTCAAAATCCAACAACAAGGCCGACACTTCGGAGGAAAAGCCGCCGAACTTGTCGGTTCCCGAAAAGGACCGGATGCGAAGAAGGTCGGCCACCGTGCGTTCCATGGTCCTTTGTGTGGCGCGGACCGACGACGACCATCCGATGTCTTGCTCGTCGATCTGCAATTGTCCCCGGAGATAGACCCCTAGGGCCTCCAACGCCAAGCCACGCAGTTGTTCAAGCTCAGGATCAGGCGCCGTCGAATAATAATTGATGACCAGGGTGCCCTCCTGCTGCCCCGTCTTGATGGGCTCTCCTTGACCCCATGAACTACAGACTCCCATGGCGAGCACAAGGCACGCCAAAATGAGCCGCACGCAATCGTGCCTGCCCAACGCATGGTTCCAGACGGTCATGCTCAAATTTCGGAAAAATTATGTAAATCACTTTCCCTCCCTCCGAATCACCGTCCTGACGGTGAACAAGAGAATCTTCAGGTCGAGCAACAGAGAGATGTTCTCCAAGTACATGATGTCGTAGCGCAAACGCTGTCGCATTTGGTCGACATTTTCGGCATAGCCGTATTTCACTTGGCCCCATGACGTGATGCCTGGGCGAACTTGCTGAAGCCTCAAAAAGTGGGGACTGTGCTGGACAATTTGCTCCGCAAAAAAGGCGCGTTCTGGACGAGGGCCCACCAAAGACATGTCCCCTTTCAGCACATTCCAAAATTGAGGCAACTCGTCCACACGGGTTTGACGAAGCCTCTTTCCCACCGCAGTGATTCGGCTGTCTTGGTCGGAACTCAATTGGGGCGTTCCGCCCTCCGAATCCACAAACATGGTTCTGAACTTGACGATGCGAAACGGGGTCCCGTGCAGGCCAAGCCGTTCTTGTGTGTAAAACACCGGGCCTTCCGAATCGCGCTTGACCCTCCACGCCACCCACAGGAACAGGGGTGACAACACGGTCAACGCCACGATGCTGACGACCATGTCGACAAACCGTTTGACCGCCTTCATGCCGTGACCCAGCCCAGGTCTGCTCAGGTTCACGAGCGGAACGCCAAACAAATTCGTGGAACGCACCGTGCCGGCCATGTAGTCCAGCGCCCCGGGAACCACCAGCAATTCTACGCCTTTGCCCTCCAGCACCGCCACCCACCCAAGCATCGACTCGCGCTTGGCCACCGACGTGGTGATCACCGCCCGGTCCAAGGCATGCTCATCCAGCCACCGGCCAAGCCTGCCCAAATCCGACTCAAGCTGACCTTCCGTCATTTGGGCCAAGACGTTCCACCCCAGTCGACCAGGGGTTTCTTGGAGGTCGGTGGCGAAACGGGCGTTGTCCTCCTCAGTCCCCACCAAAATGGTGGCAAACGCCCATCGGCCTGACTGCACTCGACGAACCACAGAGGACGTGAGCATCCAACGTCCCAACAACGTGAGGCCTGCATGGGCAGACATCCACACGGCGAGGGTTTCATAATGGTCCACATGCGTCCGGGTCACATCGTCGAGCAACAAGGCAAAAAAGAGGAGCACCCCACCCATGGCACTCGCCCGGACCACCTGACGCACTTCCAAGCCACGGTGCCTCGACCGGATGTTGACGTACATGCCCATCAGCGCATGCACAGTCCACCAAAACAAGGGAATCAGCACAATGGCTTTCCAAAAGTTCGCATCGGGGGTGGCGTCGATGTCGATGCCAAACGTCCTCGGCTCAACGACGAGTTTCCGAAAGGCAAAAAGGACGGACCAAGAGAGGCATGCGGCCAGGCCATCCCATGCCAAATACATCCACCACCAGCGTTCCCAAGGCCGGCGATCGTGGGATTTGGGTGCATCCAGCTCAATCGTCAAAATGCACGAATTTCAAATTGTCCAACCAAATGTTGCCCTCGCTGCCATCCGCGAAAATGTTGGAACTGACCCCAATTTCAAAGGACCCCGCGTCGGGCATGGAGGACAGGGCGGGATACAGGTCGAGGTACATTTTTTTCCACTGACATTCGCCGCTTTCGTCGCATGTTGAATTCAGGACCAAAATGTCCAATCTGCCCGCTTGTGTTCCTCCAAACACCTGAAGTCCGACGACAAACGGGATGTCGCATTTGTAGTGAAACTCGAGGTACACCAAGCGGTCGCGCGGCAAATCAAAAAACCGTTCGAAGGTGACGGCGTTGAGCCGGGTATGTGCGCTGTCCAGATGCATGTAACCGCTTCCGTCGCCCTCAAAAACGTCCTCGGGGTCTGTGATGCGTTGGACCTCCACATTGCTGTCGGCGCTCTCGACAAAAAGGTTGGCCGTGTCGAAGTTTTCCGCCAGGATGACCTTGGTGGAGAGGGCTGGACCTTCCACGTATTGCCCTGCAAACGCGTGCTCTTCAAGGGTGGACGGATCACCGTCGATGTCAACAACGTTGGCTTTGTAAAAGGGGTAGTCTTTTCGGGTTGCGGCCACCCCATTTGCGCGGATGCCTGGAAGCAAGGTCAAAGTTTGGGGTTCTCCTGCCGGAAGGGTCACCCGAGCTGGCAAGGGATACACACCAAGCACATCTGTCGCACTGTACACCCAAACTTCTTCCACCCCGTGTTGGGCGGTGCCCTGAAGGGGCGTGGTGGTCAGGGTGTATTCCGAGATTTCAAGCACCTCGGGCGCACCCAAATCCCAAGACTCGGGCCGACATCCTGACCAGAGCGCCCCAAGCAGGAGGCAGAACGCAAATCGTTGAAAAAGGGCTAGGGATGGCATGGATGCGCGAAGTTACACCTACTCAGGCGCACTGCACACAGCGCATGGCGCCCGGCATCAGCATCAACCTTCCTGCCGGAATCTCTTGGCCACACCGCATGCATTTGCCGTATTTCTCGTCGCGCATGCGGTCCATGGCTTTGTCCAATTGGTCCAATTCCGTCTCGAGTTGCCGCAGTGCGGCTTCGTTCACGCTGCGGTTGTTGATCGCATCCATCCTGCTGACCCGGCCAATGGCTTCGCTCGGCGGGATGGGCTTTGTCAGCTCTTTGTATTCCGCAATGCGCTCCTCCAAGTCCACCCTTTTGCGGATGGCGCGGTCGCGGATTTGGTTCAACTCCTCCTGGGTCATGCTTCAAGATAAGCCGAACTGTGGACAGGTCGGTGACAACTCGAAGGTCCAATCGGGCGGAACTCGGCATTTGGCCGTCTAATTTTGCGGCTCAAATCAGAAGAACATCGCCATGAAATTTTTCATCGACACCGCCAACCTCGACCAAATCCGTGAAGCCCAAGCCCTGGGCATTTTGGATGGAGTGACCACCAACCCCTCACTGATGGCCAAGGAGGGCATTGCCGGCGATGACGCGGTGAAGGCGCACTACAAGGCCATCTGCGACATCGTGGACGGCGACGTGAGCGCCGAAGTGATTGCCACAGATTTCGAAGGCATGGTCCGCGAAGGCGAAGCGCTTGCGGCATTGCATGAAAACATTGTGGTGAAGGTGCCAATGATTTCTGAGGGCATCAAGGCCATCAGTCATTTCACGGAAAAGGGCATCCGCACCAACTGCACGCTGATTTTTTCTCCGGGACAGGCCTTGATCGCCGCGAAAGCCGGCGCGTCTTATGTCAGTCCTTTCATTGGTCGTCTGGACGACATCAGCTCGGATGGCATGGACTTGATCGAGGACATCCGCAACATTTTCGACAACTACGATTTTGGGACTGAAATCCTCGCGGCGAGTGTTCGAGGCCCCATGCACGTCATCGAATGCGCGAAACTTGGCGCCGACGTGATGACCGGGCCATTGAGCGCCATTGAAGGATTGATGAAGCATCCTTTGACCGACATCGGATTGGCCAAATTCTTGGCCGACCACGCGAAGTCGAACAGCTGACTGCCGCTCCAGCGTCACGCATGGCCCACCTGGTCAAATTGCACGACCACAATCCGGATCCCAGAAAGGTGCGGGAGGTCGTCGATGTGCTTCACAACAATGGACTCATCGTCTGTCCAACCGACACCGTGTACAGCTTCGCCGCAAAACTCGGCAGCTCCAAGGGGTTCGACAGGCTTGCCCGCGCCAAAGGGGTGAAAGCTGAAAAAGCCAACTTCTCCTTGTTGTGCGCCGACCTGAGCGACCTCAGCCATTACGCCACCCACATCAGCAATCCCCTGTTCAAACTGATGAAACGTGCGTTGCCTGGGCCATACACCTTCGTGCTTCCCGCCAGCGGCGAGGTGCCCAAATTGTACAAGGGCAAAAAAAAGACCATTGGCATTCGGGTGCCCGACCACCCCGTGGCGCAACACGTGCTGCGCGAGCTTGGAAGTCCACTCGTGGTAAGCAGCGTTCACGACGAAGATGCGCTGCTCGAATACACCACCGATCCCGAGTTGATTCTTGAGCGACAAAGCCATTTGGTCGATCTGGTCGTGGATGGCGGCATGGGGCAACTTGAAGCGTCGACCGTGCTCGATTGCAGCAGCGGTGAGCCTGAGGTGATTCGAGAGGGATTGGGGGACATCTCCGACCTTCTTTGACGTCCTTCGCTCGCCGCAATCAGTCGCGCGCCCGCGCTTCGAGCATGGGCACAAAGGCGGCACAACCGTGGTCTTTTTTGGTGAACTCGCGGTCGCTGATTCGGTCGATGGTCCACATGCGCTGGGTTTCTCCATCCCCCACTGGAATGACCATCCTCCCTCCCACCTTCAATTGACCAAGCAAGGCTTGAGGTACGTCAGGGGCACCACACGTGATGATGATGCCGTCAAAAGGAGCAAACACGGGCTTGCCTTTGTAGCCATCTCCGTAATACAGCGAAGGCTTCCATCCCATGGCTTTGAGGAGTGGCCCCGCCGCATCAAACAGCGCCTTCTGGCGTTCAATGCTGTGGACTTTGAAGCCAAGCGCACAGAGCACGGCGCATTGGTATCCACTGCCTGTGCCGATTTCGAGGATGGTGTCCCCGGGTTGGGCCCCGAGCAATTCACTTTGCTTGGCGACGGTGTGGGGCTGGCTGATGGTTTGGCCTGCGGCAATGGGAAATGCCTTGTTGCTGTAGGCAAATTGGGAAAATGCAGAATCCAAAAAGAAATGCCTCGGCACCCGATCCATCGCCTCAAGCACCCGCTCATCGCGGATGCCCATCTCGCGAAGCTCTTCGAGAAGCTTCCGCCGCTGGCCTTTGTGCATGTATGTGTCCTCCGGAAGTTGCATGACGTCCAATCTACAGCCCGCAAACGGGCGAAATGTGCATGGCCTGTGGGCAATTTTCACACACCCATCGTGAACAGCGCTGACCACCTCATGTAGTTTCGCGGCATGGTCAAACACTGGTTCAATTGCAAAGTCAGCTCGCGGTCCTTGGACAGCGAAGGCGCGGAAATCAAGAAGGTGGAACAGTTCGTGCTCGACGCTTACACGTACACGGAAGCAGAGACACGCATGACGCAGATTGGTGAGTACGAAGGCATTCGCACCTTCGAAATCACCCAATTGACAAAAACCAACCTAGTCGAGGTCATTCGTAATCCCGATTGCGACAAATGGTTCAGGGTCAAAGTGGCCATGACCACGTTTGACTCCGACCGCGGTTCAGAAAAGGAAAGCAACCAGCACATTTTGTTGAGTGCCACCGACGTGCGCGACGCCTACGACAAGGTGTCACAGCACATGAATCAGCTTGGCGTTGGCTACGTCATTCCCTCCATCGCGTTCCAAAAAATCGTGGAGGTTTTCCCGCAGGAAGAATGGCAAGTGGTGAATGGGCAAGAACAACCCAAACACGAAGTTCCCGCCGAGTCCGACCTGGCCTGAACGAGCCTGTCAGGCCAACCAGCTCCAAGCACTGTCGTAGGCCTCTCGTTCCTGAGCGTGTTCAAGCAACCATCCGAGATAGTCGTCTGACCCGAGTGTGGCGCTGTCGCCCACCAGCATGCACGCGTGTTTGGCCCGTGTTTGGGCGACGTGGATGCGGCGACTCTCGCTCAAAAACCCCACCTCGCCGCGGTCGTTGCTTCGGGTCATGGACACAATCATGCCATCCCGCTCTTGCCCTTGAAACCCATCCACCGTGTGGATGGTCACCTGCGCTTTGCCATCCACTTGTCCCTCGGCCATGCGGGCGTGCCACATCTCTTTGAGCAGTTCGACCTGCGCGGCGTAGGGCGCCACAATGCCCAACGTCATGGATGGATGCATGTTCAGCCAGTCCACCGCCCGGTCGAGGGCAAACGACGCCTCGTCCCGGTTGAACACGCTCCCTCCCTCCTCAGATCGTCGCTCCTCAAAGCCGCATCCTGCGGTGTCCACCCAAAGCCATGGGTGGATGCCTTCCAACGCGGCACTGGCCACCTCGGGGTGGGCCCGGAGTCGGCCCGAATAAAAGCGTGCGTTCCCCGCAGACTTGTTGGCCTTGTGCATGCGGTGTTGCACCTCCAACATGACCGTGTCCTCCGGATGTTGCTTGATCAAGCGTTCCAACATGGTCTTCTCAAGTGCCCGCCCCCCCAAGCTTTTGACCACTGGAGGAAGCTGGCAAGGGTCGCCGCACAACACCAACCTCGATGCCCTGCGCATGGGAATCAGCGTGGCCGGAGGCAAAGCTTGGGCCGCCTCGTCGACCATGGCGACGTCAAACGTCACCCCGCGCAAGCGCCGGTCGTCGCATCCCACGAGCGTCGCACACACCACTTCAGCTTCTCGAATGACTTTTTCCGACAAGTACGCTTCCAATTCTTCGGCTTCCTTGCGCAACGCCCTGGCTTCTGAGCGGGCCTGCTTTCTGGCCTCCCGTTGTTCCGCACCAAAATTCCTCACATGCCGGTCGGCTTCCCGTTGGCGCTGTTCCGCCTCTTGCCTCGTTTTCAACACCCGGTTGTACTCTGGCTGTCGTTGCACCATGGCGTCGAGGGTGCGTTCCAGCACGTGTTTCCCAACCCGAATGGGGTGCCCCACGCGCACGACATTCAAGCCAGCTTCGGTGAAGCGCTCGACAAGCACATCCACAGCCATGTTGGACGGGGCCGAGGCAAGCACCTTCTCGCCATCTTGAACCAAACCAGCCACCGCCGCAACCACCGTTCTGGTTTTCCCTGTGCCGGGTGGGCCATGGAGCAAAGACAAATTGGAACGAGACCAGATGTCCTTGGCGGCATGGGCCTGCTGTTCATTCAACCCTGAAATGTCGCCTTGGACAGCTTCCGCCGCGGGCAGCGTGCGCGCCCATGGGCCCATCCCGATGGCGGCATCGCGGAATGCCTTCAACTCTTCCGAATCGACATTGATCCAATGGCTCAACGCATGGGCCATGGCCTTGTAACTGCGTTCATCAGGCCTGGCGTCCACCGTCCATTTGATGTGCTGAATGGCCACGCCTTCGGGACCATCGCCTTCCAACACCACATCCATTTGCATCCCGCGCATCTTCATGACGCGGGCGGGCCACGCCCCCAGATCTTCCATCGCGTTGCGGTCTCCCACTGGAGTCAACAACACCGCACCTCCCACACGAAAGACACCTGGCAACCCTCCACCTTCTTGGCACGTCAGACTCCATTTGGCCCCACCAAACGCATAAGAGGCCGCGGTCACCTCGACGGGAGACCATGTCAAGCCCTCCGACCTGCGGACCTTGAGCGAGGCATGGTCCAGCACCTCCGCAACCCGTGCACGTTCGTCGTCTCGTTCCGCGAGCAGCGCCTCCGTCCAAGACGTCAACAAATCCAGAGGATGCATCGCAGGCACCTGTCAGAAATCAATCCGCAATGTGGAAAATGCCTTGGAAAACGAATGGTCCTTCCCCAGAAAACTCCTGCAAGGGGCCATTGGCATCTGTCACCACAAGAGGCCCTTCATCCACAGGGATGGTCAACACGTAGTAGTAAACACCAGAGGTCGCATTGTCCGCACCACAATCCCAAAATTCCTCTTCACCGAAATCGTCGCTCTCAAACACCACATTGCCCCAGCGGTTCATGACAACAAGCTCGACATTCTCGTAAGATTGAATGCCGTCAATACGAAAGACGTCGTTTTTGCTGTCAATGGTGTACGGAGTCACAATGTTGGGTATTGTAATTTGGCACGTTTCGATTTCAATACCAACCGTGGCCTTGCAAGACTCGAGCCCAGGATAATCGTCGAACTGCTGACTGACCGTTGCCTGAAATGTCTCAGGCTGGTCCATGCCAGATGCGAACACCACATTCCCTGAGTTGTCGCTCAAAAATTCTTCATTGTCCCACGTGACAGAATAATTCCCAGCTTCGCTTGCGTTGCTGAACGCCTCCAACCGCACGGATGTGTCCCCGCAAAAAACATCTGAAGAAGCCTCGATGTATGGACTGAATTGTACATACTCCACATTGAAATCTTGGGTGTATTCACATCCAAAGTTGTTGATCGCATGTGCG
>Ga0163109_10004815_pt1 | contig 10208 bp, 11 predicted proteins | sample CRUFie1St13metaG_FD_108704 | JGI IMG/M metagenome (GOLD analysis project Ga0163109, IMG submission 108704) | Marine microbial communities from the Costa Rica Dome - CRUD Field 142mm St13 metaG | ecosystem: Environmental > Aquatic > Marine > Oceanic > Photic zone | place: Costa Rica: the Eastern... | reverse complement strand
TTATCCATTTCGAAAATCATATCAAATTACTGCAAAAATAGTTAATTACTGTGAAAAGAATAAAAAAAAGCTCTCTGATCTATCAATTGAAGAAATAAAAAAAATAGAGCCAAAAGTAAAAGATGATGTAATTGGTGTTTTAAACATAAAAAATTCAATAAATTCTAAAAAATCTTATGGTGGAACATCTTTTGAAAACATTAAGAAAATGATAAAAAAATATAAAAATGCATAAAAAAATATTAATTATTTTGTTTCTTTTAGCTACTATTGTTTCATGTGGAAAAAAAAGTGATCCTATTTATCAGGAAAAAACAGGGTTGATTAAAATTAAAGTCTATGGAACAACTGATATAGTTGTTGTTTAACTATTAAATTTTAGAAATCATAATGTATTACAATAGAGACAAATTAATCATTGATAAAATACCAGTTGATAGAATTATCAAGCAATTTGGAACTCCTTACTATTGTTATTCTTACAATCAATTAAAAGAAAATATTTTAAAATTCAAAAAAAATTTCAGTGAAGTAAATCCTATTATTTGCTTTGCGGTTAAAGCTAATAACAATATCAAAATTTTAAATGAAATATCAAGACTAGGTTTAGGTGTAGGCGTTGTTTCAATGGGTGAATTAATGTTAGCTTTAAAAGCTAAAGTTAGCCCAAAAAAAATAGTTTTTTCAGGAGTTGGTAAAACTGAGGCAGAAATTGAATTTGCCACTAATAAAAAAATACTTTTAATTAATGCAGAGTCATTGAGTGAAATAAAAACGATTATAAAAATAGCTAAGAAGAAAAATAAAAGGATAGATGTGGGTATTAGACTAAATCCAAATGTAGATGCAAAAACAATAAAAGAAATTACAACTGGAAAAAATTCAAATAAATTTGGATTAACTGATAAAGAAGTTTTGAGTATAATTTCAAAATATAAAAACTCTAAATTTATTAATATTAAATGTTTAAGTGTTCACATTGGTAGCCAGATAATTACCCATGTACCTTATTTAAAAATGCTGAATGCTATTCAAAAAATAATTGATAAATCAAATTTTCATTTTGAATATATAGATCTTGGGGGTGGCATGGGTATAAATTATGGCCAAAATAACCAGACACTTGATTATAAGAAATATTCAGATCAAATAAAAAAATTTGTAAAAAAAAATAAATCTAAAATAATTTTTGAACCAGGTAGATCTATAATTGGAAATGCCGGTTATTTATTTTCAAAAATCATTTATATAAAAAAAACAAAAAATATAAATTTTATTATATTAGATACAGGCATGAACGATTTGATGAGGCCTGCTCTTTATAAAGCTTACCATAAAATTATTCCAACAAAAAAAAATAAAAGCAAAATTTTGAAAAGACATGACTTTGTTGGTCCAGTGTGTGAAACTACCGATAAATTTTTATCAGTAAAGTCGTACCAAAAACTCAACGAGGGAGACAATATTGTAATTTGTGATGTTGGTGCATATGGAAAGGTGCTAAGTTCAAATTATAATTTAAGAGAAGGTGCAGGTGAGATTTTAATTAAAAAATCAAAGAGTATCCTAATAAAAAAAAAACAAAAGCTTCAAAATATAATTTAAGTAATGATAAGAGTATTAACTTTTAAGTTTTTTTTTTATATAGGTACAATTTTAATATGTTTAGTATTTATACCAGCCTTGTTACTACCACAAAAAATTATTCTAATTGGTGGTAAAATTTTAGGTTATTGGATTAAATTTTGCCTATATGTCTTTTTATCAGTAAGGATTAATGTTAAAGGAATTGAAAATATTCCTAAGGATAAGCCTTTTTTTATTGCATCACTTCATCAATCCTTAATTGAAACTTTTTTTTTACAAACAATTTTCAATTCACCAATATTTATTTTAAAAAAAGAATTATTAAATATTCCAATATTTGGGTGGCATTTAAAAAAAATTGGGTCAATATCTATAGATAGAAACAAAGTTAGTAAAGAAAATTTAGGTTTTTATGAAAAAATTATTTCTATAACACTAAAATCAAAAAGACCTGTAATAATTTTTCCTCAAGCAACTAGAATGCCGGTTGAAGATAAATCGCCATTTAAAAAGGGTGTATCTAGAATTTATGAAAAGCTAAATTTTATATGCGTACCTGTTGCTCTAAATTCTGGACTTGTTTGGCCTAAGGGAAGTAGAATATATGCTAATAAAACTATAACTGTTAGTATCCTTGAGCATATACCTATTGGATTGCAAACAATTGAATTTCAAAAAAAAATTGAACAAGATCTCTATAAAGAATTAGATAAAATTAACCTTTCATAGGCATAACAACATAAATACTATCATAATCAGATGGATCTTTGATCAAAGCAGGTGATCCAGATTCTTTTAAATATATTTCTATTTTGTCCCCATCCATGTTTGAGGCAACATCAATTAAATATCTCGGATTAAAACTTATATCTAATTCATGATCAAAATTAACTAAGAGATTCTCTTTACCATCGCCACTATTACTATTATTAACTGATAGATCTAAATTATTATTTATTAAGTTCATTCTCAGGCCATCCTTTTTATCTGAAGAAACAGATGCAACTCTATCAACAGAAGTTAAAAAGGGTTTTAAATCAATTTCTAATTTTTTTTGGTTATCCTTAGGAATAACTTGATAATAGTTAGGAAATTTTCCATCGATTAATTTAGATATTAAAATTGATGTATCGAATTCAAATTTAATTTTAGATTTTAAATTAGAAATTTTTATATCTCCATCATAATTATCAAGCAACGAACACAACTGAAAAATTGTTTTTTTTGGAAGAATAATTGGTTCAAAGTTTATTACGTCTAAAAGCAAAATTTTTGATATTGCCATTCTATGGCTGTCTGTTGCTACAGCAGTTAGAAATTTCTTACCTTCATTCTCAGTAGTATGCAAAAAAATTCCACTCAAATAGTGTCTTGTTTCGTCATTAGAAATTGAAGACCTGCATTTATTTAGTATTTTTAACAACTGCTTTGAATTAATCTTAAATTCATTTTCTTTAAAATTTTCATCCGTTATTGGAAATTCAGATGCTTTGAGACAATTCAAATTAAATGATGATTTGTCAGACTCTAAGTTTATTTTATTTTCATTTACTAAGTTAAAGTTAATTTTTTTTTCATTATTAAATTTCCTGACAATATCATATAGCGTTGAACAAACAGTAGTTGTTTGACCCTCTAACGATATTTCAATATTAGATATATTTTGGATAAATATTATATCTAAATCAGTAGCTATAATTTTAAGATTTGAATCTTTGGCTTCAAGTAAAACATTTGACAAAATTGGCAAAGTGCTTCTTTTTTCTATTACGCCTTGACAATAATTCAAAGCATTTTGCAAATCCTTTTGATTTACACTAAATTTCATCTTCTTTATTGTATAGAATTTTATTTTTTAAAGTGTCTATTTTTAAATTTAATTCATTATCTTCTTTTCTTAATTTATCTATTGTTTTCACTGAGTGAATAACTGTCGTGTGATCTCTATTTGAAAAACATCTGCCTATTTCAGGTAAAGATTTTGACGTAAGCATTTTCGCAAGATATATTGCAGTTTGTCTTGGGCGGACTAAATATCTAGATCTCCTAGAAGAAAGCATTTCATTTTTACTTATTTTAAAATATCTACAAACTGTAGTCTGAATTTTATCAATTGTGACATTGTTTTCATTAATATTTAATAAATCTTTTAATATTATTCTGGTTTCAGATAAATTTGGAACTCTGCTATAAATTCTTGAAAAAGACACTACTCGATTGAGCGCACCAACTAATTCTCTTACACTTGATTTTATTTCAGAATATATGAAGTTTTGTACATCGTTAGGTATAATAATGTTATTTCCTTTTAAAATACTTAAGTCGGATAATTTATTTTTAACTATATCTGCTCTTAGACTTAAATCTGGATTTTGTATATCAACTACTAAACCTCCAGAAAATCGAGATTTAATCCTTTCCTGAATTCTACTCAATTTATTTGGGGGTCTGTCTGCGGTTAATACAATTTGTGAACCTTTATCTATCAAACTACTGAAAGTATGAAAAAACTCTTCTTGTAGAGCCTCTTTACCATTCATAAACTGAATATCATCGATCAATAGTACGTCAGCGTTTCTGAAAAAATCTTTAAATTTAATCATTTCGTTTGATTTTATTGATTTAACAAAGTGATACATGAACCTTTCAGCAGAAATAAACATCACTTTCTTATCCTTTTTAAGCTTTAGACCGATTGCATTTAACAAGTGGGTTTTACCCATTCCTACTCCAGAATACAAATATAAAGGGTTATAATTAGAAATATTATCTGTAACTTTCTTCGAGGCTTCGAATGCAAGACTATTGCTTTGACCCACAATAAAGTTTTCAAAATTTTTATTTGGATCTATTCTATTATATTGGATAAATGAGTCTTTAATAAAGGATACATTTGAATCTTTAAAATTATTTTTGTTATCTATTTGAGAAATAATTTCATTTTCAAAAGTAGCATTTGGAGTTGAATTTATTTTAAATTCAATTCTTTGTATCTTTTTATTATGTGATTTAATTACCTGTATTACATTATCTAAATATCTTGAAGTAATCCAGTCTCTAATAAATCTAGTTGGTGCAGAAATCAATAAATGGTCAGATTTTATCTCTATTAACTCCATTTTTTTTAACCAACTTTCGAAAACATCTCTACCGAATTTAATTTTGAAATCCTCTTGTATTAGTTCCCAATTAAGAATGTCTGCAGAATTTTTATTTAAATTTTTATTTAAGGAATTTTTCATTCAAACCTTTTAAATCTGAAATAATTAATTTATGCAAATAAATATTTTTATATTTAAAAAAAAAATGTAATCCCTAATTGAAATTTAAATTCAAAAATTAAATCTTAGATTGAATCAAAAAATTTTTTTTTTAAAATTATTAATGATAATTAGATCAAGTTTGTTTACTTATTTTGATATTAGATTTAGTGTTTGTTTTTAAATTTTAATACAATTAGTTGATTCAATTACAAGGCGTTAATTCTTTTTGTAATTCTAGAAACATTTCTCGACGCGTTTTGTTTTTTTACGACGCCTGTCTTCGCAATTTTCATCAACTCAGAATTTAGTTTTGGAAGAAAATTTAGAGCTGCTTTCTTATCCTTTTTTTCAATTAAAAGGTTAATTTTTTTGATCGCATTTTTGTATCTACTTTTTCTTGACTTGTTAACGACAGTTTGTCTTTGTATTCTTCTGTTCGTTTTAATTGCTGATTTAGTATTGGCCATTTGCGCGACTATATAACTTGCTTATTTTAAGTGGTCAATTAATTTTTTCAATTATTTTTGACAAATATTACACATGTAGGTTGATCTATTTGAGATATTGACCTTGATAACTGTTCCTTTGCACAGCTTGTTTTTACAAATTTGTTTGGTCATATTGTATGCTCGAAACTCTTTCTGATAATTACCTTTGTTTCCTTTAATTGTGCGAAAGTTACTGATTGTGGAACCGCCTTTTGATATAGCATTTTTAAGCACTTTTTTTGTACAAAAAATAAGCTTTTTTATTTGATGATCTAATAAAGTTCCTGAAATTTTAAATGGGCTTATTTTTGAACAGTTTAAAATCTCACTTGCGTATATATTGCCAACACCAGAAATAAAATTTTGATCAATTAAAGTGTTCTTAATATTTTTAGTTTTGTTATTTAAATAATTTTTTACATACTTAAAATTAAATTTTTTTTCGAATGGATCTGGTCCTAGCTTTCTAAAAAAATTTTTTAAAATTTTTTTCCTTTTATCAATTTAACGAATCCAAATCGTCTAGGATCATTAAAAATAATCGTAAAATCTTTTAAATAAAAAAAAATATGATTATGTTTTTTTGGGAGATTTTTTGAATGATAGAAGCTCAAATTAGTATTGGAGTTTTGATTTTTACTTTTTAACAAATGTAAGGTACCTGACATTCCTAAATGTATTATAAGAAAAAAACCACCCTCGAACTCAATAACAACATATTTTGATATCCTGTTGGTATTTAGAATTTTCAAATTGGATAATCTTGCCGACAGGTTCTGAGGTACATGAAATCTTAATTTTTTATTTTTAACTATAATTTTTAAAAATCTTTTATTTAATATACATTTTTGAAGTGACTGTTTAACTACTTCAACTTCTGGTAATTCTGGCATATCAGACTATATTAATAACAAGTAAAAAAATAAAAATGCAACAAAAACTTCAAAATACTAAAAATTTAGTCTCGGAGGTATTCGATAAAGTTCATGATAAATATGATTTAATGAATAATCTAATGTCTTTTGGAATACACAAGTCATGGAAAAAACAACTAATTTTTTCTATGAAACCTAAAAGTTATAGAAAATTGATTGATGTTGCATGTGGAACTGGTGATATCGCTGAACTTTTTGTCAAAGCAACTAATGGAAGATCACAGGTTTACTGTGTTGATCCAAATAAAAAAATGATTTCGGTTGGAAAAGAAAGGTTAAAAAAATACAAAAATGTTTCATGGAAAATTTCTTCGGCTGAGAAGCTTCCCTTTAAAAGTGAATTTTTTGATTATTATGTAATCAGTTTTGGTCTTAGAAACACAAAGAACCTTGATAAAGCTTTATCAGAAGCATTTAGAGTGCTTAAGAAAGGTGGAAGATTTTTCTGTCTTGAATTTTCTAAAATAGAGAATGAACACTTAGATTTTTTCTATCAAAATTACACAAAGTTAATACCAATAATTGGCGAATATATAGTGGGAGATAAAAAACCATATGAATACTTAATTAAGAGTATTGAAGAATTTGTGAGTCAAGATGAGCTAATTTATCTAATGAAAAAAAATAAATTTGATAAATGTAAATATTTAAATTTAAATGGTGGTATTGTGGCATTACATAGTGCCTGGAAAATATAATGATAACAAAAGTATTAACTTTAATTAAAATCGGTAGAAAGTTAGCTCTTTCCGATGCTTTAAGCATAATTACTAAAATTTATAAAATTCCAATAACTATTAAAATTTTTTTTAGCTTAATGGGTCTTTTTGGAAAAAAAGAGATAAATAAAAACTATAACGAGGAAGAAAGATTATGCAGATCTTTGGAGTCCATGGGAATTACTTTCATTAAACTTGGGCAATTCTTAGCAACTAGACCAGATATAATTGGAGAAAAATTATCTGATCAACTTCAAAAACTTCAGGATAAAGTACCTGCATTTCCAAGGGATATTTCAATAAATGAAATTAAGGGAGGAGTTGGTAATGAAAATTATAATGATTTTATTAATATTTCAGAACCAATTGCTGCAGCTTCTATTGCACAGGTCCATAAAGCTCAAATTAAAGATAATGGTGTTTTAAAAGAGGTTGCAATAAAAGTTTTAAGACCGAATATTAAAAAAGTATTTAATGAAGAAATAGAAGCATTAATGCTACTTGCCTACTTGATTGAATCATTTATCAAAAAAACAAAAAGACTTAAACTTATAGAAGTAGTTTTTTTATTAAAAGAGATAACCAACCATGAAATGGATTTAAGGTTTGAGGCAGCAGCTGCAAATGAATTCTATGAAAATACTAAAAATGATATTGGTTTTAAAATTCCAAAAATATATTGGAAGTTCACAAGCGATAATGTTTTAACTTTAGATTGGGTTGAAGGTATTTCAATAAGAGAGGTTGAAAAAATCAAATCGCTTGGAATTAATTCAAAAGCACTTGCTAGAGATATAATTCAGCATTTTTTAAGACATGCAGTCAGAGATGGTTATTTTCATGCTGATATGCATCAAGGAAACCTATTGGTAGATAATAGCGGTCAATTAATTTTTATTGATTTTGGCATTATGGGCAGGATTGATAAATTAAATAGAAGATTCTTGGCAGAAATACTGTATGGGTTCATTAAAAGAGATTACAAAAAAGTAGCTGAGGTACACTTATCCGCTGGTTTAGTTCCTCAAAATGTAAATTCTGAAGAATTAGCACAAGCTTTAAGATCAATAGGAGAGCCAATATTTGGTCAATCTGTCAAAGACATTTCTGGTGGTAAATTGTTAAAACAGTTATTTGATATTACAGAAAAATTTAATATGCAGACTCAACCGCAATTGCTTCTGCTCCAGAAAACTATGGTGGTTGTCGAGGGTGTTGCAAGAAAACTAGATCCTGATGCAAATATTTGGGAGATATCTCAGCCTGTATTAGAAAAATGGCTTAAAGAGACAAAAGATCCAATTAACGAAATAGGAAGTATTTTAAAAAATACCTCTGATGTTTTAAAAAAACTTCCTGAGCTACCTCAAGTTATGGATAAAGCAAATCAAGCTTTAACGTTTTTTGCTAGTGGACAAATCCCTCAAAATTCAAATACTTTCTCTTCTTTAAATGAAAAAAAAATGGAATTAAAATCATTTAAAAATCAAAGTATTATTGGTTTATTATTCCTTGTAATTTTATCAGTCATAGTATTTTAATTCTGATATGAAAAATTTGATGTTCAAGAAAATATTATTAGTGATTTGTGGCGGAATAGCTGCATACAAGTCATTGGAACTAATCAGAATATTCAAAAAAAATAGATGTCAAGTTAAAACTATACTAACCAAAGGTGCTTTAGAATTTATAACCCCTTTATCAGTTAGTTCACTTTCGAATGAAAAAGTTTTTACCGATTTATTTGATTTTAAGAATGAAGAAGAAATGGATCATATATCTTTATCAAGATGGGCAGATGTTGTTTTGTTTGCACCTGCTACTGCAAATAAAATTGCTCAATTAAGTAATGGTTTGGCGCAAGATTTAGCTACAACTGTTGCACTAGCCTCTGATAAAGATATTTTTATAGCTCCGGCTATGAATGTAAGAATGTGGGAGAATACAATAACTAAATCAAATTTGAAAAAACTTATTAATTCTAATTATAAAATTATTGGACCAGATATTGGTGAAATGGCTTGTGGAGAATATGGATCTGGAAAGTTTTCTGATCCTATTGAAATTTCTAGTATAATAAATAATTATTTTCAAAATATAGATGAAAATAGGAAATTTAAAGCATTAGTAACTGCTGGACCGACAAGAGAATATATTGATCCAGTAAGATTTATATCAAATAGATCTTCTGGAAAACAAGGATACGCAATTGCGGAAATGCTTCAAAAAAATGGTTTCAACACAATACTTATCTCTGGACCAACAAGTCTGAAGCCGCCAGATGGAGTTAAAATAATTAATATAAATAGCGCAAATGAGATGTATGAAAAAACATTGGAAAATCTACCAGTTGATGTTGCTATATTTGCAGCGGCGGTTGCAGATTTTAAATTTAAAGATATAAAACAAAATAAAATAAAAAAAGATAACTTTGAAAAGCTAGAAATAGAAAAAAATAAGGATATTCTTGATTATACCTCAAAACATAACAAGCTAAGACCAAAGCTTGTTATAGGTTTTGCAGCAGAAACAAATGATTTAGAAGAAAACTCAAGAAAAAAATTAAATCAGAAAAACTGTGATTGGATCGTTGCAAATGATGTATCAAATAAAAAAATAGGTTTTGATAGTGAATATAATGAAGTAAAAATCCTTCAAAAAAATAAAGAAGATGTTGAAAATATTTCATTCAACACCAAACAAATGATTGCTAGAAGGTTAGTAGAAAAAATTTCTAACGAACTTAAAGCAAATGGTTAAAGTCCTAATTAAAAAACTTAACTCTAAAGTTAAATTACCTAAATATAAAACTGATGGCTCTTCAGGAATGGACTTAATGGCATTTTTAGACGAGCCAATTTCAATAATGCCTCAAAAATCAAAACTTATTCCAACCGGAATATCAATAGCAATCCCAGAAAATACAGAAGTACAAATTAGACCAAGATCTGGATTGGCTGCTAAAAATAATATTTCAGTTTTAAATACACCTGGAACAATAGATAGTGACTATCGTGGAGAGTTAAAAATTATTCTTTATAATCACGGCAGTGAAGAATTTGTTGTTAATCATGAAGATAGAATTGCTCAAATGGTATTACTTCCTATAATTAAAGCTACGCTTGAAGAAGTAGAAGATCTGCCACAAACAATAAGAGGTGAGGGCGGTTTTGGGTCTACTGGTAAATGAAACAATTGAACAAAAATTATCTTAAT
>Ga0163109_10004814_pt1 | contig 10208 bp, 19 predicted proteins | sample CRUFie1St13metaG_FD_108704 | JGI IMG/M metagenome (GOLD analysis project Ga0163109, IMG submission 108704) | Marine microbial communities from the Costa Rica Dome - CRUD Field 142mm St13 metaG | ecosystem: Environmental > Aquatic > Marine > Oceanic > Photic zone | place: Costa Rica: the Eastern... | reverse complement strand
TGTAATCTGTGCAAGTAAAGGTGTAACACTCTTATTATCTACATCTAAAGTTGCAATTTTATCTTCGTATTCTCTAGCACTAGTTTCTAAACGTAAGATCTCAGCAGTAATACTTGCTAGTTGGTCTTCATAAGGTTTAGTTCTATTTGCATCTGTGCCTCTTGCATCTTCAATAATTTTATTCTGTTGTTCAATAGCAGGAGCAATACGATCAAATGCTTTATCAATACGTTCTTGCTCTTTATCTATTTGTGCTTGTATGTTAGCATCAGCACCTGTACCACTAGATTCTAATTTTTTAATCTTTTCATCTGCACGAGTAATGATACCATTAAGTCTGCCTATCTCCGTGTCAATCTGTTGTACTTGTGCAACACTTTCCTCACTTGCACTCGTTTGTTCGATGTGTGCTTTACTAAGGAATCCAAAAATACCCATGCTTGTAATAAACATGAGTACAACTACGGCAGTGGCAAGATAAGATTTTAACCACCATTTGGCTTGCCTCCAATATTTGTGTAACCAAACTGCGGTAACTAATTTACCTACTTCTAAAACGCCACCCATTATCATAATTGGGATAGCCGCGGCCGCGAAAATTGCAACCAAACCTGCGATACTATAATATATCGCTACAGCCGATATAGAAAGAGCTGTAATTAAAACTAAAATTCCTAATGCCATGTATTATTCCTGTTATGCAATATAATATTTACCTGATAAAACGCCAGGAGTTATCTACTGCATTAATACACGCAGTCTCTTTGAAGTCTCTTTGCTTACCATTATAGAAGATTTGACTCATTATTACCCTACAATATCCACTTCCTTGTGGATATGTCATAGATACTTTAACAGCCCCTTGGGCACCAGTATTGCCATTATACCATCGTGTTATTTCGCCGTTCTGCAAATTATTTAATGCAAAGAATACAGATTGTTCGTGTTGCTTTTGATCGTTTATATGCATACGATTAGCACTCCAAGAAAAGTAATTTATAAGAGCACCAACACTTGTATCTACTGGTCTATAATTTGCTTGTGTACTTGCATACGAACTTTCGCTAGTATGCAATAATTTGTTTTGTGCTGAGCAAGCCGAAAGTAATCCTATGCTAATTGAAAGGATGATTAACGATTTCCCATGTACCATCAAGTTTTTGACAAACGAAACCACGTTGCCTGTGCATTTTGCCATTAAGGAAAATTTCATAATAATGCTCCCTACAATCATTAGCCATACCACTGTATGCTAAAAAGTGTTTATTCTTAGGATTATCTGTGCAGGTGACATCCACTCTGCTATTTGCTTTGTTGCCGCCTTGTAATGTGTACTGACTATCTGTATGGCAGTACTGCGGTTTGAATTGTGCCATTACAGGCTTTTCAGTGTGTGAGGAGCAGGCTGATACTGCTAGAACTGCTCCTAACATTAAAATGGATCTAACCATTGTTGAGTTGTGCGGTCTTGACATTTTTAGCCTCCTGGACTAGAGCATCAAAGATCTCTTTATCCATCTTGAGTTTTACAAAGGTATACATTTTACCTTGGTACTTAAATGTTCCTGTCTCCTTAGCAATATGCTCTCGAATAGTTGTACTATTCACAACGTAGCTAATCTTAGTATAAGTTTTTCTAGTCTCACCGCCGTTCTGATCTTTGAACTCGAGAATAGTTTCACTGTTTACTTCAGAATTAATACGTTTTGCAAAGTTGTTCATTGCAATAGCATACATTTGCTCTTCAGCCGCTTGTTGGAAAATTGACTCACCTGCACCGCAAGCATAAGCCATTTCTTTCTTCCACCAAAACCAACCTTCGGCGCCTGCTTCTACGCAATTAGCATACCATTTAGGTTGTGCATAAGAGTCACGTTCCGCGATTGTAGTCATACTCGAACACGCACCAAGAGTGCCTACAAGTCCAAGTATTGCTAGGGATTTTAGAATGCCTTTCATTTTATCCTCCTATTAGTTTTCTTTAACAAAGTAGTGTGAAAATGCGTCTTTTACATTTGCAAAGATTCCTACTATTTGCTCTTTGTTACGAGCAAGTTGATCTTTGCCTTGTTGCCAACTTTTTGTTTGATATGTTTTAATATCATTATATTCGTTAACAACAAATTCAGTAACCTGATTGTTGACAGCTTTATCTTTCATACTCTCAACTGTTGAAACAATAGGATTATCTGTATTAGCCTGAGTTTGACTTGCTAATAGCAACAATGCTACTGCGGTTGTCATCATATATTTCATAAGTGCCTCCTTAAAAGCCTTTATAGTTAATGTTACATATAATATAGCATAGGTAATTGTAAAGGTCAACCTATTTTGGTTAACCTTTTTAACCAATTACGGCCAACGATAAAATATGTGTGTGCCTATACGACCTACAAGGTCAAGTTCTTTTGCCCATTTAGGGTGTACGTAGGTTGCATGATAATGTGTAGAGCCTTCTGTAAGTCCACGCATACGTCTTTCGTTAACAATACGGAATGCAATCTCTTGTGCAATTCTCCAGGCATCGTTATCGTATACATTGTCTGCTCTACCATCGCAGTACCATGAAAATTGACAACGATGTTTTATTGGATAGTATTTCCTTTCGCTGTCGGCAAGGTCAGGATCTTTTCGTGTCTTCCAGCTTTCACGTATAGGTCCTTCTTTAATTACTTCGCAGATAGTATTAGGATATCTATTATCCTGTACTCTATTCAAGACAACGTCTGCTACTGCGTATTGTCCTGCTTGTGGTTCTGCACGGGCCTCAAAGTAAATATTCATTGCTAGGCAGTACAGTTCCGGTTGTCTGTTTTCTGAGTACAATTCACCTTTGACTGGGTTTTGAAAAGTACTCGCTTGAGTTTGGGCAAATGCGGTCGATAAACTCATGACGGCAATTAACCATATTAGTGTTGATTTCATTAAGTTCCTCATATATTATTTAAAGTTGATTTATGAAAACTAAACTGCTCAGTTTAGTTTCTCCTCATTTGTGCTATTTCTGTTGCTTGTTTCGAACCTGTCTTATCGTCATCATCAGCAAATACAGGCACAAGATTAGACTTGTGCATCATTGCAATACCTACAAGTTTACGTTCACCTGTGTACTGCATTGCTTCTTTCTTTGTTGCCGGAGCGAAACTGTGTTCGCTATTATGACTAGGCACTGGTTCGGTAGTGCGAGTGTAACCTTCTTGTTGCCAAGGCGCTTTTGTTACACTTGGAGTTGTTTTGGGTTTGTAGTTACCTTGACAGTAATCTACATATTCTTGTAAATTCATCACTAGATTGTGACAACCAAGGCGTTTCATTTCCTTGTTGTGTATTCTCATCTGTTCTTGATATTTGGAAATTTTACTAAGAGTAAGTTTTGCTTTCTTTCTCTTCTTAGTATTTATCGTGGTCAAACCACGTGCTAGATGCATAGTCATTTGTGCCTACCTTTCGCCTATTAATACATATATTATAGCTGAGGAAGGCACAAAAGTCAACCTATTTTGGTAACTTTAATTACGCAGTTACTCTTCTTCTTGAGATTGAATACTCAAGTGCTGGTCTACCTTGGTAACCAGTTTCTGCTGTTTTTGTTTTTACATTAAAACCAGCATCTCTGATTTCAGATACTCTTGCACCTGGAGAAGCAATATTCATTTGCTCTCTTAAACCGTCAAGTGTAAAAGTTTTACCTGTACCCCAGTATTTTGCTAGGATTTGTTGGTTCTGTGATCCTACTTTAAAGTACTTAGAACCTGTAGTGTTTGATTTTACCATTATGGTCTCCTTTTCATTAAAAAAAGAGCTCGAAAGAGCTCTCTTTATTGTTTCTAGCTTATCTATTATAAACATAATATAACAAATATACTATCAAACGTAATAAAAGTCAACCTATTTTGGTAAACTATTTCATTTTTGCCACTGCGGCGTCATAATCTGCCTTATTTACAGCGGATTCACGTAGTAATTTCTCACGATTTGCCATATGCTTCATGTCAATTTCCTCTTTTGATCCTCCAAAATAGGCTACAGCATATCCTTCTTCAATTAATATGTCAGTTGCCCTTTTGTCATCAATTAGGAAATCACCTAATATACGGCCAAACTTGCCTTTTTTATCTTCACCGCTTTTATCTATCTCAGTTTTCAAAACCTGTATAGATCCTATTGGTAACATACTTTTCAATTTGTCTTTTGATGCAAGTCCAAACAGTTTTTCTACCTTATCTCTTGTTCTAGATTCTGGTGTATCTATACCCATCATTCTCACACGTTCTCTGTGCATCCAAACACCAAAGCCTAAGTCTATATCGACGTCAACTGTGTCTCCGTCTACTACTCTTAATATTTTACATTTATATTCGTACATACCCTCTCCTTATCCTATTATTACTAATGTTGGTTCACCTGATATTAAACTTACTACTACACTTGCGAATGCCCAAAGCAGTAGTGCATAGCCTACCCACCAATACCATGCTTTTCCTTCTAAGAATTTTGCTGTTGCTTTTTTAGTCCCTAGAGGATCTTTGCTTGCCGCCCAAGCAAATAGTTTGTCTTTATTATTGAATGGCGGAACTTTCCAAAGTATGACAGGAATCATTAATAACATAATCCATCCGTCATCATTCCATCCTGCATATGCTCCAAACAAACACAAAGGTATCATATAGTAACCTATGTATTGTCTTAAGTGTTCTCTAAAATAAATGCCAAGGCCTAGAATTGTTACACAACTAAGTCCGAGCCAAAAAAGAAACATCATTTTCTTTTGTCCAATATGTCTTTCATTACATTTGTTGCTGTCTTTGTAAAAAATCTAGGTGCAATGCTGTGTATGAGTAAAGCAGGCACTAGCAGTTGTAATCTAATAGCAGTTGTGAGTGCCTGCTTCATATGTTGTAAAGGTGTTTGACCGACTTCTTCTAAATGGAGTTTACATTGTTTACTTAACATTGTCGCCCACCATATCAAATAGTGCAGGACCAAATGTGCTACCTGCCCAACCTAATGCTACAATGGTTACTACACCTAGTACTAACCATTTCATCTTAAAATCGTCTACCACCATTTTAAGACCAATAAGTTCGTTACCTAATATACGAACACTTACTTCTAGTTTACCTTGATCGTCAGCTTCTTTTGCCATTTGTTACTCCTGTATTTCACTACTTTCGGGCATACAGTCAAATTGTATACGATAAAATTCGTTTGTTAAGTTATGCGACCACGAACGTCTGTCAATTAACTCTTCACATTCCATCTGCGTCATTGGTGTATTAAATGCATATTGGTTTCCTATGTATAACCATTCTCCTAATGCAGTTTTACCCCACATACTTAAAACTAAAACGAACATTTCCATTGTTATCTCCCTTGTCCTTTATACTTTTTGTAAGAACGCTTCTTACTTTTGTTCATAGAACTAAACTTTGTTCTACTGTGATTATTTCCTATACTTGTTTTCTTCGGTTGTGTTTCATGTGCTACGAAAGTTTTATGTAACTTCATAACCCTCCTTGGTTATGTATGTATTTATTGAAATTCAGCCAAAAAAAAGTGCCACTTTTCTGTTGCAAGGTAAGTGGCCAACCCCGAGCGATTATGCCGCTAGGGCAAAATCCTCATTGACAGCGAAGTCATTAAGTGCACCGAAGTTCACGAAAGTAAATTCGCCGTTGTTTACAGTTGCGTTTGCATTTGTAAAGTTTCTTCGCGTTAACCGAGCTTAGATCCGGATAACTCCACAATATCTATTAACTACCAGTCGATCCTAGTTCAGGCCCATCATAAACACACCAGTAATGTTTCACGAAATATTCTTTCCATCTAGTGCCATAGACTTTGATATAGGCGTTTCTTATTCTATCAAATTCTTTCTTAGACATAAAGCCTCGTGTGTTTATGGTGGACCTGCTGGGTACTGCCCCCAGGTCCTGTCTAGCGTTTGAATTGCTTCAACGTTACGATTATATTTATACAGTCTTTTTAGGTAGATGTCAAGAGAAGAACGTAAATTAAATAACAACTAAAGTGTGCCATTTGATCAATTGATTGTGCAATCCAATATTTTCTACTATCTATGTTCCATTGATACTTTTTAATTATAACTGTTTTTATGTAATCAATTAAAAAATGTAAAACGTAATCTATTAGTGCAATAAGTAATGCATTTGTAAAATTTAATGTTGCTATGATTATAACAACGAATGTTAGTGCAGAATGGTCAAACGCATGGATCCAACCCTTAGGATTTCTAAGGTTGCTTTTATCTCCTGGTGTTCTGAAAGATTGTATTGCTAAATCTGCAATCGCGTGTTTAATGAACAGTCCCCAAAGCACAAATAAACTTTCAATCATGCCCAATGGACTATTCCTTTCTACTGTTCTGGTGTATGGATTACTTTAACATCAACTGCTACAGGTTTTCCGTTATGATCATCTATAGTATATTCAACAACCATACCTTCAACAACTTTCTTTATACCTGATTTTCTGAACTCTGATATATGTACAAACAGGTCTGCTTGACCTTCGTCACGTGATATGAATCCATATCCCTTAACGTGATTGTACCATTTTAACTTGCCCTGATTAATCATTTACTGCCCTTCTTTTGTATACAGGGCGTAGACAACTCCACGCCCTGTAATATTTATTACATATTGTTCTTTTTTTCTTGAATCTCAGCACGTTTCGCTTTTGCAAGTTTTCCCATTTCGCCTAATGCTTTACGAGCTCTTGCCGCTGACGCTTTTGTGCCGCCTTCAAATTTTTCATTCTCTGCAATGTACGTTTCATACATGCTTACTATTTGTTCGTGAATTGATTGTTCTGACATCTTTATAACCTCCTTAGTTCATCTTTATGCCGGTTGTTGATTCAATGTATTGGTCTGCCATTGCTTTCTCAGTTTTAGCAATAAACACTATAGATCCTAAGTTAACATCTATTTCGCTATCGCGGCCAACAGTAAAGGTAAATGGCACCAAGCCAATTCCACCTTCTTTAGTCATAGTAAGAGCCATCGGCTTCTTTACTCTCATTGAATCTTTTTCTTTCTTAATTAAGCGAGCCACAACTTCTTCACCTGCTACAGTTTTGAAGCTGATAGTATCGCCGTCTTTATAAGTTGCTTCTAATAACATATTTTATCCTAAACTTGATCCTGTTCCGTTCCATCCGGTTGCATCAATATAAGAAAGTAATTGTTCATAACCTCCTATATGTTGATCACCTATAAAAACTTGTGGAGCAGTTCTTGGTGCTGGCAATCCTTTTTCTTCAAAGAGTGCCATTAGTTCACTAGGTTGAATATCCGTGCCTAGTGTTAATGTTTTGTATTTGACATTCAAGCCGTCAAATACAGCCTTAGCCTTTACGCATGAAGGACAATGTGGTTTGCTATAAATTACTACTTCTTGCATTATAGTTTAAATCCTTTAAGTGAATCCTTGTCTACATCTTGTTTGATACCGCCAATGATGTATGACTCTACTTCAGTCTCTTGTGGAGCCACTTGTAATCCTGACGAACTCAACCAGTGTTGTGTCCAAGGTAGTGGGTTATTATTAAGTGGACGATCATAGATAGGCTTGTAACCTAGTGCTTTTAGCCTGCGGTTAGCAATATACTCTACATAATGATATAGTAACTCTTCGTTTAGTCCGATGATTGCTCCGTCCTTAAACAAATAGTCAGCCCATGCTTTTTCTTCATCAACGCAAGTACGCCACATATCTAATACTTCTTCTTCACACTCTTTAGCAATAGATTGGAACTCTTTATCATCAAGTCCTTTGATCCAATTCTTAAGAATAGAAGTTGATAGGTTAAGGTGTGTTGCTTCGTCTCTTGCAATCAATGAAATAATTTTTGCACTGCCTTCCATAACTTTACTTTCAGCAAATGCAAATGTACAAGCAAAGGAAACATAGAAACGCAATCCTTCAAGGATATTCACATTATGCATTGCTAAGAAAAGTTTTTTCTTAACATCACGCATGTTACCTTCTTTGCGGTGAATGAATGCATCAGCCGCTTCTGTAAACGCATCGTAGTTTTTTGTAACTGCGGTTGCACGTTTAAGAATCTCTTTGTCATCTAAGATTGTATCAAATACTTCACTTGGATCTGCATACACGTTTTTCATAATGTGTGTATAAGAACGTGAATGAATAGTTTCAAAGAAATCCCAAGTAACAATACAACCTTCTAGTTCAGGAAGTGATACGTGTGGCAAGAAAGCCAAACTAGGACCACGCCCTTGCACACTATCAAGTAATGTTTGATATTTTAGATTACTTGTAAAAATATGTTTCTGTTCTGGTCTGAACTCAGCAAAGTCTGCTCTGTCTTTTTGCAAACTAACTTCTTCAGGCCTCCAAAAATAACCAAGCATTGTTTGGTTAAGTTTATCAAATTCAGGGAATTTAAACACATCATATCTCTGTGTGTTTTGATCTGGTCCAAAGAACATTGTGCTCTTTGTAAAGTCTACTTTGTCTTGATTAAATACTGTCTTAGCCATTTGTTTCCTCTATCTCTAACTCTATCTATTATAACATTGTATATATGCAAAGTCAACCATTAAATTGCACATGCTTCACAATGTTCTTCATATTCCTTATCTGTACCTGCAAATTCTTCTCTAGCAAGTGGTTGTTGTTTAGTTTCTTCTACCATATCACCATCTGTTTTGTAGTCATATGTGTTTTGATAATAAGAAGTTTTCCATCCATACTTATACGTATTGAGTAAATCTTTTATCATAACACTCATAGGCACTTCATTATTTTCAAAGTGCGTAGGATTATATGACCAGTTACCACTTATGGCTTGATCAAAGAACTTTTGCATCACTGCTACAATATTAATATAACCTTCGTTACTTGGCATATCCCATAGTAGTGTGTAATGTTGCTTTAGTGTAGTATACTGCGGAACAACCTGCTTAAGAGGCCCTTTTTTACTTTTCTTAACGGACAAGTAGCCTCTAGGTGGTTCGATTCCATTTGTTGCGTTCGACACAACGGAACTGCTCTCTGAAGGCATCTGTGCGGACAATGTGCTGTGCCGTAAACCGTGCTGTTGTATGTCTGTGCGAAGAGTATCCCAATCATACTTTAACTTAAATTCTCCTAGTTCATCAACTTCTTTCTTGTATGTATCAATAGGAAGTATGCCGTCACTATATTTAGTTTGTGGGAAATATTCACAAGCACCACGCTCTTTGGCAAGTTCATTACTTGCTTTAAGCAAATAGTATTGGAATGCTTCTGTAAGTTCGTGTACTTTCTTCCAAGCTCTTTTGTGACTATATGCCAACTGATGCTTTGCAAGATAGTGTGCAAGTCCAATGTAGCCTACACCTAATGAGCGTCTTGCTTTTGTGCTTATTTCTGCCGCTTTAATTGGATACTTCTGATAGTCAATAATTTCTTCTAATGCTCTTACTGCAAGATCACATAGTTCTTCTAAGTCATCTAGATCTTTCAGTACACCAACATTGATAGCACTAAGGATACATAATGCAATTTCGCCTTCTTCATCATCAATATGTTGTAGTGGCTTTGTTGGTAATGTAATCTCTTGACACAAGTTACTCATATAAACTTTATCTTTGAATGAACTGTGTGTATTACAATGATCTACATTCATAATATAGATACGTCCTGTTTCTGCACGTTCTTTGATTAGTGCTGAAAACAGTTCCATTGCAGGTATAACTTTTTTCTTAATGCTTGTTTTACGTTCATACATTTCATACATCTCTTGGAATGCATCTGGGTCACCGAAGTATGCTTCGTACAAGCCTGGTACATCGTGCGGCGAGAAAAGGCTTATGTTGCCGCTGGTTAACAATCTTTCATACATAGTTTTATTAAGTTGTATAGAATAATCTAACTTACGTACACGATTGTCTTCTGTGCCTTTGTTATTCTTTAGTACAAGGATGTCTTCAATCTCTTGATGCCAAAAAGGAAAATGTGTTGTAGCACTTCCGCCACGTACACCATTCTGTGTACAACATCTAACAGTTGCTTCGAACTTTTTAAGGAACGGAACTACACCTGTGTGTGCAACTTCTCCTCCTCTGATTTTTGAGTTGACTCCTCTGATACGTCCTGCGTTAATGCCGATACCAGCTCTTTGAGCTGTGTATCTACCGATGGACATGTCCGACGCAAAGATCGAATCAAGTGTGTCGT
>Ga0163109_10004813_pt1 | contig 10211 bp, 14 predicted proteins | sample CRUFie1St13metaG_FD_108704 | JGI IMG/M metagenome (GOLD analysis project Ga0163109, IMG submission 108704) | Marine microbial communities from the Costa Rica Dome - CRUD Field 142mm St13 metaG | ecosystem: Environmental > Aquatic > Marine > Oceanic > Photic zone | place: Costa Rica: the Eastern... | reverse complement strand
CACCAACACCTGGCATTGTAGAGGGATCAGAATAGTCCCTTGACCAATCAGGATTGTCTGATTTCCACTGATCCCATTCTGTGACACTCATTACAACTTCTTTTTGTTCACCAGTTTTTGTATTTACTACAGGATAGGTTGCCATATAATTATAAAGTTATGTGTACTATTTAGACCCATTGCAAAGCCTCGGATACAGTTGGAAACTGTTCGGTAAATATGGTCTTGCAAGCATTTGCGATATCCATATGTTCTTTCTGTGTTCCGTGTCCAGAACGAAGGTCAATATAATGAACCCAAGAACGAACACTTCCAGACATATAAATGCGAGTCGGTGTTGCAAGTGGTAAAACAAACCTTGCACACTCTTTTGCAATACCTTCTCTCAATAATTCATTATATAAGTCCATACCTTCATTGAAATATTGTCTTATTCTCTCTTGTAAAAACTTAGTTTGCTTCTCTGGTATGTCATCAATACTATTCTGACGATTCTTAGTATCTTGTCTCCTTAAATCAGGAAGAGGTATGGTTGCATCTAGCAAATTTGTATCTGCGTATCTTTGACTAAACTCTTGAAACGTAAAAGAACGATGTCTTAATATTTGTGCAGCTAGTCCTCTTGTAGTATTAATTTCAAGAGTCATAAATGCTTGCTCAAATATTGACCAATGTTGATGTTTGATGCAATATCTTAACAGACCTGCATAGTTTTCATTTTCCTGATTGTTTGGGTTGCTTACACGAGCACAATATGCCATATGCTTTTCAGCATCAGGTGATACACTTACAAGTGATACGTTCATTTAAATCCTTTTGATGTTTGTTCTTGAATTCTTGCTAATTCATTTTTAGCAACTTTTAGTTGTTCACGAATTAATTTATTTTGCTCCTCATCATACAGGTAAGGTTGTTTGACCAATCTTTCTAACATTTTAACTAATCGTTTTGCTCTACTAATCTGGGTAGCCATCATCGTCATCGTGAAGTTCATCATAATCACTCACCTTAAATGCAGGTGAGTTTTTGTAAGCATCAACATCTGAATAAATTTCTGCTTTTATAGCGTCTACTGATAATTCTAGTTGACGAACTAATAGTTTAAGTTTTTCCTTGTCCATGAAACTATTCTTTCATCTAATTATAACACAAAAAAAGGAGGGGTCAACCCTCCTTGTAATATTAACTGCAAGGTGATGCCTTACTGTTAACTTTAAGACCACGATACATTAGTTCGTGTCTGTCACGCTTTGCTGCTTCTTCAACAACTTTTGCGTTGTACTCTTCAGAGTCATACTTGACTCCACGATAAGTGACTGTTGCCATTTGGTTTCTCCTAAAGTAGTTGGAAATTTACACCTTTAACTCTTGCGAGTGATCCGTGTTCCGTTCCTTCAGTCGGCTTTTGCGTCCGTCAATGACGGATGAACGATCCGTTCCGAGTCGGCTTACTTGCGTCCCAGTGCCTCACATTCTTCCTCTACTTTTGTGGCAAAATAGTTAATCAGGTCTTGTTTACTGATATCATCAAGATATTGATCTTGTCTAACCTCAGTTGCAAGTTCCGACCACTGCTCACATTTAATAGTCCAATGGACTGGTTCGTGAGATGCCAATAGAGATAGGTATAAAAGTAATGGCATAGGGATGAACGTAATGTCATTATATCATGACATAATTATATAGTCAAGTAAGAGTGTAGCATCTGTTACAAAAATCCCTACAGGTCAAAATTTTGGCGGGATTTTTTTTCGACTATTTTTGTAACTACTTTCGCTTTTTCTTTTTGGGTCCTTGTGTGTTCTGATAACCCCACAGGTTTGGTTTGATAGTACCCTTACCATAATCAATGATCTTCACACCCATCTTAAACTTATCATAATACATATCAAACAGTTTAACTCTAGTTCCTCTTGTTAAATCACGATGAGCTTCACCTTCAACTTCATATGTAATTATCCAAGCATCTGATGGTGCCTCAGTGGTCATTACTTCATTAAGTGATCCATTTTCAATTAAAATCTCACAACCATATTTTTCCTTACTCTCTTCCTTCTCTTTCTTACTCCAAATAATTTTTGATTCTTTCTTATCTGATTTTTCAGTCTGTGATAATTGACCTAGAGGTTTAGTCATGATCTGTCTCCCCATACTATCTCAGGATAAGCAGTTGATACAACTTCTTTACTTATCTTATACTTTGTCTCAAGATTTTTATCTTTTACTAAGATAAGTATCTCTGCCTCTAATGGATGTAAACCCTCAAGAATGTTAATGAACATAGTCTCTCGACGAAGATTACTTAAACTAGGGTTTCCACCTTTGCAGAAATTATAAAACTTTTTATACTCTGCACGAATAGATGCTTGACCTTGATCTTGTGAACCCAAGGATGTTGAACCCATCTCAGACATTTTAGATACAGCATCATCAATTCTACTTGATAGAGTTCCTGTAGCGTTCTGGTCATCCTTGTTAGTCCCGTATGGTACAGGACCTTCTGGTAATAATGTGATGATGGAGGAATCATAATTCCACACAAACAATGTCACTATAGAAGGATGCTTGTATCTTTGAAGCACCTCCACTTTTTTTGCTTTGCTTCTTTGTTTGGAAGCAGCATCAAGAACCTCAAACACAAATGGATTATTTGGTAATGTAGGTATTGATGTTGACGATCTAGCTTTAACAGTCTTAACTGCTTTAGTTTTCGTCGTCTTCTTCGTCGTTGTCATAATTGTTTTCAAATCTAAATGCTACAATTTCATCTGGAACTAGGTTTCCGTTTTGGTCAAACATCTCAGGATGAACCTGTGGACTTTCCTGATAGTTCAACATATAATCTCTGGCAACCCATCCACCTATGACTCCTACTAAAAGGAATCCAATCAATAAGAAGGAACCAAAAACCAAAGTTACGGCTAACATAACACCCCCTGTGTTTATTTTTGTATGTCAATAAAAAAGTCAAGGTGAACTGTTATCTTTCTTTTAAATAATGAGATAACTTTATTCAACCCAATACTAAATGATTTAGGTCTCTTTTTTTTACCTCCAGAGAGTATTAACTCAAAACCACGATCAATGTGGGAAGTTGATTTATTTATATCGTTACTAAACGATTTTGTTTTCTTTGAGATATTCGATTGTGTCAACACATCCCCCTAGTTTTTTACCATCAACCACCACTTGTGGGAAGGTTGATCCTTTTCCAAATTCATCTATGAAAGATTTTTTGTCAAAGTGTTCATTTAAATTATACACCACATATCTCAGTTTTGTCAAGTCCATTACCTGTTTTATCTTATCACAATGAGGGCAACCGTCCTTGGTGTAAACTGCAAAGTTCATATGTCTTGTTAAATAATGATTTATAAATTTAATGTTTTCTTATTATATCATGTGTCTTAAATTTATCAAGTTTTCATAATTAATATTTGATTATGTATGTCAAAGCATAATATGGAGGTAGGTTTTTATTTGTTACTGATTCTCCATTAGATGGATTACTCATGGTGAAAACATCAGCAGGATAACCACCAGCACCACCATATGAAACAGACGTTGATCCACCGCCTGGAAAATATTTTTTATTATCGAATGTTGTTGGGTGAGTATGATTCGGGACTATCGCATCTGCTTGTCCACCTGTGGCTTTTAAATTATAACTACTACCTGCACCAACAACAAATCTATCTCTTAAATCTGGAACTGTTTGACCTGCTCCACCCAATATAGTTTGAAGTGCAGTTGTTTGTGGTGTTGTACCATCACATAGTTGCCAACCTGATGGTGCGTTTGACCCACCATACATAACTATCGTTCCTACGGGAACACCACCTGAAGCAGCTTCAAAACTTGCTTCACCACTTGAGTCTACTGTTAGTACATGACCTGTAGTTGGAGTTCCACCATTATCCTTTAGAACAACATTTATACCTGGAATACTAAATTTAGAACTGCTTGAATTACCAATAATTATTTGATTACTAGTTGATTCGCTTGCAACATCTATATTATTACCGATAATAATATTATTATTACCTGTCGATACTCCAATACCAGCAGAAGCTCCAATCGCTATATTTCCTGAACCAGAATATATTGATCTTAAACTTTTAAACCCTAAACCAATATTAGTATTACCATAACTGCTTGCAAATGTACTTACTTGATAACCAAATCCAGATTCCCAACCCATATAAAGATTATATGGACCATTATCGTGTCTACCTGCATAATATCCTATACCAATTGAACCAGTTTTGTCTCCAAAATGTCCAGCAGAAGCGTAACGACCTATTCCAATGACATAATCACCACCAGTCCATACTGATTCGCCACCTATTCCTATACTATGAGTACCACCACCATTAGAATATGCGTGTCTTCCAATTGCAATATTATAGTTACCACTCATTGATCTTCCAGCCATATCACCTATCATCGTATTATCACTTCCAGAACAGGATCTACCTGCTTCCCATCCCATCGCTACATTACTACTTCCACTTTGCAAAAATTCTAAAGACTCTGAACCAACTGCACAGTTTTTAGTTCCAGAGGTAATTTTATCACCTGCTTTCCACCCAAGAAGAGTATTATCATCTCCAGAGTTGACTTGCTCACCTGCCTGATAACCGAAGAATGTATTCCTATATGTATCAGAGTCAAGATTTAAACCAGCATCAGTTCCTCCAACAGTATTCTCTTGAGCATCAGAGTCAAGACCACTTCCTCCTCCACTACCAGATTCCCCTTTCTGTCCTTTGTCACCTCCATCGCCTTTATCTCCCTTTGTTGCTGCACCACTCTCTCCCTTTTGACCCTTATCACCTGCACCTTGATCACCCTTATCACCTTTGTCACCTTTATCTCCATCTATACCAGAGCCACCATTCTGCCCCTTTTCTCCTTTTGTTCCTTCTCCCTTTTGACCTTCATCACCTTTGTCACCTTTTTGACCCTCTTCAGTAGATGGTTCTCCTTTATTACCCTTATCTCCCTCACCCTTCTGACCTTTATCACCTTTGTCACCTTTTGGACCCTCTTCAGTAGATGGTTCTCCTTTATTACCTTTGTCTCCTATATTACCCTTTTGTCCAGTGGTTCCTTTCTCTCCTTTACCTCCTCCTTCTCCTTTCTCACCCTTGTCACCTGGATCTGGAACTCTTATCCAAGCATATCCATTCCATCTCCACGTACTCGTACCGACAGTATGAGTATCATTAAAGGATGGATTATTAGGAAAATTTATTGCCATATTTTATTTATTACTAATTATCAAACCTAACTCCACCATAAAATCACAGCACCAGGACCACCTTCAAATCCACTTCCTGATCCTGAACCACCACCACCTGAACCAAAGAATCCAGCAGCAGGAGTACCAGAAGAACCAGCTCTTCCTTGTTTTCCATCAAATGCGTTTGAAGAAGTCGAATCACCAAAAAATGGTATTGATGAAATCGCACTGTATTCTAAAGAAGCATCAACAGGATGTATTTCTCTCTGTTTATCTTTCATATCTAATGAAGTATAGTTATGGTTTGCTGTTCCTCCACTCGTTCCTCCACTACCATCAGCTCCAGAAGCAGCACCGCACCAAGGTCTTAATGAATCTCCACCATCATATCCATTATTTGGACCTCCTCCAGTTGCACCTGCGGTTCCATCTCCACTACTAGATCCATCTCCACCCCTATCTCTAACTCCATATATGTATGAACCATGTGATTCATCAATAGTTGCATATCCACCAGGCCAAGTATTACCCACGTATCCACTACTACTAACGTAATATCCTCCTTGTCCTCCTGTTGCTCTCATCACCTCAGTTCCACCAATAGTTAAGTATGAATCAGTTCCACTTGAATATTGATTCCCACCCTTACCACTGTAAGCAAATAATGACTGTCCAGAATAACTTCTAAGATCTAATTTTGCAAAAGCGAATCCACCGCCACCGCCACCATCACCAGATCCAACTCCGTTTCCACCTCCTCCACCACCAATCAAGACTGCATAAACCCATTTTAGATCACTAGGAATAGTGAAAGTATCTTGAGAATATTCATTATAATTACTATCATATGTTCTCGAAGCACCTGAACCTGAGTAAGATTTAATATCTGTTGCTGTTAAAATTAATCCTTTTCTATTATTCCATACCCAATAATTACTTGCCGAACCGTGACTATAAGAATTATTTGAAGAACCCGCTAGGTATGATGGCGAGTCAACTAACTCTGTGGGTACAGCAGTTCCATTATCATTTGTTCTCCAATAATTACCAACACGTATCCCTAATGTGTCACCATATCGCCAAGTTCCAGATTGATTGATTGCAATATTTCCATGAAATTTATCTATCTCTTGCCAAGTTGTACCTACTTTTATGTATGTTGTGGTGTAAGAATTTTGATCAATACTACCTGGAGGACCGCCAGCAGGTCCAAATTTTTGGAAATTTGCAGGTAATCCGTTAATAACCGCATCATCACTAGATACATCTTTTGATGATACTTTCACATATGGGCGACCACCATTAACAAAATCTAATGTTAATAAATCACCACTAGTTTTCTGTGGCATTTTTTTCCTCCACCTCTTTTAGGTATAATTTTTCATTCTCTTCTCGGTTTTCCATATCTTTCAGTATTTTTTCTGCGATACTATTTACCTTTTCTTGAGTTGGTTCTCCATTACAATTCAAAAAAACAGATAAGAATTCGTCAATTTGTATTCTAACAACCCAGTTGCCTGGACTTTTTTCCCAAGATTCTAGTATAGTGTAATTCATTAGACTTGTGTGATAGAAGGTGCATCAACATAGGCACTGTGGGTGGATCCTCCCCAAACTAATACTCTTACAGTAAGAAGTCCAGAGACTGAGGGTGTGAATGAAAATGATAATTGTTCCCATGTATCAGCACCCGATGTCATAGTATCAGTTAAATCACTACTGAGTCCTAACACTAAATTGTCTGCGACTAGTGCTGCCATTCTCACTGTCAATGCGGTGTTCGTTCTTCGAGTCCATATTGATGCTGTTACCTGCGTACCTGCCTCCACATATGACTCTATGAATTTTGGACCGAATGGTCTGTCTTCCGTGTAAGAAGTTGTTGCTGGACTAAGTTTCCAAGCGATTCCAGAATTTACATAACGAACCGTTGACTCAGAGAACATGATAGCATTGTTATAGTATATTCGATGATCATTTGCAGCATTATTATAATTTTCATATGAGAGAAAATTCTCATCTTGCTCTCTCAAAGTTGATGCCATATAACTGGAATTAACTTGTACAGGTCCAATTTCTTGCACATTTGTAAGGGAACAATCTTTGAATATCATTTGATCTCCTCCAAGTGGACGAGAATAACCACTGTTTTCAAAAGTTACATAACGAGCATTCTCATCGTCTATAGTGCAATTTTGAAACATTTTAGTACCTTGATAAGAACTAGGATTACTAGCGTCACAATTCCTCATTGTACAATTTTTAAATAATGGAGGGAAATTTTCATTAGGTGCATAGTACGTAGCATCAATGAATTGACAGTTATCAAATACGGTAAAATTTCCATCGCTTCCTTGAAAACTAGTATCATTCATGAAAATACAATTTGTGTAAGTTGATTGTCTAGTGCTACTAGTACTAGAACTAATATCACGGATTCCATATTTACCACCCGCAAAAGTTCCATTTGAAACATGAACACTAGCGTGAGCTGGTGTTGAACCGCCTGTATTATATCCTTGAAAATGATGATACATGCTGATTGCACTTAACCTAGATATAATGATATTATTACTGTATCCAATATCAAACAAAATGCAAGAGGTATTATTACCACCGTCCAAGTAGGAATGTCCAGTTTGTGTTGACATGTCCGTATCATTCCATCCACCACTAATCGTCAATCCATTATTTAAAAATACATTAGACTTATCAATATTAAATAAACGTCCATAAAAACCATAATCTATAGCACCCTGTAGATTCAAAGTTTCCCTCTTATATGTTGCAACTGTCTCGGATGTTCCGCTATAATATACCCTATGTAATGATGACCCCCCTCCAACTGAAGCTGGATTCATAAAAATAACATGCCTGTCTACAACCGCTCCTACTTTATAAAACTCGGTTTGATTCACATTGTCATTAGATTTAGAAATAATACTATTACCTGTAAGAGAAGTTGCATCTGATGATGCCTTACAAGCCATGATATCACTTATCATAAATTCAAAATCGTCAGCGAAAGCAATATTGCAAACCAATGAAACAGAATTTATATTTGTTGATAAACTAGTTCCAAAATCTTTTACAATTGCAAAACCAACATTAATTTGATTTCCTCTACCACCCCACTTTGGAAAATCAATTGTGTGAACTGGAACATCACCATTATTGTCAGAGCATAATCTTAAAGTTAGTGAACCTGCCTGTATTTGTTCATCATCACCACTATTAGTTGTTCCATCAGCACCATATGAACCAAAACGAAAAGATATTTGTTGATATCCACTTAAATTTAATGTTGATGGTAGTTGATAATGGGCAACCTTCCCTGTTGTGAAAGAAGATGTAAAGTCAAAACGTTGAAAATAATAATGTAAAGGACGGAATATAGCATAAGATCCTCTATAGTGAGTTATATTTGGTTGCACCGTCCAATTATGGAAACCTTGATTTAAACAAAGAGCGATAGGTTGTACATAAGTTCCTGCTGGTAATCGAACAGAAAGATATTTTGCATGTGGATTGATAGTAAAGTTCGTTACATTATCAGTCCATGAATCATTTGATGTATCAGATGGAATTGTGAATTGTGTCGTACTTGTCACAGTCGCTTCATAATATCCCACTAAATTATTATCAACATAATTACTATTATATTGTATTTCAACTAAGTCTCCAGTTGATAATCCATGAACACTTGGGCAATTTATAGTTGTAGTGGTTCCTTTGACAGCTGTGCAACTACTTATTTTTGCTGCATTTGATTCATCATAAAAAGTACCTTTTGGTTTTGCTTTCCAAGTTGCATTTCCTAAACTTGTATAATCTGGTGATTTTATTATTCTTACTTCATCGCCATCCTGAAAAGCATTGGATGCACTAGAAGGATAAGACTTTCTGCGATTTGCAAAGCTTGTTCCGTTGTTGCTATTATTTCCACCGATTGGATCTAGATAATAAACTGCCATTTGTTCACCTCCTCCCCATATTTATAATAGACACTAAAAACTCTTCATTCATATTATGGTTTACCATGAATAGATTTTTCTACATTGTAGTTGTTTAATACCTCTGCAGCTGTCAATTCTTTACTTTGATAGAATCTACTTGTAGAAATATCTCCCTTAAATACTTGATTACCCTGTGCAGGAGCTCCACCAATATACAATCTTGATTTATGTGTATAACTTGTAGATGCAACACTAGCAAAATCACTATTTGTAGAAGACATATTAAGACCTCCATCTATATAAACACTTTTTTTACCAGTAGAACCATTTAGAGTAATAGCAAAATGATACCAATCAGTGTTCGTAGTCCAATTAAAAGTGGGAGATGGCATCACACCCGTCATTGTATGTTGAGTGCCACTAGAATCATGATTAGCAACACCCCACCAGGCATTAGTGTTATTGTATTTCCAAATATAAAACCAATGTTGAGTTGCAGAAAATTGTCCATTTCCAGGACCATATGGTTGTTTATTAACTGCCATTACTATTGGAGTAGTTGAATGAGTTCCGCTAGATGGTGAAGTTCTTGCAGTTCCTAATCCATATGGTTTCACCCAACCATCCCAACTCCAAGATCTACCGTAAGCATTAAATTCAGTACCTTCAACACCTAATCCATAACCACCGCTATCTGGGTTTCCATCAAATGTAAAGTAAGCAGTATTGTTTCCAGACGGAGTTGTATAATATATTGATCCATTTGCATTATTATTGTGCTGCCCTTGCTGCCATTGACTACTCGAGCTAGTACTAAAACTAGGATTATAACCAGGCGGGTTGTTTAAATCAGCTTTGGGTACATATCCTATCCTATCATAACTTTGGAGTGTACGACTACTACCACTCATTACGTTGCTATTATTAGCATTCATATAATAATATAATCCATCAGTGGTAATTTGTGGTGGACTAGAAGCAGCTCCCAATAACATCTGTTGAATAGGTGT
>Ga0163109_10004811_pt1 | contig 10212 bp, 9 predicted proteins | sample CRUFie1St13metaG_FD_108704 | JGI IMG/M metagenome (GOLD analysis project Ga0163109, IMG submission 108704) | Marine microbial communities from the Costa Rica Dome - CRUD Field 142mm St13 metaG | ecosystem: Environmental > Aquatic > Marine > Oceanic > Photic zone | place: Costa Rica: the Eastern... | reverse complement strand
GTTTTAAAATCTTTTGCAAATTAGCTTTTGTCTTAGACAAAGAAACCAGTGCCAAATCTTTTTTTATAACAAACTCATCTACTTGTAATTTATTTGGAACAGCAAATTCTATCATATCGTCTTGCATACGACTTAGTGCCATTACAATAGAATCCACACTAACAGCTTTATTACATACATTAGTAACAGAAGGCCGAACTAGGCGTGCAACTTGAGTTAAATTTAAAATTCTATTTTGCAAACCAAAACTAAGCACATAGTCCTTACTTACAATTTCACGAACAGCTTTACTTATAGTCATAGAATAAAGTTAATACTTTGTTGTGTTTACAACATAACACAACAAGTACATTAGTCAAACACCACAAAGATTATTACACCTCAAGCTCTCTAACTAAAGATTCATCACCGTTATAAAATTTGGTCATCTCAGAAGTATTTACAACATCGTATTCAAATTTCTTGGTATGCTTATTAAAACCTTTACAATTTACAATAATATCTGTGGCATCTGCTGTTACAACTTCAGAAATATCAAAAGAATTTAAATCAAGTGTCCTTAAGCCCATCTCTGTCAAACCTTCAACATCACAGAAGTACAAAGTATCTTTATAAAGGGCATTATAAGGACCAAATTCCTCATGTATTTTGTTTAACTTAGTACTATAAAAAACTACCCGTAAGTGCTGAACACCGCTAGAATAACGAAAAGAAATAACATCATCTGTTAGCATTTGAAAATGATGTAACTCTAGATTACACCTTGGCATATCTTCACATAAAGACAAAAACCGTTGATCATTATAATACAAATCTATCGAATCTAAATGACGATGTACTTCTAAACCATCAATCATTACATCCAATATTAAATTGTCTCTAGAAGTATTCACATTCGAAATTCGAACATCACCTTGTGGCCCGGCTTCAAGATCAAACTTTATAAATTGATGAGAATCAACATCCATAACAGGTGCTTCTAAAACCACCTTAAATTTATTTAAAGTAACTCTTTGAACATCAACAATTGTTACAAAAGCTTCGTCAACAAATGAGTTTAATTTGTCCACCTCACCACTCACAGAATTTAAATTATTTTTTAAATGTAAATTATTAATATCTCCAAATTTTAGTTCTCGTAAAAATTCATTTACTAAGGTTTTATTATCCTTTTTAAAGGAAATCATAATTGAATTTATATCAAATAATTCACATGGAGAAAAGAAACTTAAATTCAAATCTTCTCCAAAAACTATAGTTTTAGATTTTTTACATGCACCAGAGTCATCTGTATATCGAACCACATCTATTAAACTATTTGGACCAATTTTAAAACTCTCAACATTAAACTGAGGATATTTTTGCAACATACTTGTTAAAGTTTCCACAGAAAAAGCATTTAACTTCTGCATTTGCATCTCTGGATACAAAACCCCGCCCAAATGAGGTAAGTATATATTACCAAAATAAAAACGTGACCCATCCATATCATAAGGCTTTAAAACCGAATTTTCTAAAGACTTAAATGCTAATTGAACATCGTCATCAACAAAAGTAAAAAACGTACTAACAGCTGAATAATCTAAACCTAACTTTTTTGCATCCTCAATCGACAACCTATCAGATAAAGAAAAGTTATTCAAAATTTCTATACGAGAAGTTTTACCTGTAAAATCAACCTGAACATTATCAACAATCTGCAAGGAACCCTTCGATAAATCAGATAAATTATTTTTCTTTTCTAAGTTTTCAAACTCAAAAAGTGTAGATTCCAAGTTAGAATCATTCATACCCATAGAACAAGCAGATAACAATAATACTAAAATAATATTAAGTAAAATTCGCATATATAAATATTAGATATGCTAACTATACAATGATTTTATCGTTTATAAAAGTTTAACCAGTATACTCAATCAAAGTCCCATCTTCTTGCAACAAATAACCCTCCGGTACTTTATCTTGCATATCTTCAAAATCACTTGGATCACAAAAAACTGCTCCATTTAAATTCGCTCCTTTTAAATTCCAGTTAGAAAGATCTACACCGATCAAATTTGCCTCACGCAAATCTGAATTATGGATATCCACTGGTTCTTCGGAAACCAAACCACGCAAATCAAAGCCATGCATGTCTAAATTAGGACCTACTGGCAAATACTCACCTTTTAAGTTTTCATACAGAAATCCATCTACAGGAGACTTATACATTGTAGCATTTTTAATTTTTCTAATAGTATCTTGTTGTGCTTTTTTAATATCCTCAAGAATCATAATCAAGTCATTCTCGAGATCTCCAGTCTCAACATTAGATTCTAATAGTGTTTCATCTATTGCTCTTGGTATTCTTTCCATAATTAGTTGGGTTAATACATTTAAAATATAAACCCGAATATCGAATTTGAAAAGCTATAAACACCCTTACATATTACGAATTAACAAATTTGAAATATCTACTCCAAGCCAAAAAACTGACTTTCTAAACTCTGCAAAAAGGCCTTAGTCTTTCTGTGAGCAAATTTACTTAGTTGCTCACTAGAATACAGCTTATACGCATACGCGTTACGATCCTTATCAAATCCCAAACAGACAATACCAAAATATTCACCCTTAGGATCAAAACGTTTTTCTATTTCAAAAGTATCCAAATTCATTACAAATATATCTCCATCAAAAGCATCAGTATCTCTACAATGCAATAATTTATTTTCAATAAATACTGTACTCTCAGAATCAAATACATTCTCATAATCAAATAAAAACAAGCCCTTACTCACATTGCCAGTTTGCAAATTAATCAAAAAGCTTTCTTTACCCTCATAGTGACTCACATCAAACTTAAATATATTCTCAGTTACAAGTTCAAAGTCAGAAATTAAACTATAGTTACAAACATCACTCCCAACCGCATCACAAGTAGTATATACAAGCTCGCCATCGAAAAGAACCTGCTGCAAACCATCTTTTACTACATGTTCAATACGACCATCCATAAAAGATCCCACAACTGCTGAATCTATCACTTTAATATCATGCAACTGCATTTTTTTATCTGCATCAAAATTCCAAATCATTTTCTTGACCAAAGAATCAACCTCATCTAGAGCCTTATCATAAAAGACAATTTTCACAGTAGCCTCAAACATATTGCCTTCTAATTTATTAATAGCTAACAACTCAGTATATTCATTGAATCTAAATTCTGTCTCAAAATCTTCTTTGGTCATTTGATTTTCACTCAACATTTTATGAGCATATTCAAACTTGTTCATGTTTAACAAATCAAAGAACCGCTTTACAAGCTGCTCTAAACTTAATTGTGACTCTGGAATAAACTGCTCCAAATCTTGCTCATACCCTAACTCCAAACTACTTGACCAAGCATTATCAACTAAAGCATTTTCGATTTTTTTAAGACTAGTAAAGTCTTCATCAGAAACCAAACTAAAGACATATTTTTTAGAATCTTCATCAAAACCATCACAACCTACAATTACCTCATTTATAAGATAGGTGTTAGGACCATAAATATTTTTAACCGTACCAAAACGTAAGTCTACAAGTTGTAAATTACCTTTTGTTTGATAACGATATTCATCACAAACTAGCAACTTCTGCACAGTTTCATCATAAAAAAACTCTCCATAGTCACCTACAGAGTCAAGTTTATATTCAACACCTAGATCAAGATCAAACACAACATAACGAAACAAATCATCCAAATATAATTTATAAACCACAAACCTATCATCAACAACTCTAAAATCCTTAATTGCAACATTCAAGTTTTTATATTCCTGAATCAGTTGCGAATCAAATATAACCTCAACTAAATTTTTAGTTTTGTTCTGAATAACATATTTATCCCCTGGTGTTCTTAAATCTAAATCTTTATATTCTGGATAAACACCATCAACAGTTTGAAAATCATCCAAATCTAAAACACCATCTCTATGAGCACGAGTTAACTCCGTCTCAACATACATAGCTTCATCAGACCTATCATTAGTTAAATCGACATTATCTACAACTTGCTGGGAACAACCAGAGATAAAAATAATAATTAAAAGAGTTAAAATTTTTTTCATATAAATCAATTATTTATCGAAAAAATAACATAAAAAAAATTTTTTTAAATACTTTTAATTACTCGTTGAAATATTTTTCACCTTTAAAGAAACTTCTTTAGAGGTAAAAGAAACATTAAATTTATCCAACTTTGTTAAAACCATGCCCCAACTACCAGCCGATTTAAACAAATTTAATTCATAATTAGCTTGCGAACATATCCATCGTACACTCTCAATTAGCATTTGTTTGCGAGCTCTACAAATAGAACTCTCACCAACTCCACTAACCTTTAAGGGCCATATTCTAGCATTTCCACCAACAGCTAATAAAGCATGGATATTTTCAAACAAGATTTTAATTTTATTAGTCTCATGCAAATAAGCTGGAACAGAAAACTCCGCCCAAATTTCATCAACTTGATTAACACTCTTTTGATTTAAAACAGAAGGCAATTTTGAATCAGCAGCACTAAAAGAAACAACTTCATCAGAATCAATTTCTAAATTATCAACAAAAGGATCAACATTTAACAAGAAATCAGGATTGATATTATGATTATTCAATTCAACATTTAATTTAGATCTACCACCTCCAAATAAAAGAATCTTCTTTCCATCTAACATAGTTTTAGCAAGTCTTCGAGTGCTCGATGTATTAAATAAAAAAAACAAAGTGTTCCAGTATGACTCTCTTTTTGCAGAAGCCTTAGCATATTGAATGTCAAAAAACATTCTCGATCGCTGAGTCGTATCGAAATCCATACTACTACCTAACTCACCCCTATCATGATAAGCAATTAAATCTGATAACAAGCTTAAATTTAATTCATTGTTTGCATTAGAAGAGTCACATTGCATTTGAGCTTGTAGTACAATTTCATCAATTAAAGCTATCTCATCCACGGTAAAATCCTCTTCTTTCAATCTATTCAAGTCGGCAAGTAAACCTAAACGAGTATGTAAAATATCACAAAGCAACTCTACAGATCTAGATAAATAAGCTGCTTGAGATTCATTATTGAAACGAGTAAACAGCTCTAAAGAAAAACTCGAGATATCCAATTCGTTTTGTTCAAACTCACTAAAAAGCATTGAAAATAATTAGAATTACTATTTCCATATTATACAATATTAAACCTAAAAGGTCAACGGTCTAGGCTAATAAGTTATGTAAATTAATGCCAGTAAAATCGACCACCTTAAAATTATTTGATTCTAAATATTCTTGAGTAACTTTATACAAAACAGGAGCAAAATTGGTTGTAACCTTCTCAATATTTACAACTTTACCTTCAATTTTAGCCTCTCTATAAATTTCATTATAACGAAAATACTTTTCTCCTCTTTTCACAAAACAATGATTTTTCTCAACAACATGATATTTTTTTGGAATCGATTTTGGAGCTACAATTTGTCCCTTTAAATGATTATCAGTTAACCAAATCTTTAATTGTAAAGGTTTATCAGAAACGTTACGTAGCTTTAAATCAACAAAATTATACAAAATTGTTGCACCACCACCAAAAGGTAAAGTTCTACCAGAATCTGGAAACACATCCATCGAGTGATGATACCTTTCCACTGTTTCTACAGGCGCATGCAAAAATATCCAATACAAAAAATTCGATAACTGACATAATCCACCACCAAGACCCTCAACAACCTTACCATTTGAAAGTAACATTCCATCCACATAACCATTTTTATAAGTTGGCTTACCCACAATCGTCCATAAAGAAAAAACATCTCCAGGTTGGATAATCACACCATTCAGCTTTTCTGCTGATTTACGTAAATTAGTAACTTTCTGCTCTTGCAAACGTGGATCACTATCACCTAAGCGTCTTCTTAAAACAGATTGATGCCGAGCTACACGCGCATCAAAAAACTCTTCAGATTTAGAAAACCTAATCCTAAAATCAAAAAAATTCTGCACATGACGAATGGCAAACCGTGTAAGTAAAATTGGCTTCTTTAAAAAAGGAAATCTTTTAGATAAAGCTACCCTTGTGGGATTTTCAAAAGCAATCAACTTATTTGCAATCTGATCTATTAATTTAGACATAAAACTAATTATAAGTTTTAAACTTAACAATCACTTCTTGGAATGTCAATAAAGCACATAAAAATGGCGGAGAAACAGGGATTCGAACCCTGGAGACGGTTGCCCGCCTACTCGCGTTCCAGGCGAGCCCATTCGACCACTCTGGCATCTCTCCACTTAAAACAAAGTTATCACAAGCCTTATCAATAATCAATTAGTGATAAACAAATTCAATTTGCATACAAAAACATTCATCTAAAAATTTATTCACACAATCCATTGCCAAACGCCTCTGCGAATCATCTTCAATTGAACCGACGAAATCATGACATTTTTTATCAAATTGAAGTCGTAAATCATCATTGACAATAAAGGGGAATAAAAATCTAGCATCTAACATTTTTCGAAAATCTGATGCAAAACTATATTCATCAGCAATAGATAAATATTCTTCCAAATCATCTTTAGTATACGCATCACACATAGGCTGAAGCCAAATACGCAAAAATTCTAAATAAGAACTACCAATAAAAGCTAATGGTGCTAAATCTAAACCTTGTGCCAAAACACCATATCTAGAACTTAGCATTTCACTAGTTGCAAAACTATCTAGTTCCATAGATTCTAAATCCACAACCTGCAAAAAGACATGGAACACAACTGATAAAAGCTCAAAAACTTTATCATTCAATGATAACTCAGAGTCTAAATTCAAAGTGTTTGCAAGTGGCTCAAAAATTTCAAAACCTACAAGTCGAATTAAACTTACAACAAAGACGGGACTATAAAATTCAATATCTTGTTTTTGCAAAATCAAAAGTTAACCTTATTAAAACTATTATAAAGCTAAAAGTATTTTTGACAATACTACTTTGGCTCTCCAGTAACAATATCAACACCCATTTGCTCACGAGCAATAAGAATACCTTGAATCACACCTAATTTATGAGTAATTTCAGATGTTATTTTATCGATATCATCAAAAACCTGTTGGTTATCAATTATTCGGGCTTCAGAATCTTTCATCCATTGTTCGTGCTCTGCAGCACGTGCTTGTTTTTCTGCAATCATTTGTTCAGACAAGTGCGACTCAGAAAAGTGAGAGTGCATATCTTCACGTGGGCAAATATGATTATGCTGTGCTTCTATACCAGCATAAATTGCACCATAAAAACCCGCAGCCATAGCTACTGGCTTTAATTTCTCTTTCAAACTTGCTTTCATAATCTTGAAAAGTTAAATCATATAATAACAAAGTATAACCCAAAAATACGAGTTATACCATATTTTCAAATTGGCAAAAAAGATAATGTTTTAGAATTTACTATTCAAGCAAATTCAAAAACCACTCTCCCCTCGCATAAAAATTCTTAAACTCATTATAACTTGGCGCCCCTGGCGAAAATAAAACTACAAAATCTTCTATACTTAAAGCATAAGAAACAGATTCAGATAATGAATCAAATTGCATAACTCTACAGACACTAATTTGCTCTAAAACCTTTTCCGATAAATCCATAGATACGCACACAATATCATCAGTTGTTAACACAGTATTTAAAATTGAATAGTCGTATCCACGGTCCATTCCAGATAAAATAATCACTTTTGGACCAATATCAGTATAAGCCTGTAAACAAGCCAACGTTGATTCCGGAGTCACACTTGCAGAATCATTAACTATTAACGGATCTTGAGATACAACCTGCATTCTGTGTTCTAAGCCAGAAAACTTTTGCAAAACCTTTTGCACACGATTCACGTTTAATTCAAGTTCTAATATCAAAGCCAATACAAGTAGCATATTTTTCATATTATGAGCACCGGACAACTTCACATCTTCAAGCTTCAAAAACACCACTTTGTTCAATAAAACTGAACAACTCTCAGAGTCAAAAGACAATCCATATTTTTGGGCTTTACGAGCAAGAATTCCATGCGACTTTAAGATATCTAAAACTACGTCATCATCTCCATTATAAATAGTTAATTTGGCATTCTTGAACAAATTAGCCTTCGCAGAAATATAGGCTTGCATGCCACCATGATAATCCATATGGTCTGCAAAAAAACTTGTAAATAAGGCGTAGTCAACTTGGCCTTCAAAGTCTTCTAGTTGCTGCGAACTCATCTCGACAACAAAGTATACATTTGGGTTATCAAATTCGAGAAAATTCAATATTGGTTCACCAATATTACCAACCAAGTAGGCCTCAAGTCCACAATCTGTTAAAGATTCAAAAATCATTGTCGAAGTAGTACTTTTACCCTTAGAACCAGTAACGCCAATCGTTTTACCAGAAACTCTTTCGAAAAATAAGTTAGTTGCAGTGGTATACCGGCCTCCAAGTCCTAAAAATCGTACAATTTCTGGCTGACGAGGATTCACTCCAGGCGATTTTACAAGCAATTCAACATCGTTTAGAAAATTTAAATAATCATCTCCCAAATGCAAAACAACGTTATTAACTTGCCAATCTGCAACAATTGCATCAGAAAAGTCTGACAGATTACGCTTATCAAAAATATGAATTTCTAAATCTGAGTAATCACGTAATAAAAAATCATAAACACTCAATCCTTCTCGGCCAAAACCAAGAATTCCAATTGATTTAACACCATCTAAAATCATACATTTTTGATTAAAAATTTACGCCAAGACTTTGGCAAATATTCAAAATACTCAGAATACACAAGTTTAAAGTCCTCAATTTCTGGGGCAAAATCCTCTGCAATTTGCCACGCTAAAGACTCTAAATCACCAGATAACAAACCTAAATGCAAGGCTTCTACCAATGCAAATCGAGACTCTTCAAAAGTACCAACACACTCCCAAGGCTTACGACTACCAAGACCACACATATCTTTATAAGTCTTAAACAAAGCTTGTGATTTAAATAAATTCGCACAAAATATTTTAATTAATTGTTCAAATTGAATGAAATTAGAAAGGATTAAAAATACAAAAGCACACTTTTCACATTCACCACAAAAGCGCTTACCTTGTAGATTTTTAGAGGTATCTAAATGAAAATTCCTATTACAACTACTAAATACATCAAAATAATCTTCACATTTATCAGCAAAAATTTCAGCAATTTTATATTCGCTTAACCCTCTGAGTAAACTAAAGTAATCAAACAAAGATTCTCCTTTAACAGCACAAAAGTTTTCAACCAAAAACTCTCTAAACATTTTCTCAAATTCTAAACTTTTCGAATACTGATGATTCACTTTATACCCTTTCCAAGTTAAATTAGCCTGAGAACTCGAATGCTCATTCGACATAATAACTTTGGAGTACCCATACAAAACACAGGCAACAATCTCAACAAAAGCTAAAATCCCAGTAATTGGTACATGCCCATTAAAAACTTCTCCAGATCGATTTAAACTAATTAAATCAGAAGAAAACTCTCGTCGAACATCTATTAACTTTTTACCACTCACATCTACGCAATCAATTTTTATTTTATCTGATTTTACACAAAACCAATCAAAATCAACTTCCATAGCTTTTAACAATGCAGCACTAACTAAAGAATCTTTTCCCCCTCCGATGGGTAGTAAAACACGGCTATTCAAAAAGTCTAAATCTCTAAAACAATTTCTTTGCAAATTCGTATCAAAATCAAATTTTACAGCATATTTTTGCGGATCTAAATCGTTTTCGTAAAAAAACTGCATTAGTCCCTGTTTATAAACTTCAGTAAAAAACTCAGCTTCATGCTTTGTTAAATTACCAGTAGTCATTATTAAATTTTGCGGACAAAAAGCCTTCCAATAACTTACACCACATGCAATATGTAAATAAAACATTGCTCTTTCTAAAATTTCTTCATCAAATTGAACAAACATTTGAGTATCAAAAATAAACTTTTCTACAAACACATGTTCCATCACTTTATACTCAAGCCTGGCCTCTCCGGTATTTATGTCGAAATCATATCGAGAAAATTCAAAATTCATCTATTAAAATCTTAAATCTTTAATATCGTGTAAATTTATACCATATCTGGCATACACCTTGGTAGTATTTTCGGAAGTAATAATTTTATCTCCCAAATCTAAACGCTTAAGCACATCATTTACAGAAGC
>Ga0163109_10004810_pt1 | contig 10212 bp, 8 predicted proteins | sample CRUFie1St13metaG_FD_108704 | JGI IMG/M metagenome (GOLD analysis project Ga0163109, IMG submission 108704) | Marine microbial communities from the Costa Rica Dome - CRUD Field 142mm St13 metaG | ecosystem: Environmental > Aquatic > Marine > Oceanic > Photic zone | place: Costa Rica: the Eastern... | reverse complement strand
TTATTGAAACTTGAATATTTTCATTACTAGGAATTAAAACGTGATTTTCGTCTTCATAAGGTTCTAAAATATTATTTTCTGGATCATATAACTGAATTCTTAAATTATTCTTTATATTTAACTGTATAATAGGATTTTCACTACATTCAAACCTAATAAATTTGGATTCGCTTACTTCAACAATTGTACACTTTAATAAACCACCATTACTATTAGTACTTCCATATAATTGTTTTGAGTCACTACCTTCATTCGATATATGCAAATTTATATATCTTAAATTTATAGTATCAATTCCTTTAAATTTATAAGGAACTATAAATGTATTTAATTGTATTTTAAAGTGCTTTAAAGAATTTCCATCAACAAGATATTTTTCAGAGAATGTAATAGGATTATGTGAATCTTTGGTAAATGGTATTATATTTAATTCGGAAAGAGCTATATTATTTAGTTCTTTCGTATTAGAGTCTATAATTATGTATGGTTTACGTTCAGAATAAGAGTTTTCGGTTATATTATCAAATTTAGTTAAATATTGAATACCTGATAAAATAATAGGTATACATTTATGCATTGAAGTATGATCAGTTGTATTATTATTTAGTTCTACTATTTTATGAGAAGATATATTTTTCCTATAATACGCATTGTCATTACTGTTTGGTATTGCATTACTAGAAGAAATAGAATCACTATACTTCAGAAAATTACTTGAATACAAGTTCAAATTTGAATTATCCTTTGCACTAGAATGATATACATAATTTTGTCCAATTATATTTGTATTAGAGAAAAAATCATATTTGTCATTAAAATAAGGGATGTATACGAAATGATTTTGAAAATAATTTACCTCGTACTTTACATACTTATCAGGTAAAAATAGCATAGTCGAAAAATTATCAACAGTTAATACCGCACCTTCACATTTAGTATTTAAATTAGAATTTGAAGTATTAATTAAATAATTTTTATCAAATACAAATATATAATAAGGTGACTCTTGTTCTGGATAAGAACTACTTGTACTACTTAGTCCACTTAACTTAGGTATTGTTATTACTTTATTTTCAACATTAATTATATCATTAAAATTTACAATCTCAACTTTATCTATAATTCCACCTATCCCTTGATTTGATGTAACACTTGTTACTTTAATAATTAGCGAATAAAGAGCCTTTTTATTAGTTTTAAATATTCCGTCTCTATATGTTGTAAACAAATCAATATTATTATTTTCATGTATACTATATTTGTTACATATAACAATGTGATCTCCCTCATTAAAATTTTTCCCCCCATTATCTATATTAAATTTATTTGGTATATTTCTGATAGGTTGAACTATTGATAAACTTGTATTAGTATTATTAGTAGGAGTTATTTCTGTAGAATCTTCAGGTATGATTGGTTTATTTTTTCGTATCCTATTTAATAATATTGAACCCTTCTCACCTGTACTAGACAACGAAGAATTGTCTAGATTAAAAAATATGTAAGCTCTTTCTGTTTTCTTATCTCCCAATGTACTTGGTATATCAACGTATCCTAAGAATGCGTTTGTAGAATCTACACTACTAGATACAGATAAAGCGCTTTCTATATTTGCTAATGAACCAATGTTTATTTGATATGAACCACCATTATCACTATTACTTGAATGTCCATATTCTAATATATATTCTTCATCGCTTTCTAATATAAAATCGAATGCAGAACCATTTTCACCGACCACAGGTGGATAATTATAATATGTTGTTTGTTCTGATGATAGTGGGAAAGAACTAGAAAAGTTGGGGTATTCAAATGAAGATTGAGTACCATTAACTTGATCATTGACTACTAACCATTTAAGATAAATGTCATTAGAAGGAATTTTTGTTGCATCAGTTCCGGATGCTAATGTAATCGCAGAGTCATTTGTAATTTGAATATTGACATATTGCCTAATTCCCTCAGTAGTAGTACTTACTTTCCATAATCTAATAACTGTATCTTGCCAACCTGCTGCTGAACTAACAATAAAACTAAGATTTCCTGCATAAGTAGAATGAATATGATGAAAATGAGGTTTGTAAATTTTGAAACCTTTGAAGGAGCTTAGGAAAGTAACAAGTTCAGAAGTCGATGAATGTGTGTAATTATTACCAACAATAGATACGTTATTGGTATTTGCTATTAACGTAGATGAAGTAATATTTATAGGATTTAAACTCATTTTTATTATTAATTGTTTTTTTTAATTATAAAATTAAAAAACTAATTATATGAAGTATAATTATTATATGTGCTTGGAGACGAACTAGTATATGTAGAACCAGATAAATTCTGACTTTCATAACCACTTCCATATTGTTCTATTTCTATATCATTTATACTACTAATTACACCGTTTGTTATACGTATATTTACTAATAATCCAGAAGCATTTTTATTAGTTGTTGATAAACTTAAATCTCCTAATTGTTCTAATTCTATAGGGTATACAGGTAATGAATCATGATATGAATCATTAAGTGTATTTTGAAATGTATCAGAAGCTTTATGAATGTATTTAACTGACGAAATGCTACTATTTGTTTTACCATATTGATTAGCATGACTTTGAATACCTACAAGAGGTCTATCAAGCGTAATCATTTTAGTTTCAGGTTCATAATCAACAATAGTTCTATATTGATGTATAATTCGTTTGTCATATGCTTTGTTATTAATTTTATATTGTCTAGTTGATACACCATTTATTTCGACTTCTTGTTCTGTTATGAATTCATCAAGTTTATTTACTTGACCTGTATTAACAACTGCTTCATAAACATCTCCTATATAAGTTTTAGGATTATCTGAACCATTAGGAACAAAAATCTTAAGGTCATTAGAAGGATTTACTATCTTCCAAAAATTTTGTAAACTATTGTGAATATTATTTATTTCATTTTCTACTGTAACTATATTATTAGTATGATCATATTCTATTATTCTTTTTTTTGTACCCGCAGTTATATCTTCAAATAATAACCCTTTATAAAAATTATCATATACACCTAAATTAAAAAATCTAGAATTATGTAGAAATATCTTATTACCTGTAATATTTCTTATTGATGTCAATGGTTCATTTATTATATTAGTTACATCATCTAAATCATATCTTTTATAAGGAGAATATTTCATATCCCCATTAAAAGTTCTATATACATCTATATCTTTATAATCTCTTGATAACGTATTAGGCTCTGTAAATTTCCCCCCATCAAAAAATTCATTATCATATATTTCCTTTATATTTCTCTTATTTACAACTAAATTATTAGGTTTTATAATTTTTAATTCATGAGAATTTCCATCTCTATCTACTACACTAACTGTATCTCCAATATTGTAATTTTGACCTATTTCAAATATATAAGCTATTCTATTTAATAACAACACATTTTCAGTATTACTATCCTGTGATATTGGTTCATCTACAGTCGCTAAAATCATCCCTGTACCAGCTCCACTCGTACTTGATACACTTTGTAATGGTTCTAAATTACAATTAGTATATTTTATATTAGAAGTTGTTGAACTCGCAATTATATTAGTTTCGTTTAAACTTGATATATCTAACGCATATGACTCTCCTATTCTAAATCTTATATCTACTAATAATACTTTTAATATATTTAACTCATTATTTTTACCACCTATTATTGTTAATATATCTCCTTCTTTGTATCCAGAACCATTTGCTACTTTTGTTAACTCTATTTTTTCATCATTCAGATATTGTGTAATTGTAACAGTTATAGTCATTCCACTTCCTGAACCTCCACTAGTGTTATATGTTTGACCACTTACATAACCACTTCTATTAATAAACCCTTTTGTTTTTAATATAGGTCGTAACGCATTTGAAATATTTTCTGTAGAATTACTCTCAGAAAATAAATCATCTCTATGTATCTTTAACGTTTCACCCTCTGTATAACCAAATCCATAAGAAGTTATTCTTAATTCACCACTTATTAATATATTGTTAACAACACTTGGATTTGTCAATATATTAAATGTTAATCCTGAACCATCACTCGTATTTGAAACTCTATGTTGTAAAGGTAAAGATGTTCCCATATAATTTAAATTTGCTCCATATCCCCCATTACTAATAAGAGTCTGATCCCCACTTGTTAAAATCTGAATAGAAGGTAAACTATTCCAACTCCATTCTTTAGTAGGATATGAATCTGATGAAGGGTTTGAACTAGTCAAAAGTGTTTCATTATTTTTTTTATCTGAATAAGATATCACAAAGTCATTAGGATTAGGATAAATTTTTTTATCTCTATGTTTTGAATCGATATCTAAATATATACTATCCATCTTATTTATATAAGAATATTTATTATTAAATTTAATTATTAATACTTATTATACTTTTAATATTGTGTATAATCTCACTTAACGTCATTGGTTCCCTTGGCATCTTTGTCTTCTTCTTATTCACTAAACACTTACCCCTAAGCTCCTTCCATGTACTTTTATCTATAGTAAAATTTATATTACCCTGTTTACTCATTATAAATATCATAAATTCCAACTCCTTAATGACACTTTTTGATATTTTCTTTATACTGCTACATCCATCTAAACAATTATAGTAATTATAAATAAGTTCCAAATAATTTATGTTTAAGTCTTCCTTTATGCTCTTTATTATATCATTCTTACTGGGTACACTCTCTGGAATAGAATTCTTATTATGCACATATATATTAAACCAGTTCTCCTGATTAATAAATTTACTATTATTATTCTTAATATTGTTATACAATCTTAACAACATATCATATTTCTCCTTATCCATCTTAGTATTCTTTATTCTGTAATAATTATATATCAAATTTTCTAATGAACTCATTTTAATTAATTTAATTAGTAATTAAATTAATTTTAATATGTATATAAACTAGTAGCATCACTTTTCTGAACCTTACCACGTATATAATTTATAACACTTGTTTTTGTAGAAGCTTCTCCATTATTCATAAATAATCTTAAATAATTATTTGAATCATTAGGAACAACGTTTACCTCATTAACCGTATGTGTATATATTAAACTCATATTTGCTATACTAGACCCCGTAGCTCTACTATTTCCATAAAAATAAACAGTACTATTTCCATCCCAATATATACCCAACTTTAATATATTATTATCAGCCGTATAATCTACACTACTACTCAACGATATACTCTCACTCCCACTTGTATTATTAGTTGACGCCGCTGTCACCAAATCTGCATTATGAGTCAATTTTGATAAACCTAATCTATCCTTACCCGCCGCTTTCACAAACGTAGTACTTGCAACATATATTAAATCCTCACTACCACAACTCGGCTCTGCTATCCCAAAAAAGAACTCTGTCCCATCATGATCATCCAATTTAAACTCTGTCTCTATCCACCACTTCCTACCATTCGCACACGTATAAGCAGCCTCCTGACTACACAAATCTATATAATTTCCTGTTGTACTTCCTGTCATCATCTTAAATCCTGAACCAAAATCAGCATCATATCCTGTTGTTAATCCGGTCATACTTGGTACATCACTTATTTTTGTACCATACATTTCAATTAAAAACTTTCCCATTGTATATGTACTATCTGTTGGACTGTCACTAGTACCAACCGCAAGATACAAATAATTAGTATCACTCGGATTTGTTGTAAAAATCTTACTTGTATCTACCGTCCAGTCAGTATTTGTATTTACTAATTGTGTAGCACCTGCTAATGATGTTACTAATGCTTCTTCTGTACCTGTACTAACTGTTGATTGATATACATCTATATCTACTTCACCACCAGCAGGAGTTTCTATACAAGTAATAACAGCTTTATAAATAATACCAGTTTGTGAATAATTAATCTGACCAAAATGACAATTTGATGCTCCCTCATTACCTATAATAGCGGCAAAAATATTCTCACTTTCTAAATCAGTCAAATCTATTATAATATTTGTCTTAACTTTTTTATCATCATCTTCTTCTTCTATCCAACTATAATAATTAGAATTACCTATTGGATATACTCCACTTCCGGGTGTTAATTTATATCTACCTGTAAATTCTATAAGATACTGACCAAACGTATAAGTATTATCTACAGTACTTCCTCCATTCACTAAATAAAGATATTGTCCTGAAGCTGGTTGTGTTGTAAATAATTTTGTCATACCTGTTGTCCATGCTTCTCCATTTTCTAATAATTTTGTTTCTGTTAATCCAGATATGGCGGCATCTTCTGTACCTGTAGCTTCACTAGCTGAATAGAAATCTATATCAGTACTTCCAGTTACCGGAGCTTGAATACATCTCACTTTAGTTTCTAATATATCTATATTACTTGGTATTTGCCCAATATGACAATTGGCGGTTGCATCTTTTCCTATTATATCACCATTAACATTTGAATTTAAACCAGTTATATCTATAAATATATAAATCTTTACTTTTGAATTATTTATATCCATCCAACTCTTATACACTTCGTTAGTGGCTCCTGTTATACCTGTACCTGCACTTAATCCAGCTTTACTTTCATTATTTATGGTTGGATTAGATATTTTGAACGGTCCACTTACAGTATTCACTTCATATTGATAATTTTTATCGAGAATATGATTTGTATATCCAAAATGATACCCAAACTCTGTATTACAAGGTTTTGTTAATTCATATGGGTCATTCCCACTATATAATTTAGCTTTTAATGAACCGTTAATAGTAACTTGACTATCTATTTTTGGAGTTATATTACTACCTCCTTGAATACTTAAAACTTCTGTTTCTGTACCACTATTACTAGTAGCAACCTTAAATCTAATTTTACCAACCTCACTACCATTACTAACACTTGTTTGCTGACAATCTATAGAACCAAAATTATGTCTAACTCCACTATCATTATTACCTGTAAATTGTATCACTCCTAATACATCGTTATTTGCTTCATCGTCTGTATCCTTTTGAAGACGCAATAAAGCTCCATGACTATCACTATTATTATTTTTCAAAGCCAATAAAGGATGCGTAGAAGTAACAGATGTATTTCCAGTCAAGTCTGAAGATACAATTATGTGTTTACTTGAGGCTAATACGCCAACTATACTATCAACTATGTTTGCCATTTATAATTTATAATAAAATTATAAATTAAAATTTTATGAATTGCAAAAAGCCACATTCTCATATCTATCAAATAACTCTTGTTTCGTATACATCCTTTTTCCCAATCTTCTATTTACCTCATTATGAAAATTAAATACCCATAATATTAATTCATCCCTCGTATTAACTCTAGGTGGATTATCTCTCAAATATTCTAAACAGTGTTGAGAACACGTCTTACACGGAATCAATGGCCCTAATGATGTATAAAAATTAAATGCAGCTTGTTTCTCGTTATTACTAGGATTTGGCTGATAGGCAAATGAAAATGTATGCATCACTTCCCACAATTTTGGCCCCCATACCTTTTTATCAAAAGGATTTATCTGATATCTCTCTTCATATCTAGAATTGTACATATTCTGATTACTATTTCTATACCTCGACATTTATTATACTGATATTTTATTTTAAATTTAATTATATAATTTTTCCTCCCTAATCTTTTCCCATACCCCTCCCATATCTATCCCATCCTCAATATACTTAATAGGCTTCAATAACGTCTTCTTCAATATATTCTGTATCTCCACATTATTATCATACTTTAATCTAAATATCTTCCTTATTACATCCTTTTCCCTACCCTCTATATTATTATGCTTTATATTCAATATGATTTGCTTAAACTCATAATAATTCTTACTATTGCTCAACTTATTATAATACTTCTTATCCTTCATTGAATAATAATACACATTCACATTCTTATATGATAATCCATCTATCACTATATTATAATTAGAATTGTTATTTAACGGATAATACGTATTCTTAATATTTATATTATCCAAATAAATAGGCTTAAACAATCTAGTCACAAACTCCTTCTGCCGTTCCGTCTGTGGTGAACCTATTTGTCTCCATTTATCTTTCATTAACACTCTATTATTATGATATATATTAGTCAATTTCAACGACTCTTCTGGAGTATATTTAAAAATATAACATAATAAACAACTCACTATTACACCAGACCTACCATGACCTCCTTTACAATGAACATACATCTTTTCATCACCTTTTAATCCCTCATATGTCCTTTTTAAGTTATGTAAAAAATTAGTAAAATTAAAAATATTCTCTGGTATATATCTATCCTTTACCTCATAATTTATATATATTATATCTGTTTTGTCATACTCTTTTAATTTAGTCTTTTCATTACTAGTTGTTAAATCTACAAAATATTTCACACCCAACTTTACCAACTCATTAAATTTCGTATCATCCGGATAATTCCCAAATATGGCCTTATTCTCTATAAAATAACTACTTGTTTCCATTTATAAAATATTTTCATTTTATAAATTTCAATTTAATCTCTCAACTCTCTCAACTTATTTAATAAATCCATATTATCAACACCCTCACTTACCACACTCTCTTTCTCTACCATTGGTGGTACCTCAATATTATTCTCAATCTGCGTATCCACATTCTCTAACGTCTTGAAAGGTGTACTTATCTCAATCCTTTCCTCCTTTTTACTATTATCTGGATTATATACAAATAAATAATAGGCCAATAAACACACTAATATACCAATACCTACATATAATAAATAATTAGACTCTTCAACCTCAGCATACTTCTCCATATTTGGTAAAAACTCATTACCGGGAACATGTGGTGGTTGCATAGGTGGTGGTTGCATAGGTGGTGGTTGCATAGGTGGTGGTTGCATAGGTGGTGGTTGCATAGGTGGTGGTTGCATAGGTGGTGGTTGCACAGGTGGTGGTTGTGGCTTATCAAGGTCCTCTAAATCGATTACTATGGTTACATTTATCTTATTATCTGATTTAATAATCAATACATAGTCATCATTACTATTTTCATTAGATTCAACATCTACATTAACGTAATTAGTTATTGTTTTATAATTTAATTCGAAATCTACATTATCTAAATCCCTTTGAGTTACAATTACTATATTAAATTCATCATCGTCGTTTACACTTGTTATAGAGATATTGGCTTTAAAATTAGTGATACCCTTGTTAATATCAATTAACTGAGTTGTACTATGTATAGTAAAATCATTCTTATACCTCATTTATCGTATAATCACTTTTTTATTTAAATAGATATTAATTATTGTCAGTACTGCCGAATCCTCCTGAGCCTCTGGAAGTATCATCTAATTCTGAAACTTGTTCTGTTTCAAACATGTTAGAAATAAAAGTTCTTGGAATTAGTTGAAATCTTTTATTAGGTAGTTCTATGTCAGGCATACTTTGGTCTATCTTTGTAAGAACTAGTTTTATGCTTCCTCTATAAGAGGGGTCAATAATACCAATAGAATTTGTGAGTATATAGCCTGTTTTAGATAGAGAACTTCTAGGAACAACTTCAAAGTAAATACCATCAGGTGGTTTAACAGATATACAAGTGTCATACATTGCGGTGGTGCTTGAGATATCTTTTATTTTATTGATAATTGCGAGGTCGTAGCCTACTTCTTGTGAGCCAGCTCTTGTGGGAATGAATGCATTTTCATTTTCGATTTTGAATTTGATAGTAGAGGACATTTATTTAATTATGAGAGATTAAATAAAATCAATTTTTATCCATGAGCATAATGGCCATTGCACTATAGTTGTGTAAATCTATTAATGTGTCACGTAATGATTCATCGTTTACACATTCTATCTTAGAATTAGTTATAGAGATACATCTACTGATTTTATCACCAAGACGTACTAGTACTCCAATAGAACCATAGTTAGCAAAGGCGTCACCATAATCTTTATTTTTCTTTTCGAAAAGTTCATATGCTTCAAGTTGTATGGCTGATAATTGCTCTAAACGATTTGACATTTATTAATATAATTTTTTACTTTAAAAATCATTTTAAATAAAAAATACATATAAGTAATATGTATAGTAGGAAGGATGACATATTATATCCAATATTTATTGAGTGTCTAGAATATACAAATGATGTGTTCTGGAAAAATATATTCGAAGAATTATCTTAT
>Ga0163109_10004809_pt1 | contig 10216 bp, 1 predicted proteins | sample CRUFie1St13metaG_FD_108704 | JGI IMG/M metagenome (GOLD analysis project Ga0163109, IMG submission 108704) | Marine microbial communities from the Costa Rica Dome - CRUD Field 142mm St13 metaG | ecosystem: Environmental > Aquatic > Marine > Oceanic > Photic zone | place: Costa Rica: the Eastern... | reverse complement strand
GCCTGTCCTATTTTTATTCCAGTAGGTAAAGATGTTGAACCACTTCTTCTTTGATTATAAAGTCCAACAACATTTGTATCATTTCCACCCAAATTAATATATGGAGTTCCTAGAACATTATTCACTCGAAGTAAACTACCCATACTAAATGGTATAGATGCAGAGGGTATATCTTTGACATCTCTTGGTTTATCAACATCTAAAACAGTTGTACCATTTAAATATACACCATACCCCTTCACATATGCTCTACCAGGTGATAATTTAACACACATAGTATCCTCTGAGGGTTTATTACCTTCATCGGTTAATTGGTCTTCAGTATATAATCCATCTGATTCAATCTCATCATTTAGTGAATTTTGCAAATTAACACGAAATGGTTCAACTGCATAGTTTCCAGACTCATCATAAGTTCTTTTAGCAAAATATTTTTTAATCTGCGAGTATACTGAATCATCTTGTAGTTTCTTAGTTACACCTTGATTAACCTTGAATAATTCAATAAAAGAAGTATCATTAAAATCATTTAGAGGTTTTTTAGCTAATTTAACTGATATTTTAAATCTGTCAGCACCTGGTGCAGCATAATTAGTAAATCCTTTTGCATTATCAAATAAAGATTGATCATCATTAGCATTTACGACTTCTTCAAGTATATCGAATCCTACTCTGTAGGACGGATTGTTAATATATGGATCTAATATTATCAATGATGTTGACACATCAACAAAAGTTCCACGAACAAAATATACACCTTCACTTACTCCAAAGGCAGAACCTGTTGCAGAAGCATTTTCTAATGCTAAAGTTAATATAGTTTCGCCAATATTTAAAGTAGTGTTTCCATAAGTTACACTTTCTTCCAAAATTAAAACTTCACCATTTGGATAAAATGAACTTAATGAATCAGTTCCAGATTCATTATACTTTACAAAAATAGTTGGTTCAGTAACACCTTCTTCTGGTGGAAGAACATAATTTTTTATAGTTGCAACAATACCAGAATTTTGACCCCTAACTCTTACACCCTTACCATTATTTTTTGCAATTAAACTATCTAAGTATATTGAAACGTCTAAACCAAGATGATTTGGATTAATTTTGCAAGAAAAATAAGATGTATCATACTCAATGCCACCTGGTATGACCATCGAACCTTCTTTGAAAATATGTTTTCCAAACGATTCAACCTGATTTTGTAATATTGATTGTAAACCAGTTAATTCTCTTGCCTGTACTGGACTTCCAGGTTTAAAAAGAACTTTATAAAAATTTTTCGCCTTATCAAAGTCGTCATAATAAGGACTTATATTTAGATTTGTCTTTTGTGGCATTTTAGAACTCTAGTATGATTTTAATGTCCTCTTTTTGTCGAGTGCTTCTTACAATTTCTGGTCTATTATCTAGGTAAATTATTTGTCCCGACCCTTTATTTATCTCAGATTCAGATAACCCTGCGTTGAATCTTGTTCCTAAATTGATTAATTTAGTTCCAGTTGGATTGGTTGTAATACCTGAGAAACTAAGTTGAATTTCACCTGAAAAACCTGATTCTTCACCACTAAAGTTATTCGCTGTACTTGCACTCTCAAATTGATAGATTCTACTGGATGTAGTTACTCCAACATAATCTGTATGATCATAAGTGGTGGTATTAAAATAGAGTGACCTATCTCTAAAGTATTTTAAAACTTTAGTATCTTTATCATAAGATGATACATAACCTTTAGCAATTTTTCCTCCGTTTGGACTCACAGTTAATAATTGTGTAATTTTCTCCCCAACTATTGGTGTACCACTCACAGAAACAAATTTCACTGCTTGTAATGATGAAAATGTATTATCAGTGTATATGGTGTCAGTTCCAGATTTAGTTGGATTTTTTACAACTCCAACTTGTGCAAATATAGTATCACTTGGGAAATCCTTTGTAGAATCATCAAATCTAGAATAAATTATAACTTTATCAGTTCCTAATTCACTATAAATGTCATCTCCATGACCCCTAGCAGGTGGGATTATAGGTATTAATTTTGCTTTTCCATTTACTGGAACATTTGAATTTAAACCCGCTAAATCAACCATACCAAAGGTATATCCCTTTCCACCAGCACTCACTATTACGTTCGTGATATTTCCACCAACAACATCAACTCTTGCTTTTGCACCTTCTCCATCACCAACTATGTTCACTTCTTGAGATAACCCATTTTTATACTCTGTACCACCATTTTCAATGTATACATGTTTTATTTGGTTTAAATTTACATTAGAGTTTCCATTTTCTCTTACAGATCTTATTTGAGAATCTGTTGATGATGACCAATTATTAGGAACAGTAATAAATTCAGTTGAATCAAACTTGATGATATCGCTTGGAGATACTGTAAATAAGTATTTCCACTTGTATCCATCACCACTATTACCTGCTTTTGAAGGTTCTAAATCTGTAAATGTAGGTTCATCTTGTGATACATTACCCAATGGATTAGTTCCTGAAGAGCCATTATCAATACAAATATAAACTTTGAAATCAGAGTTCATTACATAATAATTTGCATCATATAATCTATTCGATTTTGTTAATGGACTTTGATTAGTTGGACTATAATCATCTCTATAAATTTCATATCTATTGCCAGAGACCCAATCTACTCTTCTTATAAGTCTTCTAATATTAGCGGATGATATTTTTTTACCAAACATCATTGTATCACCACTATGTCTTTGATAGGCAAAACTATCAGTTGGTGCTGGAGTTTTTGTGTTCCAACCACTTGATCTACCATATCCCACTAAACTTTCTGTGCCAGTAGGGTTAGATAATCCCAAAAATACATAGTATGAATTATTTGTATCCTCTACCGACTCTACAAAATTATTGGCATTTAAAATTCTAAATTGATCAGTAACAATTGCTGACATCGTATCTGTACTTTTCTTTCTATTTATAGGGGTTTACTACATCAAGTTATAACAGCTCTTATTGAACCACTATTTCTGTGTCCTGTTTCACCAACATTATCATAACTCTTTCTTTGTATTGTTGGGAAAGTTGTAAGTCCACTATTGACAGTTAGTCCAGTAACACCAATAGATATTGGATTACTTGAACGTTCAACATCATTACCATATAATCTACCCCAACTTAGAGTTCCTAAACTTGTAGTCAAACCAGTAAAGTTAGGATCAAAGAATCCTTCCTCATCAATACCGTTGATAGAACCAGAACTATTTGTATGAACATGACATATAACACTTCCACTTGAACCGTTTGATGTTATAGAATGAACAACGTAAACATTATCTAGGAAGGTTGTACCAATACCTACGATAGATGAATTACCAGGTTCTACAGATGTAAGTCCATTTCCAACTTTTGTATTGGTTATTAGAATTGGATAACCTTGCTGTAATGTATTTGCATCAGCAGTTATTAATTTACCACTACTATTTCTAACTACTGCAGTATATTCAAATTTAAGTGCTGGACCTCCACCACTTCTAGTAGTTTGAGTTATACCAGTTATTATTCCAGTATAACCTTGGAAATTAGTAAATCCAGTTATTTTTTCTGTTTTAAATTTAGGTAGATCAATGATAACTTGAGGAGGATTTAAGTTTGAATATCCAAATCCAGCATTTGTAACATCAATACTTGATATTGAACCATTTGTTATAGTAGCAGTTGCTGTTGCAGTGGTTGCTATTCCAACTGTTCCATTGGACTGTATAAATGTACCTATTCCTAAATGTGGATTACTAATTTTTACTGTAGCGTTATCATACCCACTACCAGCATTTGTAATATTAATATCTGTTATAGTACCCGCTGCAGACACAATTGCTGTTGCAGATGCACCTACGTTAATTTCCCCAGATGTTATTAACGCATCAACAGAATCAACTGAAATTCCATACTTATTTTCATAGAACAAGGAGATGGCATCGTCTACAAATATTCCATCAGTTGTTGCAGTGCCCTTTCCTGATATGGTTGATAAATCACCAATTATTTTTGACGTAGGATAAATTTGAGGTTCTAATATAGATCTGGATTTATCAATTACTTGACCATTAATTTTAAAATCAGTTTTTTGTTTAGTCCATCTTATTGGTTTCTCATTAACTTCATCAATACCAAGTCCTGTGTAAATGTCAGTATCAAGTATGTCTGTGTTAAGAATTTCTTTTACTATTCTTTCATTTTGTTGTGATGTGGTTATTCCAAGTAAATTTTGATTTTCAAAAACTCTTAAATTATCACCTATTTTTATTGTCTCAGAGACATTTTCAATTTGTACATCTATACCATCAATCCCTTTATAGAAGTAAATATCCACTTTATCATTATCATTGAGACCAGCAGTAGATTCTCCAGTAGGTGGTTCTGTAAATGTAAAGGTAGTTCCACCTTGGAATTGATATGCTTCACCAGGTTTTTGCAATACACCGTTAATGAAAATTAGCAATACAGCATCTAGATCAATTAACGCTGATCTAGGATCACTTAAAACTTTTTCAAAACTTAGTAACTCACCATTAAAGAATAATGGGAATCTTGTTCTTACACCATCTTGAAGTATTTTAATACTATCAATCGCATCAATTTCACCAAATTGCCAAGCAGAGAATTTGTCGTTGAATATCTCCAACACCTCTAATTCAAATTCCTGTATTGGAGCAGAAAGATGAGCAGCAGTCACCAATCCTACAGGTTTAAATTTATCTCCTTTCTTGAAAGAATGTCCTGCTCTTGCAATTTCAAAATCTTTTATTTGGAATGTTGTAGAACCAATCCCAACAGTAGTTGACGCAGCACTAACTCCAACATTTAAGAGTAAGTTTGATCCAGTATCAGTAGTATCACCAATTCCTAATCTAGATATACCCACAACTTCAAGATTCTCATAGGTTGGTTCGGGTATATTAATTTGTGGATTTACATATCCAGTACCAGGATTTGTAATTGTAAATGAAAGTGTGCCTCCTACACCCACTATTGCCTCTACAGTGGCACCAGTTCCACCTCCACCACCAGAACCAACATTAATGGTAATTGTATTTGTTGTAGTCTCTGTTATTGCAGTTTGTATGCCAGCGATAGGATCAGAGTTAGGGAAACTTGTCTTAGATACTGCACGAGGATATGGATGATCTGAGAAGAAATTGTCCTTAGAACACTTGAATACTAATCCACCAGTATCAATACCAACTGTATCGCTAGTTGATAAACCGTGATTAGGTATTGTAAGAACAAGTTGTCCTGAATGTGATTCATAAACTGCATCAGTTGCAGTAAATGCGTCTCCAGCAAAAGTTCCTTTTCTAATTGAACCAATACCAGCACTTACAAATTTATGCTCATATGCTATATCAGTAACTCCAATCGAAACACTACCACCACGATAACCAGAACCAAATGTTAAATCTTCATAGAATTCATATACGTGACCACCGCCTTGATAAGTATGTGGTATAGTGCTGGCACCTGCTATTACCTCAAAACTTCTCTCAGATACAATACCAACAACGAATAATGGTCTTTCATGATCTTGGAAGATAGTTGTTGTAACTCCAACATATCCACCACCACCAATTGTTTGAACTGCAGTAGCAGTTGCTGAAACAAAGGTATGAGGATAAACATCACCTGGATTAGATGCACCAACATTTACTCTAAATGTATTTGTAGTAACGTTACTTACTGTTAAATATTGATTTGCAGCAGGGTCAGTTGCTCTTGGATAGTATTTGGTTGATACATTACTGTCTAATGTACATGTGAACCCGATTGAATCTGTTTCAAGAACTACAGCATCACCATTTACTAACCCATGATTTGCAATTGTTATTGTAGAGATACCAGTTACACCGTCGTAAGTAGCATTTGTAGGTTGTCCAACTACGGTCTTAGGACATTTAAATTCTAATCCCTTTAACTTAACTGAAGTTGGTCTATCTAATGCAAATCCATGAACATCATTAGTTGTGACAGTTATAATTCCAGTTATATTATCATACTCAGCAGTTTGAATACCTATGTTAAATCCTGATGATGTACCAATACCTACAATACCTGTTAATTCACCATCACTATTTTTCTCTGCCCTTACTTTAGCACCATGCAATGGAGCATATCCTAAACCCTCTGTAGAACCAAGAGAAACAATAAGACCACCTCTAGGTATTTGATTTTGATTGATATCGGAGTCTGATACTATAAATTGACCATTCTCTGATGTTATACCTGTAAATTTAATAGTTGAAATTCCAGCAACTGTGTCAATACCAACGCTATAATTATTTGGATTTCCTGTATTATTATTAGTATCTGGTGTTTGGAAAACTCCATTGATGAATACAACCCCATTTCCAATTCCACCTGCAGTTGTATGTGCTCCACCAACTTTTAAATCATATGCTGTGGTAAGTCCAGTAAAATTATCTGAGATGTCATCAAATAGCATATTTGTAGAGTAATCTTTTCTCAAGAAAGTTCTACCACTAAAGTTTGCTTTCACAAAAGGTATTTCACTATCGGTTCTTCTTGAACGAGTATTTCCTTTAGGTGGATCAATGAAATGAATCGAACTATCAATAATATTAAATGAACCTCTATGTACCCTAATATTGTCACCATTAGTATGTGAGGTAGCAGCAATTCCTAAAACACCTCTTTCAACTCTGACCGTTGGTATAGTTGAAATTCCTAATGACACATTTAATTGGTCATCTATCTTTCCACTACCATCTGATGTGCTTGAGAAACCAACCTCAATAATTTTCATATATTCATCATTTACTTTCAATACGTCAAATGTTGATATTGAACTGATTCCACTCATTGAGAATTGTGTTATTCCTGCACCAATGCTAACATCCAAAGTATAAGTTAAATCTGTAAATGAAATAGGTTGTTGTACAACACCATCTAGTCCAATAATTGTCTTAGATAACTTATTAGACATATTTAATTTGTGTGCATTACCAGCACCGATGCCAGTGAATGTTATTGCAATACCAGAAGTAATATCTTCTTTTGTTGGGAATAATTGGAATTTATTTTCGTCTATGTATTTTGCAAATACAGTTGTGGGTAAAATATCAGTAGTAACACCAGCATTATTTACTGTTGAACCTATTGATACTGCTGTTGCAGCGATTCCAATAAATGTTGTTGATGGTTCATATGTAATTTCTTCATTTGTCTCAAAGAAATGATTAGGTATAGTGAATATTCCTGTAGATTTTGCAAGACCAGCACCATCGGGGTTGAATGTTTTACTGTATATTGGTGTACCTTGATATTTTAAATCAAATTTGGTTTTATTTGCTCTTCTACCCTCTAATCCATCAAATGTTGATAATAAAATATCTTGCTCTACAGAACCATATGTTAAAATTCCTGGTATGTTATCAAAATCACTCGCTGTGTATAGAATTTGATTGTAAGATTGAACTTGAACTTCGTCAGTAAATTCAGCATCAGGAACAAAAAGTAATGATATATTATCACCATTAGTATCTGATATGAAGGAACCAATACCAGATGTTGAACCTAATGATACGTATGGATATTGTACGACTAAAACATCTACAGCATCTCTAACAGCAACAATCTGATGAATAGCTGAGGTTTGTCCTGTGGATACTCTAACCATTGATTTGATAGAACTATCTAATGATTTGTCAAGGTTAGCAAAGGCAATAGAAGTCCCTGTACCAACATTATAAGTGGATTCATATCTAGCACTTCTCTCAGCACCTATGGGTTGTCCTGATGATAAAAATCTGTAAGTACCAATACCTGCAGTTGTTGTTCCTAAACCGACTATATTTGCTTTTGCGTCAAGAGTTGTAACTCTATCATTTTCAATTTGCAACTTAATAATATCATTTTCCATTCTAGTTGTCACAACACCAACAGTGTTTGTAGTAACAGCACCTCCATCGTCAATATAAACTTGTGCAGTGGTTGTATCTACACCATCAAAATCAACTGTTATTTCATTATAATTAATTTCTTTGGTTACTGAATCTTGTACAAAAATAGTTGCATAAAATCCATTGAATTCATCTTTATTAAATTCTGCAACTGTAGTAGTATTAAAACCGACTGTAGCGGATGCTATTCCTACATTTGCACTTACTAATTTTATACTTCCAATAACACTGGTTGTAACTCCTACAGAATCAGTGTCATAGAAAGTTTTGATCATTTTAATATCATGATCTCTTGTAAATTTTTCACTAGGATTAAATAGTAAATTCTTTGTTCCATCAGTTTTTATCTCTGTTTCAAAAGTTCCTAATCTTAGATTTCCATCAACATTATCTAAACCTACTCCAGCACTATCTGTTGATTTTTCAACTAATAAAACATCTTCTTCAGTTGTTAGGATTACTAGTTCAGTTAATTGTACATCATTGGTATCAGGATCAACTATTTGAATTAAATAATGCACAAATTTTCCATTAATTTCATTCAAAATGGTTGAATTATTTGCAAATCCCACACTTGAAAACTCATCACTTACATCATCATGAATAAGAACTCTATTTGAAATACACTTATTAAAGTTAGTTAATTTTTTCTGGGATAATATTAAAGTTTTAGTTTTGTTATCTAATCTATTAAAATCTAATGCATTATCAAAGTTATTAATAGCATCAACTCTATTATCGTCACTAATTATATCGAGTATTAGAGTTTCTACCGAACCTCTGGTAGCACCTACACCAACGTTAGTTTTAGTTTCTACAAAAGTATCAGAGAAATTTTTCAAACCTGCAGGATGTATTATGCTATTCAAACTATTTGAGAAATCATCCCAAGCAATAGGACTCTTTACTGAATATGATAAATTTTGATAGTAATCATTATTTGGAGTCACTTGAGTATCATCATTTAACTTACCAATATCATCAATCCATCCAATATCTTGACGACTTGAGAAATCAATTTTAAATTTAGCTAAATTATTTTTTAAGTTAACTATTTCTGCAGATACACCTGTTACATTTCCTGTAATTCTATCACCTATTTTGACAATTTCTAATCCATCTAATTTAACATAGTCATCTCTAATTTCTACAATTTTTAAATCAGAATCGTTACCATTTAATGTAACAGTTTCATTTTCTTGAAATACACCTCTAATTGTAATTGGACGTATATCTGGATAATTTTTTTTGTTGATGATTGACGCATATCCAGATTGGAATGATTTTGCAATACCTGGATTTGTAGTAACACCCGCCACACTATATTTTAGAATAGTAGTGGTGCCTGGAGTATAAGATTCAACTTTAAAGAACTGGAAATTATGATCAGCAGAGTTAAATCCATCTCCTAGAATCTCTCCACTACTACCGTTTGCATTACTTGTACCCGTGCCTAATCCTGTTATTGCTGGTTCTCCAATTCTTTGTATTCCTTCTACATAAATCTCATCTCCAACTTTAAATGGTTGTGGGTCAAGGAAACCATTAAATGGTGTTTCTAAGAAACAAGTAACTAATCCTGCAGAACTACTTTGCATTGAATTAATTCCTATACCATTAGAATTATTAATCGCAAAAATTTTGTGTTCAACTGAATCCAATCCATTTATTGGTGCAATAACATCAACTGCAGATATGGATTGATTAGGTACTTTTGGATCTAAAGAGACACTATCTACAATAGTGTTTGTAGTAGGGTTGAAAAGTATTAAACCTGGTGGTGTAGTGTAGTCTGAACCACCATTTACTATTTCAACATCACTTATTTGATCTAAATTATCTATGTTGAGAATCGAAGGAATGAAAACTTCAGGTTCTAAAGTTTTGTCGGTTGAATATTCGTAACCAATATCTAATACTCTAATATTTTCAATTTTACCTATATTTTTTGATTCAGCCACTAAATTAGCATTAGTTCCTTTCTCTGAGATTACACCCTTAAATATTGGTATTTTTTTATAATTAAATCCACTGGATAACATTCTAACATTCTTAATTCCACCATTGACATTTTTTGATTTTGTAGAATACTCGATTATCTCACAATCTGTATCGTTATAATTTAAAATTTCAGGAACTTTAGGTGAGAAATTAAATGTATCATTTGTAACGTCAAATATTTCATAATCGCCATTATATAAACTATCGACAAAAATAATTTGAGAATAGTTTGATACATCAGTATCTGCTGTGCTAATAAAACCAG
>Ga0163109_10004808_pt1 | contig 10217 bp, 13 predicted proteins | sample CRUFie1St13metaG_FD_108704 | JGI IMG/M metagenome (GOLD analysis project Ga0163109, IMG submission 108704) | Marine microbial communities from the Costa Rica Dome - CRUD Field 142mm St13 metaG | ecosystem: Environmental > Aquatic > Marine > Oceanic > Photic zone | place: Costa Rica: the Eastern... | reverse complement strand
TCCATTGTTAACCTCAAAGTCTATTGAAGTTATAATAGCATATATATCCTTAAGATAAGAGGCTAAGTATTGATTGTGGCAAAGATTTTGCTTGAGATAAAGCGGCTACTCCAGATTGTTGCATAATTTGGAACTTTGTCATTTTAGCTGTTTCGGTTGCATAATCTACATCGGATATAGATGAAACTGTAGCACTTAGGTTTTGGCTGTACGTTGAGGCAGTACTTAATGCACTTTCTAGTCTGTTTTGATATGCTCCAAGTCTTGCCCTCTTATCATTGATCGAAGATAATGCAGTGTCGAGTGTTGTTATGCTTTTTTGGGAAGTGGATAGTGTTGTTATGTTTGCACTAGCTTGGCTGATTCCCAAAGAGCCTAATGTGGCTGAGATGGTAGATAAAGCAAGTTCAAATTGATTGTTTGATTGGTTGTGTATTCCAATTTGAAATTTCATCGTATCAGATGAGTTTAATATAGCAATACGATTAAAATTGGTGTGAGAAGATATATTTGATATTTCATTACGCAATTGGTTGAATTCGATTTGCATATGACTTCTATCAGTAGAGTTATAAGTATCGTTAGAGGCTTGAACAGCGAGTTCTCTCATTCTTGTGAGAATATTATAGACTTCATTAAGGCTACCTTCAGCTGTCTGAATAACAGAGATACCAAGGTTTGTATTGTTCATTGCTTGTTTTAAGGATTTGTTATCGGTCTTAAGCCTGGAAGATACAGTCAACCCAGAGATGTCGTCTGCCGATTTATTTATTCTTGAACCAGAAGATACTTTTTGTATAGATGAATTTAGATTCAACTGTGTTTGTTGAAGTGTCTTCATTGCTTGAAGAGCTGGTACGTTTGTTCTAATTGTTAATGCCATATTTTCCCCTTTTTTTTGATGAATTTAGTTTAACCTATTTACAGGTAAAGAGATTAATATGTCTTTATTTTTTTACAATTGTTATTATTTGTGCCTTTTATCCTTATTTTTCTTGAATTGGGACGCAGTATAATCTGATTACATATTGAAGTTCACGCTCGGTAAGTTCTTTGCATGTTCTTTTTGGGTATCGATCTTTAAAGAATTCTATAGTGTATAAGTCTTTATTCTTTTTGTATGGTTTTATTCTGAATCGATTTGCTTCTGGAGATTCTGTTGAAGTGTAAATGGTATCTATATCAACCCAATTCCCCCAGTTATCTACTGTAATAGTAGAGGATTTTACGATATTCATTGTACGTACAATTTTTATAACATTATCTTCCCACATATCGTCCTTTAACTATCAGATTTGGCTTCTTCCTTGGAGGCGTACTTTACACCCATAATAGTTCCTATAATACTAAATGAATTTGTCAGCAATATTCCGAATAAATTAGACCAAGTATTGCCAATTAGGGTTGTCTCCGAAGAACCATGTATTATTGCCATTATGTATAATGCTGTAGTTATGATTCCAGTTCCGACTATTACGTATAGAGCATAAGATACAATGTTTCCAATAAGTTCGAATTGTCTTTTTTTCTGTATCAAGTCTAAATCATTTTCTGCGGCTTTTTTTGCATTCTCTGCTGTTTCGAGTGCTATTTTCAAATCAGACATCAATTGTTCATTTTCTGATTGAGTAGACATTAATTTTTCGTTTTGACTTGCAACTGATTTATTGGCTTCTTCAGCTTCATTTAATGCTTTTTTAAGATCAGACATCAGTTTTTCATTTTCATCTTGACTGTGTTTTAGCTCCCTGTTTTGTTTTTGGATTTGTTTTGTTATTTCTAGTCTTTTTTTGCGATTATTGGAATCATTTTCTTTCGCATCACTTATGTATTTATTAAATGAATCGTAAGAGACTGGCTCGATAACTTTTAAGATATTGCCTTCTAAATATACTTTGTGGTCTTTTGCTACCCTCTCAAGTTCTTGACATATATGAGCTGGTAATTTTATTTTATTCACTTGTATACCTTGAATGTGGCAGTTCTGTTCTTGTAGCCTTGATAGTCTTCTTTGAATTCTTCAAGTCTTGGTTCTATATCATCGCTTTTAACTATCCAAAATTGTGCTCCAGAATGTAAGGCTCTAGAAATTTCTGTTTGATCTGCGGAAGACGATATTATTCCTATTACAACTCCATTTCCGTATTGAAAGTTTATTCTTCGAATAAGTTCAATGCCATCAAATGAACTACCTACAATGTTTAAGTCTACAAAAGCGACTTCAGGTTTTCCATTTGGATCATCCATCCAATCTTTAAACATTTTTTCTGCTTCATCTGCGGAAGATACAGATTCAAGCGTTAGAGATATATCTAATAAAGAACAAGCATCCTCAAATACAAGGTGAAACAAGTTTTCATCATCAACTAGTAATATACTTTCAATAATCATTTTATTTTTACCTTTATCATTGTTCCTTTTTTCTGAGGTTCACATTCTACAGTGAATCCATGTTCATTTAGGATTGCTATGGAGATGTTTAATCCAAGACCAGTACCGTTTTCCCCTTTGTTTTGACCTCTTGTGTAAGGCTTAGAGTTTTCTATAAATTGATCTTTGGTCATCCCTCTTCCGTTATCTATAATGCCTATATAATTGTCATCTACCATTTCTATTTTTATTAGTTTGGTATCTGAGTCATTATATTTTAGCCCATTTCTTATGAAATTATCGATAGCGGTACAAAAAAGAGGTTCGTTTACTGGTATTTCTGGCAACCAGTCAATTTTTACTTGATCTGAATATGATGTAAGTGATAAATACTCGACAAGAATTGATTGTAAATCTTTTTTTTGCTTTTCAAGTACAACGTCTTTTTTTACTAGATTGGTAAATTCTCGAACACCATCATATACTTTTTGAGTATGCTTTAATCCATCTTCAATAAGTCTTATCGGTGCTTCGAGCTTTAATTCTTTAATTTTTTCTTGTGTAAGTCTTCTTTGTAAGCTCTTTAACCCTCTTGGCATGTACGTGTTGATACCAGAATGCATGTCATGTCTAAGTATTTTTGCGGCATGTTCTAAATAAGTATTTTGTTTTAATATTTCTTCTTTATCTTGATAGGACTCTGTAATATCCTGAGCGATTTTGATTACCTGGTATACTTTACCAGAAAGGGATTTTACTGGGGTGTAAGTTGCAGATAGCCATACAATAGAGCCATCTTTTTTTGTTCTTTGGAAATTACCTTCAAAGTATTTTCCGTTTCTTAACTTATCCCAGAATGATGAATATTTCGTATCATTTAATATTTCTGGGGGTATCAGTGTTCGGTGTTCTTCTCCTATTATTTCTTGTGACTTGTAGCCTGTAGATAAACAAAAGTTTTCATTTACTTCAAGTATCGTACCATTTTCATCAAATACGACCATGATACAAGAAGAATTAATCGCTGCCATTTTGTCATCTATTAATTGTTTTTCTCGTTTATAGAAACAATATATATCATACACAAATTTAGCAGAAAGAGGAATATAAAGTCCAAATGATACCAATGACATTACTGTTATTTCATAGGAAGCATGTATGAAATTAAACAAAATAAGTAGTTGTATTGCTAAAAATACTTTGAAACACAATGCTGCCAATAAGAATATAAATTTAGTGCTTTTAGGTAGATTAAAATATTTAGTCATCGTCTGTCCCTAAACTATTGTCGATAATGTACTCTCTTGTAGGTGACGTGTCTAAGTTTATTCTAAAAATAGTACCTTTTTCTAATTTTTCTGGCTCAATTATAAAGTCATGGTATTCTAGAATAGCTACTGCTATATTAAGTTCAAGACCTTTTGGTGCATATTTACTGGTTTCTTTTCGAATGTATGGTTTGCAATAAAGCATAAAATCAGATTTTGACAAACCAACGCCATTATCGTGAACACAAAGTGTTTTTTCATTTTCCATATATATTTTTACCCATTTTTCTTCAGAATCATTAAACCTAAGACCACCTTTTATAAGGTTATCGATGGCAATGCAAAAAAGAGTTGGTTCAACTAAAATAGTTGGCAGTTTTTGAATGTGTACTTTGTCTGCATATGCTGTTGAAGAAATATATTCTTCAAGTATTTCTTTTAAGTTTGATCGTTCTTTTTCTAGAACAGATTGTTCTTTTACAAGATTTGTGAATGAATATACACCACGATAAACTTTTTGAGCAAAGGCAATGCCTTCTTCCAGCATTTGAATGCTACTTTCAAGTTTATGCTTTTTGATAACATTTTGTGGGAGTTTTTTGATGATACTTTTAATCGCTCTTGGTAAGTATGTGTTTATACCAGAGTGCATATCATGGCGGATGACTTTTGCGGTATGCTCTAAGAAAATGTTTTTTTGTTGTAGAGCCTCTTGATATCGTATTTGTTCTACTACAGAATAATTAATTCTATGATATTCAGATAGCCATTTATCATAGCTTGGTTTATCTCCAGGCATAAACTCACCTACTCGGTAATGAGTAGGCACTTTTACGTTATCACCCTCTGTGATAAACACAGTGGTTAAGAAGATGGATACAAGTCTAAGGTTTGAAAATTCATTTAGAACTTCACTTTCAATTTGTGAAGAATCTTCTTTCGCATATAAAAAACGAGGTGCGTTTTTATGCTGTTCAAAAGATTCTGGATCATGAAAATCAGTGATGTCCCATTGAAGAGAAAACCATTCTCCTTTACTTGCTTTCATTTAGTTTCTCTGTGGGTATATACCATCTATACAAATGTAGTAAGAAACACCTTCGCATGGGTCTTCTATTTTTGGAAGAAAAAAATATCTTATTCCATCTCCACCAAACTTTGTCCCCAAAAGAGAAAAAAGTGTTTGATTTGACATTAATTCCATTGGCATTCCGTTGCATAGACGAAAGTTCTTCGGTTCAAAGTTAAAGGGAAATGTTACGATTTGTCCTAAATAATAGTCCACTGTTTTCTCCACGATTTATTATACATATCTCTATATTAGCCCAAAAAAAAATACCTGCTGATATCAGTAGGTATTGTTTTCAAAAAGTATTGGTTTGTTATGTATTAACAAAGAATGATATTAATCCTAACCAAAAATACCTTCTTCTGGATTTTGAACTTTTTCATTTGGGAAAGAGATAATCAGTACAACTTTTGATAAATCAATTTGAACAATTGATTTTCTTTCCAACAAGCTGTAGTTAATGACAGTAATCGAATTTTTATCACCTGCATGAAAGCTTTTACGCAAATGCTCAGCTGATTCCACTTCAAGAATCATGTTGAATTCTTTTCCAGAGTCAAATTGGATTACGGTATCAACTACAGTTACTTGTATTGTATCGTTTTCTGTTTCTTGAGTTGTATCGTTTTCTGTTTCTTGTATAGTTTCTTCACTCATAATAAGCTCCTAAAATAAAGTGTTAATAAAATCATTATTAACGTAATCACTTACTGTAACAATAGCAACTCTTTTTTTTATTTTATCCACAATGATAAGTGCATGCACATAGATAACGTTTATAGGATTGATTATTATGTTGAATTGTTTCCGTAACAGCATCCCAGTTTATATTTTCTGTGCATTTTGCAACTGTATAATTGTGGAGTAAGTCATCCTCTTGTAGGCGACCATATCCACTGATTTCAGATGATGTTATATAGTCTCCATTTTCGATATTTCCAGAAATATTTGTGACCCATACCTTACCTTCACCAAGAGAATTTACTTCAATAGCAGTTTCGGTATCTTTTAAAGGGTGAGAATCAATATACCCATCAAATCCTGATGATAAATCGGCAATGACACCATACACTTTCTTTGAATTATTGGTATTGGCTAAATATACTTTAGGTAATGCAGTAGAAACTTCACTACCATTTACCCATAGGTTTCCTGTGCTTTCAACAATCATACCGATTATAGCACCATTGGTGATTTCAGATGTATCTATAATACTGGCATGTATTCCAGTGAAAGAAGAAATATAGGCAACACCACCATTTCCATCTCCACGAACATATCCTATTTGTAAAGGTGAGTTACTTGGAGTTCCGCTTGGAGAGTTGTATGGCTTTCTTTTTGTATAGAATTTAAGGTATCTATTATTTGTTCCAGGTTCGCCAGTTGTTCCCTGACTGTTTGTAACTGTTCCTTCACCTAGAATAATAGCAATTCCATCACTATCTGTATTTACACTTCTGTTAACAACGACTAGAGCTGGTCCATTAGAATCATTTCCTTCTATATGAACACCATTAACGCTTTCAAATTCAAAGTTTGGATATTGAGGCTCGCCATCCAATGTTGCTAGATATACTTTCCCATTTTCATTTGTGGCGATTATAGGTTGACTATTATCATCATATACTTCAAATCGAGCACTTTTCCCTGTTGCGTTCATTTGAATGGCATTATCTGTAACAGACCAAGCCATCATTGTTATCATGTTTGTGATAGCAGAGTTCATGTCTGAATTGGTTAAATACCCATTTGCATAAACACTTCCAGTTTCTACTGTTCCAGTTCCCATTCTGCTTTCAATGCCTGTATTTACAGCTTGAACTTTAATATATCCTGTATTACTGTGAACTTTCATATATTCATCAGATTCAATAGAACCATTAACGTCTAAATTTCCTTGAATATCTGTATCTTCATTTATATCTACTCCATTTGCACTTACCCTCATCGTTTCACTAGGGGTTACAGATCCAATTTGAACTGTGTTGAAGGATAGATAAGATCCGAAAGTTGTACCCCAATTTTCAGATGTATATGATTCAATTGTTGCCGCACCTTGTGATTGATTTTTACCACCAAATCTTAATTGCCCTAATAATGCACCACTGAGTGGATTTGTGAAGTCTAACCCTAGAGCAATGATAGGACCATCGGATTTGTTAGCACGAATACCTGATCCATCTACATCAAGTTGATAAATAGGCGAGGAATTATTTATACCGATACGACCAGTTGATTCAATTATCATTCTTGTAGAAGGAGATCCTCCGCCATCTTGTGTAGTCATTAGATGTAAATCTGTAGGCATGTCATTGGAAGACTGACTAGGATTCCCATTTATTTCAGCTTTTATTTTAGCACCTGTTTCTAGAGAAGATGAAACAGAATTATATCCAAGAAAAGCTACTTCCCCTAGCGTATCTCCATTGACGACAGCGGATTCACTTTGACTGTTTCCATTATATCTACCAAGTAGTAAGGATGGTGAATTACTGTAGTCCGTTGTTATTATTACACCTTGATTTTGACCACCTGCAAAGTTACCTTTGATATGCAATGCACTTGATGGAGAATCAAATTCGAAGTCACCTACTCCAAGTTTGCCACCTTTGTAATACAATTGTCCAGTACCATCTAAGTTACCAGAATTGTTGAATTGCAATTGATCGTTGTTTCCACCAGGATCGACATCAACATTTGTTAGATTACTACCATCGCCATAGAAGTTAACTGCTGCGACATTGTTCCATTTTTTCGTCTCAGACCCCAAGTCATAAGTAGCATCTGCATCAGGTATTAAATCCGATGCAAACTCTGCATTTACTGTAACAATATCTTCTGCTACATCATCACCAATAGTTAAAGAACCATCAATAGAGGCGGTATCTTGATCACCGATTGCAGCTGGTCTTCCATTATGCAGACCAGTAAGTTTCAAAGTAGCCATAAAAAATCCTTAACGATAAAGTTTGTCTTTAGATATAAATTGAGATAACTTTTTTTCTAATGCAGACTCTTCTTTTAGTTGCTGTTGAAGGCTTTTGTATTGTGTTGCGGTTTGGTATCCTTTATAGGCTCCAAAAATACCTAATCCGATCATAGACCAATATAGAACAGGTTTCTTATTTCGTTGTGGGGTAATGTTTTTTGCAGCACCAGTAGTGATGCCAACTGCAGCTCCAATACCATAGACAGAAGAAAATAAAATAGCATAGTCAATAAGAGATAGTTTTTTCTTTTCAGCGACTTGAGTCAATGATTGTTTTGAAGTCAGACCATCGACAACATCTTCTGTTGTATCTTTTACATTATCAAGTGTTCTTCTTATAACAGAGTCTTTTTTCTGTTTTTGAAGTTCTGACTGTTTTGGTGCTCGTTTCTTACTTTGCTTTTGAAAAAGCGGATCGTATTGACCTTGATAGTCATTTAGATAATCATCTATTCTACTGTCATATGGATTTGGATCTGGCATTTGGTCACTCCTTAGAAGTTAACTTCGAGAGGTCTATGCGTGTCGATTACCATTGTCTTTTCAGATATAGTACTCAACAAAGATCGTAAACGTCTAGCAAAGGTAAAGTTATGAGCGACCAATCCGTTTGCGATGAAATTATGAGAACCTGTTGTGTGAAGGTTATATACGAGTTCTCTTCGTGGATTGGTTTTGTGCTTAATGGTAAGGTGTTTTCCTGTGTCAGGACAAATTAACTTAGACTCGCCCACCTTGAGATCTCCAAACTTTTTCCAACCTTTTGTTGTCAACATTGTATGATGATCAGTTGCCGAAACTTTTGTATCATTGGAAAGAATGAAGTCCCATACTTTTGCAGGTGGATAAATAACAGCATTTTTTACATATTCAGTTGTTTTCTTACCTTTTGAATAAGAAATGATTTTGTCACCACGTTTCATTGCGGAGATTTTCTTTTTTCCACTTGGTGTTTCAATCATGGTGTCGCCAGTAAAACAGCTTCCTCTGATGTGAGCTCTTTTTTCGTCTTCTGTCATTTGGTCCCAGTTTGCAGGTTTTTGAGGGAGTCCTTGCAACTTCATTCCTTTTGCATGATGAAGCATGAGAGCATCTCCGCCACGACCTTGAGCAAGTGCTAAGTTTCTATGGGTTGTTAGAGCATCATTGGCTGAGCCTTTTTCCATGATTGTATCGATATATTGATTTGACATTGTATTCTCCAATTAAAATAAGTTTCCTTATTATATTAGCTTATAAAATAGATAAGCATCATTAAGGTGAGTATATTTATTCCAGTAATGCAACTCATACTAAACAAGTCATTTGCATATGTATGAATCTTAAACCTTTCAAGATCTATGTTTTGAACGTCTTTATTATTTATTGCTTCTTTGATTTTGTTTGAGATATCATTTTTTTCGTCTTGGTTCACTACTTTTCTCCTATATTAAGAATATGATTTTGGGTTACAGGGACTATTCTATTTGTTTCTATCTCTTCGAAGATTAAAAATCCACGTTCAGATCTTAGGAATTTTGCAACAAAAGAATAGTTGTCAACCATTATAACATTGTATAAGCAATTTATGATAAGCTCTGGCATAATTATATTCCTTTTCTTGTGGCAATCATGAATCCAAGAACAATTGTAAGCAATCCAGCTGTAGCAAATCCTCCGTATGCAAGTATTTTTGACCAACCATAATCTACTCCACCAGAGTTAGCACTTTTGAACCAAGTATCATATACTTCATTCTTTGCAGAAAGCGAATTGCTTTTCCATCGATCATCTCCAGGTCTAATTGTTATATGAAGATGAGGACCTGTTGTGTTTCCAGCACCTGGGGCTCCTGGTTTTCCACCAGAATAACCAATGATTGTTCCACCAGGTATCTTCATACCCTTTTTTAACTTTGGATTTACTCTGCTTAAGTGACAATATCCTACATAGGTATATCCAGTTGGAGAGCCAGGGTGAGGTACTTTCATATTAACAAGTGACCCACATCTACCTGTCGATGTTCCTCCTTGTTTTACATATATACCTGCTCTAGAATTTGGAAGTTGTTTTGCATTAAGGATAATTCCATCTGCGATAGCATATACAGGAGTTCCCACAGGTATTCCAATGTCAATAGCATTGTGTTGAACTTTTCCTCTTTGTTGATCAGCTTTTGCTGTTACTCGCATTTGTTTAACAGGTAGGTGTCTGCCTTTAATTTTCTTTATAGAAGAAATAAGAGGGTGTCTGTAAGAAGCACTTCCTTCTTTTGCTAAAATTGTGGAAATGTATTGATTCATATTACTACTCTTTTGTTGTGATCTGTTTTTGTTCTGATCTCTTTCGCTTTACTACCATAAATCCAAGAACAGCGGTTAATACTCCAGCTGCAGCAAATCCACCATAGGCGATAATTTTGGTCCAACCGTAATCAACATCTCTGACAGGGTTTTTCTTTAGGAGAACAAGATATTTTCCTGCATCTTTAATGGTTCCATCTCTATTTAGGGATATTTTTCCTGCTTGCTTTGCTGTATTT
>Ga0163109_10004807_pt1 | contig 10219 bp, 10 predicted proteins | sample CRUFie1St13metaG_FD_108704 | JGI IMG/M metagenome (GOLD analysis project Ga0163109, IMG submission 108704) | Marine microbial communities from the Costa Rica Dome - CRUD Field 142mm St13 metaG | ecosystem: Environmental > Aquatic > Marine > Oceanic > Photic zone | place: Costa Rica: the Eastern... | reverse complement strand
TTGAACTTCTCTACTGACCAACGACCATCTGCGTCTGTTGACATATCGAAGATACCGCTTGTTGCTGTTGACGCTTGTAGCGCACCAGTTTTAGCTTGTGAGTTGATTGTACGAATTACTTCGCGGTTGATTTCAGCTAGAATCTCAGCTGACAAAATATTTGCCAACTCAGTTTCAGCATCAAGACCATGAATTGCTTTCAAGTCTTGTGCTAGCTCTAATGAGTACTCAGCTTTCAAAGCACGTGACTTTGCAGTCACGGTTGACTTCTCAATGGTGAAACCCATTTCAGCAAATGCTGTTGATCCTGATGAACCTAGAGCTTCAGCTGAATCTGTTGTCATACCAGTACCAGTAATAGCTGTTACACGATCGTTATCGATTGAGCTATCGCCGCCTGCGTCTGTTACACCTGATAGACCAGATGCACCTGCAGAACCGTTACCTGCACCAGTTTGTGTACCAGAAAATGCAGTGTTCGCTTCGTTGAACAATGCTTCTGTTTTGTTAGTTGCACCAGCTTCGAAGCGTGACTTCATTGCGAAGATCAAGCCTGTTGGACCGGTCATTGGCTGTACACCTGCAACATCGTATGCCATTAGGTTTGGCATTGATCGACGTACTAGTGAAATCAACACTGGATCCCATGTGCCGATTGAACCTGTGTTCGCACCGCCTGGAGCTGCCTCAGTGATGAAGCCTTGTGTTTGAGCACGCTCTTCTGCAAGAGCTTTCTCTTGGTTTTCTAGAACCGCAGCAGTTACTGCTTTTCTGTGATGGTCTTTGATGGAACCCGCAGATTCTTCATTTAGAACTGGAGCCCACTTTTCAACCAATTTATCGTATGTTTGTTCCATTTTTATGGATCTCCTACAAATTTAACTTTTGGATGATTGCTGTATTGCTTTGATGTAACGAGCCATTGTATCAGTAGTTTCGACGATTGCATCGCCGTCTTCTTCTACTTCTTCTGTTACAGTCTCAGCAGTTGCTTTTGTGAAGTATGATTCTTTGATGGTTGCAACTTTGGTTGTGAATGCTTCTTCACTTACAAAGTCAATGTCACCAGCCAAAGATTTTAACTTCTCGACTTGAGTTTCAGCTAGATCTTTAGACGCTTCACGAATAATCGCTTCACGCTTCAGTGTTTCTAGTTCTTCTGAAACTTCCATTGCTTGCGCAGTTGACTTGTTGAGTTTTTCTTCTAGCTCTTCAACTTGGTCAGCCAAGTCGTCAACTAGATCAACTTTGGATTCTGGAACTTCGATGTAGTTTTCTACAAATAGATCTTTCAATCCATTCATAAAACCTTCAGCGATTTCAGCACGCAATCCGCTTTGGATTGCTAGCTTGTTTTCTTCCATCCAATTCTCAACAACGTAGTTTAGATATGAGTCGACTTTCTCTACAAGATCAGCTTTAGTTGCTGATAATTCTTCTTGTAGTTCGACAGCATATGCTTCTTCCAAACGATTAATCTCCGCAGCGACTTTTGACTTAACAGCAGCTTCAAAGATGACCGCAGTCTTTTCTTTGAATTCTTCGCTAAGTGTAGCTTCGTCGTCTACAAGAGCGTTAAGATCGTCAGAGAAATCAGCATCGATCTCTACTTCTTCCATTGAAACTTTCTCACCCTTAGGCTTTTCAACCTTTGGCATTGGGTCAGAATTTTTCTTGTCACCCTTACGTGCTGGAGCGGTTCCAGTAGCTTTCTCAGCTTTTTTAGTTGCTGCTACTGATTGCTGCTCTGCATTCTTCGGGTCGTGATGAGCTTCTTCGACAGTTTCCTCTTCGAGCTCAACTTCCTGGTCTTCTATTTGATCAGTCATGTTTGACTCCTTTACATAGATTTTTTTATCATTGAGAGGAAATTCTTAAACTCACGTACTTGAGTCTCATAGAGATCAGCGCGTGGAGCCCTTTTAATTTCAGTCTCCATTTTTTCAATTTCCTGAGGTTCAACAATGCCGTTGTTCCAAACCCATTCAACACCTTCCATAATTCCATTAACGAAGGCTGTTGGTGCTGATGGATCCTGCACGATGTCAACTGTATTCAACATAAAGTCGTCTTTGACCATCATGACGCCATTCTTTTGCTCAAGGCTTCCCATACCACGAGTTGAGACACCCAACTGCACACCACCATCCAGTAGACCTTTTACAATCTGACCATTGGGAGTATCCAGAATTCGTGCCTTACCAATCACATCATCTTTGTTCCAGTCCATGGATTCAATGAGATGTGAAACTTTATCTAAGTTAACAGTTGGACCCTCTGGGTGGTTTAATTCACCAACTGCCCTCTTAGTTTTTACTTGCTCGGTAACATACTTATCCACTGCTTTTTCCATTACATTTTTTGGATAAATTCTACCGTTGCGATTCTTTTGTTCTGATTGCGCAAAGATTCCTTCGATGAAGTAGTTCTTACCACCATCTTCTGTAGCTTCTGTTAGTACTTCGATCTGTTGATCTACATATTCTGCAATCAGTTTCATTTCTTAACCTTTATACTGTTTCACAAACTCTGCTGCCATCTTCTCAGCTTCTTTCTGAGTACGATATGCATCGAGTCTATCACCATCAATATAAGCGACAAATCTGTTCATCTCTTTTGTTATCTTAACTGGCACTCTGTCGATCCTTTTATCAAAGACGACTTGACCAGAAGGTTTCCGGCCAGCTAATTCTCTAAGTTGAACAAATGTCTTCATTTTACTTTAACTTTGCATTTATTTATAAAAATTATATCTTTGGGAAATTATGTTTCCTCAGACTCTAGTTCAGGCTCTTCTTCTGTTTCTTCTTCTGATTCAACAGGTTCAAGTTCCATCTCAGTCTGTTCTTCTTCATCTTCTAGATCTAATTCACCTTGCTCTTCATCATACTCTGCAGGAGCTTCCATCTCTTCAGGTTCTAAACCATTATAGATCTGACCAGCCATACGAATCTTTTCTTGTTCTAAAGCGGTATCAATTCTTGTTTGCATTAACTCTGCAAAGATCTTATCTGAAGATACAAAATCTTTTTCTGTTGACTTAGCAATTAAATCTTCAATAGTAGGTGCTTCACTCATTATTATCTCCTTGAGGTGGTTGTTCTTGCTGATCCGGATTTATGTGATCATCGTCCGCACCAACTTCACCAGCGTTCATTTCATCTTGCATTTCTTGTTTCATGTCTTTGATTTCATCTTCATCCAACATGAGAACGTTTTTCATTACCCACTGTTTAGAGAAGAACTCTCCAACGTAGTTTTGAACTTGATCTAGAGTTTGCAAGCGTTCTCTAGTAAGCTCTGCTTCCTTTAATTCTGTAAAGTGATTATCTTTAACATAATCAACAAATATATTTTCTTTCCAAGCATTCCAATCTTCTTCGGTTATGATACCTTTTAGAATCAATTGCTTTTTCAGAATATCATTAAATAGATGTGCAAATCGTCGACGTAATCTATCAATGAACTTTTGGAACTTGAGTTCATCTCTACTGATCTCTGTAGATCTACCCAACGAGAATTGTGCTTCTTGTTCTAATCTGTTTATAGGTACATTGAGTGCACGGTATAGACGTTTTTGGAAGTATACGATATCGTCGATCTGTCCCAGGTTTTCACCTCCTGGTAAGGTAGAGATCTCAGTTCCTCGACCACCTTCTCGTCGTGGTAACCAAAAATCTTCCAACATCGACATATGCTTGCGATCATCTTTTAACTCTCCAGTATTTGCATCGTACACTAACTTGTTTCTATAACGAGCCATAATGTCTTTCATATACTGTTCAGACTTACCACGAGGTAAGTTACCTACATCAATATAGAATATTCGTCTCTCAGGTGCACGAGCCAAACGATAGATTACCAATGAGTCTTCCATCATTCTCAATTGGTTGATTGGCTTCAATGCTTTATGTAAATGAGATACAATCTTTTTACGATCTTGATTCAACAATCCTGATGTTACGTAACTGATTGCATCAGTAGATATCTTAACTCCAGAAGTATTCTGAGCGCCTGGCTTATCTTGATAAATGTAAAACTCTTTAACATTCTCAACAAGTGATGCACCTGTTACTGGATCTTTTTTCTTTTTAACTTCTTTTACTTTACGAATCTTTGCTGCATCAATAGGTCGTATTTCTTGAATACCAGCTTTGAGGTTTGCTTCATTAACAACTAAGTGATGATACATTCTTCCATCAATGTACCAACGCTTAAACATGTCGTGGCCATTTTCATTAAACTTCAACATTGTTAATAATGTGTCAAACTCTTCTTTGATAGATTTTTTGATTGCATCAGTTGTATCAATTTCATCAAGATTTAAATCAACAGATGATTCTAACTCACTTCCTGTGATAGATTCATTTACAATATCTTCAATTGCAGCATCAACTTCTGGATGCATCGCAACACCACGATACTTCATAATCAGCTGATGATTATCTTTTGATTCATCTCCATCCATGTTAATGAACTGGCCATAATGAGAACCAGATGCAGTAACATAACCTGCTCCATCATCATCGACGGGCGGCACGATAGAAGGTAGCTGTTTCTTATCACTCGCTTGGCGAGATCTACGGATCTCAAAACCAAATAATTTTAAACTGTTATCAGCCATTGGAATTCCTTAGAATGTAGTAATAGAGGGCGACCTAAGCCGCCCTCTGTGGAGGTATTTATGTTGTTGTATTGGAGGTCCAATACTGATAAGACCAATCACAAGTAAACTCTTCAATCTGATCGTTTGCATCGTATGCAAGATCAATTGGTGAGAGTACTGTTGGGAATGCATCAACAAACGTATATGTTTTGATGACTTCCCCAGCCTTATCTAACTGCTCAACTTTTAAGTTTGCTGTGTATTCTGCAACATTTGTGATACCAGTATTATTTCTGTGCTCATTCATGCCGTTCATCCACTCTTCGATGTTATTTCGAATCAGAAAGTCCACATCGTTAATAATTGTAGTTGACCATGGCTCAAATGTTCGATCGCCAGCGACCTTCAATTGACGTCCACGAAATGGTACAATCATTTCTGGAATTACTGAACCTGGTAACGAAGCTGCACGAACCATAAAGGCTGCTTGCTCAGTGTTACCAGCAACAAAACTTGGATAGTTAAGTGTTACTTGAAACAGGTTTGGCCTAGCGCCACCACCTGCCATTTTTGCTTTAAAGAAATCTACGCCTAGAATAGCCATTTGTTATCTCCTTATACGCCAGCGATTTCTGCAAAATCAACACCGGATCTTACAGCAACGAAGTTCAGAGTAACAAAGTTGATAGAGCGGGCTGGTTTGACTAACACTGTAGCCACAAACTCGTTTCTATCGATTACTGCAGATGTATTGTTTGTCTCGTCACACACAACTCTAAAGTCTGTGATACCTCGACGTCCTTGTACATCTCTCAAGAATGGCTCTACTACACCAACAAAGTTGGCTCTTGTAAATTCATCGTTGAACTCGAACATTACGTTTCGAGCTGCTAGTGCAATTGCTCTTTCGATAACCAAGAACAGACGACGAACGTTGATACGATCGAATGCTGATGGTCTTGCTAGTTTGGTTTTGTCACCAAATAGTAGTAGACCTTGGCCAGGAATATTAGCAACTGGGTTGACACCTTTTCTATAAAGCTGGTCACGTTCTGCTTTGTTAGGTGAATATGCGATGCCTGTTACACCTAAGTATTGACCTCTACGAGGACCACCTGGTGAGAACCATGCAGCAGCATTTACATCTGTAGCAGCCATGATACCTGCTGTTGAAGAAGCAGCTGGAATATTTATAAATTTATCATTGAACTTATCATACACTTTTAAGTAGTTATTATCAACTACAAGGTATGAAGAACTTGTGAAGTCATCTGTTGTTGCCAATGTATCTGTTACAGGAGTGTTAGAACCCACTACAGCAGATTTATTTGGTGATGCAACTACAACACAATCTTTACGAGTACCTTGAGCGATACTTACTAGATCGTTAGTAATTGTTACTGCATCTGACTTACTGTTCATTGCAGGAGTGATAAGGAAATCAACTTGAATTTGATCTTTATCTTCAAACTTGTCGAAACCTGTGATGTAATCACCCACATCCATCACTGTAGCATCTGAACCTGAATCAAGTGCAAAATCTTTTACATCACGCACACCAGCAGACAACTGATAGTCTTTACCTGATGTTGCTGCTGTACCAGCGTTTGCAACTGTGAAGTCTGAGTCAAACCCAGGGTTCCAGATATACTGAGATGTTCTGTTGATAACATCTTTAATGTAGTTAGAAGACCCGTCAGCTGTTTTAGCATCTGATGCAACTGATACAAATGGGAATGTTTCTAGAACAGTACCTGCTGTTCCTGAGAAAGCACCACCTGCATCAACTACGGCTACGTGAACCTCATCGTTTACCGCACCTGCAGCTTCTGCATGAACAGAAGTACCTGGAGCAGCATCAAAGCTGTTTCTGTAAGCCCATGTGCCAAATGCACTGTCGCCAACGTCTTGTGGGCACATTGAGATTGTTAAGCTATTACCTAGCTCACCAGCCCAGCGTGCAATAAAAGTATGTTGATCTGAATCAAAACCGGTAATTCCGTTTTCGAATTCATCTAATGTTTTTACTCTTGGTTGAAGTCCTGATGCAGCTTCAGCATGACTATATGCATTATAGCCTCCCGTTGCTTCACCCGCGTCTCCGAGTACGCGTACAACTTGTAGAGCATTTGTGTACTTTAGAAAGTACGATGCAGTGTGGAAATCCACAGTCTGCGCTTCAGAAGGTGCACCAAACTTTGCAACCAGATCAGCTTCGTTAGAAACTAATGTTGCTTGTTCGACTGGCCCCCATCTGAAATTACCAGCAAAAGCACCGGTTGAAGAGGAAACTGCTGGCACAACACCAGATGCATCAATTTCTCTTACCGTAATTGCTGGAGATTCTGAAAATGCCATTTTTCTTTCCTCTCGAGGTTAATTTATAATAAGCGTGTCCATAATACGGTGGGAATCAATTACGTTTATTTATAATTTTAAATATCTGGCGCATATTCAATGGCCCACGGCTTACCTTCCTCAAATGTTTGATCATCTAATCCATCATCTCTAAATCCAAAAGGAGGAAGATCATCGTCAATGTCTTTTACTTTTTGTTCAAATAACATTGTCTTCAAATCGATATCTGTTAAATCACCAAATTGCTGAGATCCTGCAAAGTAACCAAACATTACTAAGTTCATTACAAGATCATCATGATTTCCGTCTGAAGCTTCATACGATTGACCTTTTGCAACAAATGTTGATATCTCAAGTATTGTTTGTTCATCAACAACATCTAATTTATTATTCTCAAGTATATCTTTGAATCCAGAACAACCTAGACGTTTTACTTTACGGTTCATAGTAATTCCAAGTCCAGTAGACTTGATTAATGATTCAACGTGTAAGTTCTCATACTCCAATTCATAATATAAACCATGACAAACTAAGTTGCCTTGATCATTATTTTCTACTACAACATAAGAATCATTGTATGCTTTACATGTCTTAGCAATTATATTAGGAAATAATATTGGAGATATTCTGTTGTTTCTATAAACTGCCACTTGCTCGAATGGTATAGTGGATGTATCGATTATACTAAATGTTGAGTAATCACCACCAACACCCTTTGCTACATCAACAGCTGTAATGTAAAAATGTTCCTTAACAGGTTCTTTGTATATCTTTAAGTCACCACCTTCAAGGACCTTGATTGGCGCTTTGGCACGTAATGTGAGAAGTGTTTGACCGTCAATAAGTGTATCTCCGGTCCCGAAGAAAGTGTTACCGAACTCTTGGTCAAACTGCAATGCTGAAGTGTTAGAGACCGTTTCGGCTTTCCATTCTTCGTCTCGACCAGGAACATCCCACCAGTCCACACGAAAACCTTTGTATTCGTTAACACCTTGAACTGCTCCTTCCCATAATTTATGAAACATGTTGCCAATACCATTGGCCGTAGAAGTAATTATAACTTTAGTATTTTTACCTGATGCAATAACTGGATATGTTGATGTGTAGAATGTTGCTGCATCTTCAACAAATGCAAACTCGTCTAAGTATAGTAAGTTAACAGACATACCACGAATTGAAGAACCTGATGTAGCAGCTGATACAATACGTGAGTTGTTACTAAATTCAATTGATCTTTTGTTGAGAGCTTTTGTACCTGGTTGTAGAAAGAACGGTAAGTTTTCTAACATTAGAGTAATCCTACCTAACATCTCTTGTGCAGTTGCACCTTTGTTAGCTAGAACAGCAATTGTTTGATCTGGATGGAATAAAGCATACCATAAAAGATATGCAACTGAACTTATAGACTTACCTGATTGACGGCATGCAAGAACAATACTAAAGCGATTGCTATTGAAATGTTTGAACATTTCTTTCTGATACGGATATAAGTCAAACGGAACAAGTCCTTGATCAAGATTTATAACCTTACAATAATTGATAGCAAAGTATGCTGGATCTTTACTACACTTTACGTATTCATCAACATCCTGTTGAGTGTATTCTTGAACGGCTCCATCACGTTTAACCGCAATGTTACCATTGTATGTGTCATTCATCCGGAGTGACGTCCTTCATCAACATCTTCTGCAAGTCTGCAGTAGATCCTACAAAAACATTATTATTGGTTGTACCAGGTAAAGCAACTGGTGCATCTTCTTTCTTAATATCTTTTTTCTTTTTGTGAAGATCAACTAGATTACCATTAACATCTGCCATGGTTTTCATCATAGTTGAGAAGACTTCATATGCACGAGGATGTTCAGTAGCTCTTGCCACATCTATCATCTCATCCATTGCCTCACTTCCTTTGACAAGAATATCGTAATAGTTTCTTCGAGCAAACTCAATATCGTTGTCTACATTATCAGAATCAGCCATATCATTATCCACTATCCGTAAACGGGTTCACATCAATGTTAAATCCAAAATCACTATCTAATCCAACATCTAAAGGATTAGGAGTTACAGTTACTGTTTCAAGTCTTGATTGATCAGAATCAGCTACACCTGTGTTTGAGAAAGTACCTAAATCAGCATCAACTTTTCTAATGATTGCTCCACCATCATTAAGTGGTCCATTGAACTGTATATGCATATCAAAGTCTAAAGTATATATAATTGTTCTACGAGACTCCATGGGTCCCTCATACTCATCATTTAATACTACACCAGTTAATATTATGGGTACGTCATGTTTAATCTGAGGAAAATCTTCAAATGGCTTCATAGCTAGATTATACTGTGGGGGGAAATAAGGCAGTATTTGTTCTACAACTTGAAGCGCATCGTCTTGATTTTTAGCATAAACACTCAATTGAAATGATAAAGTATAAGGAACACCTTGAAATAGTTTTGTCTTCTTTGTACTATCAGTAGGAGATGTTAGATTTTGTTTTCCTAATCTTGGCAGTTGTCTTTCAGCAGCATATGATATATTAGTAATTTCAAAAGACATCCGAGGTAGTTTTATTGCAACTTTAGTATCAGTTACAAGATCAGCTTGCTCTCTAATTCTGTCTAAGAACTTTGCTCTTGGTCCATAAGATAATGGAACTTTGACAGTACTTATAACATCACCACCAGAATTCTTTCTAATAACATATATGTCATTGAACATAGCACCAAACGCAGATACTGATTTACGTATCCGTTGATGATAATAATAATTACCAAACATTAGCTAGGATCTCCAAATGGGTTTGCTTCACTGAAGTCTAAGAAGTCTCCTCCAAAGAAATCATTTTGTTCGTTGTCGTAAGATAGATCTTTCTCTACAACAGTATCAACTGTACCTACTGCATTACTTTCAATACCACGAATTGTTAATTGATCTGCTGGCAAGTGAAACTTACCATCGTCAGCACCAAAGTGAATTAAGCTTAACTTACCAGTAGATTCTATCCAACCAGAAACTTCACCTCTCATTTTGACACCACTGCTAAGTTCTTGTTCAGCCATCTCACCTACTTTAAATGTACCAGTAACTGAAGATAAAGTTAACTCAAAAGTATAACTTGAATCAACTTCAATACTATCAATTGTATCTACACCAGTATCGAGATCCTCACCACTATATTCAAATAGTTGACATCTCATTTTAAATACTGGTAGATTAGCTAGTTGATAGAATGGTTGTTCGTGTTCTACATGCAT
>Ga0163109_10004806_pt1 | contig 10219 bp, 12 predicted proteins | sample CRUFie1St13metaG_FD_108704 | JGI IMG/M metagenome (GOLD analysis project Ga0163109, IMG submission 108704) | Marine microbial communities from the Costa Rica Dome - CRUD Field 142mm St13 metaG | ecosystem: Environmental > Aquatic > Marine > Oceanic > Photic zone | place: Costa Rica: the Eastern... | reverse complement strand
GCCGCCGCGATCTCTGGATCCACGGAGCTAAGGTCGTCCGAGTTGATGAATGATTGGTTGTGGGTCATTTTTGGTTGAAAAAGCTTTCTGCAAATTAGCAATTATTCTGTATGTGTTCGACGAGAGAAGGGATAGCTTCCTTAACGGCATCTAGGGTTTGCTTATAAAGAATTAGGTTTCCTCCGAAGGGGTCTGGTAGCTCGGGGTTTTTGCCAGGACCGACGAATTCTCGAAAGAGGCATACTTGACCTTCACGGGTCTCAAATACCGCATTTACGATGTCAATGTGACTGTGAGTCATGCCAAAGATAAAGAGGGACTCGTCTACGAGTTGCTGCGTCAGAGGCTGGCTCTTGTGGTCTGAAAGATCAATGCCCTCTTCTTTAAGTACATCTACGGAGAAGTTGGATGCTGCGTTGCCAACAGCAGCCGCTACTCCTGCTGAGACAACCTGTAGCTGTCGAGCGGAATCCTTTTCTTTTGTCAGTGCTTGCGCAAGTAGACGCTCTCCAAGAGGACTGCGGCAAATGTTGGCAGTGCATATGACCGTAATTTTGTTAGGCTTGGTTTTGTCAGGCATGGGTCTTTAATACGAGTTTTCGGGTACGGTCATTCCAATGTCTCTTCGAAAGTACTGTTTTTCAAAATATGTTTGCTCGCAAGCTTTGTAGACTCTTTGTGATGCGATCTCCGCCGCATCTGCTAAGGCAACAAGATTAAGAACTCGTCCGCCTGAGGTAACAAGATTTCCATTAGAGTCTTGTTTTGTTCCTGCATGAATGATGCTGACTCCTTCGGGCAAAGAGTCTGGCAACTCTATTTGAGTGCCCTTGGGGTATGAATCAGGGTATCCATCTGCCGCAAGTACAACGGTAATCGCAGAGGCTCCTGTAGGGGTTAGGTTGTCTGGTAGCGATTCGCCCCTAGCAGCTGAAAGGAAGAGCTCAACGGTATCTTCTTTGAAAAGAGGAAGAATAAGTTGAGTTTCTGGGTCGCCAAGACGTACGTTAAATTCTAGAACTTTGGGGCCGTCATCAGTAAGCATGAGCCCAATGTAGAGAATGCCCCTGTAGTCTATGCCTTCTGATTGAATTCCTGCTAGCGTGGGTTTGGCAATAGTTTCTAAAATTTCGTAAAGTATTTCATCTGGGATTGTAGGGTCAGGAGCAATGACACCCATCCCCCCCGTGTTCGGTCCAGTGTCACCTTCTCCAATTTTCTTGTGGTCACGGCTAGTGGGTAAAACAGAAAAGTCTTGGCCAGATACTAACAAATGTAACGAAGTCTCACGGCCTTCCATAAACTCTTCGATTACTATTTCTTCTCCACTAGAACCAAACTGGGCTCCTTCTAACATATCGACTACTGCCTGCTTTGCCTGTGTCCGGGTTTCGGCAATAATTACCCCTTTACCAGCCGCCAGCCCACTTGCTTTTACCACAATACGGCCTTGTTCAGGATATCCCTCCAAGTAATTTAAGGCTGGGCTAGTCTCGGAGAAGTTCCCGAACCGAGCAGTTGGAATATTGTATTTGTCTAGGAAGTCCTTGGTAAAGGTCTTGCTACCCTCGAACCGGGCCGCCTTGGCATTGGGGCCGAATGCTAGTATACCTGCATCCGCAAGACTATCGACCGCCCCAGCACAAAGCGGAACCTCTGGTCCAATTATTGCAAAGTCTACAGACTCTGCGCGTGCCAATTCCACTATGGCTGTTGGATCTCCAACATCAACTGGGATACATCGAGCCTCTAGGGCCATGCCTCCGTTTCCAGGAGCAGCGATAACATCTGAAGCAATCGGGCTTCGTAAGCACTCTCTAAGTATGGCGTGCTCACGACCTCCAGAGCCGACTACGAGTATTTTCAATCTTTCCGACATTAGGAATTAGATGGGTAGACTGAGTGAAAACATTTTCCAAGCCTGAACGGCTATTCACTATCAGATATGAAATTTATCTTCACTTCTTATCTAGTTTAAAACATTTTTGTTCTGTCTGCTAATTGCAGATAGGTGAGAGAGAAAACAAATAAATTGATGAGACGATGAAATATTATTTCATGGGCGTATGCGGTACTGCCATGGGAAACGCTGCAATGTTGCTTCGAGAGCAGGGACATGAGGTCGTTGGAAGTGACAGTGGCATCTACCCGCCAATGTCCACGGTCCTCCAGCAAGCTGGCATCAGAATGTATGATGGCTTTTCCGATTCGAATCTCCGTGATGCTCAACCGGATCTTGTGGTTGTGGGAAATGCCATCTCGCGGGGGAACCCGGAAGTCGAATGGCTTCTTGAGAGCCGGTCATTCCCCTTGATCTCTCTGCCTCAGATGCTTGCCGAGGGTATTCTTTGTCAGCGTCGTAACCTAGTCGTAAGTGGTACTCATGGAAAGACCACTACCACGACGCTTGCTGCTACCTTGCTTTGTTCTGGTGGAAGGGACCCAGGGTGGTTGATAGGTGGCGTTCCTCTTGATCTTCCCAGTGGTTCGCATCTTGGATGTGAGTCGGAGCCTTTTGCCATTGAGGGTGACGAATACGACTCCGCGTTCTTTGATAAGCGCAGCAAGTTCATACATTATCAACCCAATGTTCTTATCCTTAACAATCTTGAGTTCGATCACGGAGATATTTTTCGCGATCTCACCGATGTTAAGCGTACATTTAGCCATTTACTTCGAGTTATTCCTCGTAACGGACATGTCCTTTTAAATGGCGACGACGATAACGTTCAGTCCCTGCTACCAATCCCATGGACTAATGTCCATAAAGTCGGCACTGGTGACACAAATGATTTGCGAATCGTCAATTTTTCAGAAGGGCCATCCGGGAGTCAGTTTCGTCTAGTTTGGAAGGGTGATGACTGGGGTGAAATCTCTTGGCGTATGACGGGTGAATTTAATGCTCGCAACGCAGCTATGGCTTTAAGGGCCGCGATGTTCGCCCTTGATCTTAAGCATCCAACTCCTGAGATAATTGATGCCCTTGAAAACTTTGGTGGCGTGAAGCGTCGACAAGAGACTCTTCTCGAAATGGGTGGCATAATTGTGATGGAAGATTTCGCGCACCATCCAACTGCGCTGGCTGGAACATTAAATTCATTCCGTAATCGTTTTCCCAAAAGTTCTATTGTGGCTTGTTTTGAGCCCCGAAGCAATACTGCCACTACCAATGTGTTTCAACGTGATTTCACTAATGCACTCTCCAATGCAGATGAAATTCTCCTTGGTGCTGTGCATAGAGGTGAGAAGATTTCGGATGAGGAACGTCTTGATACTGCAGCAATGGTTACTGAGTTGAAGTCTCGTGGTCGCACTGCTCACGCCTTTTCTGCCAACTCACAACTCTTGGCTTACATCAGAGATCACTTTTCCCCGCAGTCTGGTGACCCCGTGTTGATATGCTTTTTTTCAAACGGAGGATTCGATGGTGTTCCTGCGTCATATGTCTCAGGTCTGAAGTCTGATGTTTGCTGTTAAAATATCCGATGCCTGATATTCCTCGCAACGCATTTTCCGAAGAGATTGAGGGCTTCCTTGCTTGGCTAGAACTGGAGAAGGGACTTTCTCAAAATACAATCGAAAGCTATGAAAACGACCTCGCTCAGTGCGCTCTATTTCTCAAGAAAAAGAAGGTGGAGGGCTGGTCTTCAGTATTACCGGATCATATCTCCTCTTGGGCGGCATCCTTAAGTAAGGACGGATTTGCTGTTTCCAGTCTTGCTAGGCGGATGTCTGCTCTAAGGTCTTTTACTCGATATCTCCAGAATGAAGAGGGCTGGTCAGCGGACTTCATGGAGTTGATTAGCAGTCCTCGTCTTAGTCGAACGTTACCTGGTACACTAACTATTGAAGAAGTGTCACGCCTTCTTGCCGCACCCCGTAGTGACCATCCAAGAGGACTCAGAGATAGGGCTTTGCTCGAATTGTGCTACAGTAGTGGGCTTCGGGTTTCAGAGCTTTGCGGACTTTCCCTGCAGTCCATCGACCTAGACCACGGATTTATCCGTGTTTTCGGTAAAGGATCAAAGGAGCGGATTGTGCCGGTTGGAGAGACCGCCCTTTCCGCCGTTCGTGATTATGTGCAACATGGACGTGGAAATTTTCTCAAGTCGCATTCTGGAAGTGATCTCTTTCTAAGTAACCGGGGTAAGGCAATATCCCGAAAGATGTTCTGGGTCTTAATAAAGCAATACGCCCGTGCCGCGGGTATTGAGAAATCTGTAAAACCCCATATGCTGAGGCACTGTTTTGCCACTCATCTGCTTGCTGGTGGCGCTGACCTTCGAGCGATTCAGGAAATGATGGGGCATGCAGATATTTCTACGACCCAAATATATGCGTCTGTCGAGCAGGAGCGTTTAGTCGAGGAGCATACATTTTACCATCCTCGGAATCAGAAAGCGGGTTAGCTTTTTCTTGTTGAGGTCTTTTGTCTTCAGTCGCCGAGCTTTTTATTCTTGGCCAAGTAATTGCGCACGTAGTCATTAACGGCTTCAGCCAGTGGTGTTAGCTGCTTTTCGTAGCCTGTGCCGCGTAGTTTAGCTATATTGGCGCAGGTATGATACTGGTACTTTTCTCGGATTGAAGCTGGAATGTCGATGAAGTCGATATGAGTTTCCCGGTCCATAGCTGAGAAGATGGCGTTGGCCAGAGTGATCCAAGCGTTGGCCTCGCCTGAGCCAAGATTGTATAATCCTGTAGCATTTGGGCTAGCCGCTAAGTGAAGAGTCATATCAACGGCGTCCTTAACGTAGAGGAAATCCCTTTTTTGTTCTCCATCCTTAAATTCCGGTTTGTGGCTGCGGAAGAGTTGTAACCGACCTGTCTCGCAGATCTGTTGGTAGGCTTTGTTCACTAGACTGCGCATCTCATCCTTATGATCTTCGTTGGGACCGTAGACATTGAAATACTTAAGACCCGTGAGCTGGTCCAACCAGCCTTTACGTTGGGCATGAAGGTCAAACAGGTGTTTGGAGTAACCGTACATGTTAAGGGGGCGCAGCTTGGTAAGGTCATCAGATTGGTCATCCATGCCTTGCTCTCCGTCTCCATAGGTAGCTGCAGAAGAAGCGTACAGGAAACGCACTTCACGTTTTAGAGCCCATGCGGCCAGAGCAGCTGTGTATTGATAGTTGTTGCGGACGAGATAAGCAGCGTCAGTCTCCATCGTGCTAGAGCACGCGCCGAGGTGTAGGATGAGACCAATGTCATCTAACGAACGGTCTTCTTTCTCAACTAATTCGAGAAGCTGTCCGGCTTCTAGGTAACCAGCGAAGGCGAGAGGGACAAGGTTCCGCCATTTCTCAGAGTTGCCTAGAAGGTCGGTAACAAGTATATCGTTGCGACCTATTTGATTTAAGGCGTGGACGATGGCACTGCCTATGAAGCCTGCGCCGCCAGTAACAAGAATTCTACCTTCAGGAAGTTGCATATTAAAAGGAGATTAAAATTCCCTTATTTGGACAATTCTATGCTGCGGTCGTGTGCGGCTTGTGCTGCATTGTAGACAAGCTTTCGTAGGTTTGCATCTTCAAAACTTTCAAGTGCCGCTTGAGTAGTGCCACCCGGAGACGTCACCGCCTTTCTTAATGCCAATGGGCTTTCTCCACTTTGCTCAATGAGCTTGGCCGCACCGACAAAGGTGCGCCAAGCTAGTTTTTCTGCGATTTCTTCTGAAAAGCCCAGTTTTTTTCCTGCCTCTGCTAGAGCAGCAGTAAACTCGAAGAAATATGCAGGGCCACTACCGGTGATGGCTGTAATTTTGTCTATCCAAGGTTCTTCAACTTCGAGTACCTCTCCAAGAGAACCGAGGATTTTTTCGATGGAGATTTTGTCATCGGAGTTCAGCTCTGCCCCGGGTGTGTAACCTGTAAACCCTTCGCCAATGCTGCCGGGTGTGTTGGGCATGCAACGGATTACCAAACGCGCTTGAGGGAATTTCTCTTCAAGTGTAGCAATTTTTTTACCTGCAATAATTGAAAGCACGACTTTGCCAACTGTGAGCCTAGATATTGCCGGATCGATCTTATCTAGTTGCTGGGGTTTGCAGGCGAGTATGACAAGATCTGACTCCAAGGGAAGTTCACTCGCCTGTTCACAGAACTTTATGCCTGTCTTGTTTGATAAAACCTTACCAGTGTCATCATCACCTGCGCAACAGGTGATATCCGTCGCTTTATACAATTTGTTTTCGAGGATGCCGGTGACGATCGCTGTGGCCATTCGACCCGCTCCTATGAAGGATATTTTATTCATTGGTGTTGGTTTTCCTTCGAGTCATCATCGGGAAGGAAGCCTGGGACAACGCTAGTTCGAGAAATTAGGTCATGTCCAGCTTTGCGGCCCTTGTTGTAGAAGGCGATTAGGAAATTCATGAAGAAAATGAAGAATAGGGGATTTTGGGAGATCAACGCGAGGCTGGCTATGCTTTTAACAAATGAACGAATTGCTTGTGCTCCAAGTGGTGGCAAACGAGGAGAGTCTCTGTAGGCCGTTCTAAGATTGAAGCATTTTTTGCCTAGAGTGCATCCACCAAGAAAAATTTCACTTAATGCAAAATAAAGAAATGGGGCAATCATGGAGAACATACTCGCAAACATAAGCTTACTAGCGGCTTCTGGATGTTCCTTTACGAATTGCTGAGAATCATCAAACACTTCTTTGAAGGTAACTTGCTCTACCTGCATGTCCTTTATAAATTCATGGGCGGTAGCTGGCAGCATAAGGTGTATCATATGCAAGGCAGCAAGCACGAGCAACATATCTAAGCCAAAGGCAACCATGCGCATCCAGATATTAGCCGGAGGGAATTGTGGTTCTAACTCTAGTGGTTTTGCGTCCATATTATTTCTTTAGGCGGAATCCAAAAAAAGCACCGACAAGGCCTCCGACAATGTGTGCAAGTTGGGACACATTATCATCCTTGGAAAGAGCATCACTTACTTCCTTTCCGATAAATATCAGAGCAATCAGAAGAAAGCTAAGAGGGATTGTCCCTTTTCGGAAATCGACGATTGAGGCCAAAATGATTAGCATGAAAACCACGCCACTAGCACCGACTAAGTGATTGGGAGATAGAAGGATATTTGCGAAACCAGTGGCGAGAGCTGTGGCAAAAATCATAAATGTAATCTCACCAGTTCCATAACGTTCTTCCAGGATTGGACCTAGAAGTAAAATAAACGTAAGGTTGCCCAAGAGATGTGGCCACCCCGCGTGTCCAAGCACATGAGTGAAAAGACGGAAGTAGTCCATCGGTCGGGTAAATGAGAAGTTTCCCCGCCCGGGAACGGCACACCAGACCTCAGCATTGATAAGGCAGAAAACAATCGCCAGCAAGGAGAAGGTCAGAACCGAAGGCGCATTGTAGTGAATGCGGGGCATTTCTAGCTAAGAGCCTTCTTTTGTGCCTTAACCGTGTTGCTCATTAGCATGGCAACTGTCATTGGACCTACTCCACCGGGAACTGGAGTAATGTGCGCACACTTAGGTGCGACTGCATCGTAGTCGACGTCCCCAACTAGGCGGAAGCCGCTCTTCCGAGATGAATCTTCTACTCGGTTAATGCCTACGTCAATGACTACCGCGCCCTCCTTTACCATGTCAGCGGTTACGAATCTGGGTCTGCCGATTGCTGCGATCAGTATGTCTGCGGTACGCGTAACCGAGGGCAAGTCAGCTGTGCGAGAGTGGCAGGTTGTCACTGTTGCATTGCCGAGAGCATGCCGCCTAAGGAATAATAAACCAGCAGGTTTACCCACGATGAGACTGCGTCCAAGCACAACAACATGCTTGCCTGAGGTTTGCACGCCGCTTCGACTAAGGAGCTCAACTATGCCAGCCGGTGTACATGGAAGAAAACCCTCTTCGTCTTCTTGGCAAAGACGGCCTGTATTTACTACGTTAAAGCCATCTACATCCTTGTCTGGGTCTACCTTGTTAAAAATCACATTGCTTTCGATGTGGTTGGGCAACGGTGCTTGGACGAGAATGCCGTGTATTTTGGGATCAGCGTTGAGCCGGGATACCTCCAGAAGTAGTTCTTTCTGCGTGATTTCAACTGGATGCACATGAAGTTGGCTTTCTATTCCAAGACTCGCTGCAACCTTCTGTTTTTTATTCACGTAGGATACTGAGGCTGGGTCGTCACCCACTCTGATGAAGGCAACGCATGGTGGAGTCTCACAAGATCGCTTTTCCAGATCGCTGCGGATTTCTTCAAGTATTTTTTCGGATATGGCTTTTCCGTCTATTATTTCCATGACCTCAAAAGGTTTTTCCTGCCGTCCACCTAGACAAGGACAAAATTCAACAACCTTCACCTATCTAGAAGAAATCTAAAATTTACGTTGACTCATACAGCCAAAATCCTGATTTTCTCGCGCTCAAAAAATGAAAGTTGTATCCTCCATCAAGACCTTGAAACACCGCCATGCTGATTGTAAAGTCGTCCGTCGCAAGGGACGTATTTACGTGATCAACAAAACCAATCCCCGCTTTAAAGCCCGCCAAGGCTGAGCACTTAAAAGAATTGCTTTAATGAAATCTGAAATCCATCCCAAGCTTAACCGAGTCTGCTTCGAGGACGTATCCACAAAGAAGCAATTCCTGACCTGGTCCACTATGTCCTCTGATCGAACTTCAACCATCGATGGCGAGGAATACTTTGTTGTTCCGCGGGACATCACTATGGACTCACACCCTGCCTACACTGGTGAGAAGCGTTTTGTTGATACCGCAGGCCGGGTTGAGAAGTTCCAGAAGAAATTCGGTCGTCGCAAGTAGAGCCATACTCAATTTCTCTTCACAAAGCCCCGAATCCGGGGCTTTTTTGTTACCCACTCTAATCTAATTGGCGGATGGGTCTTCTGGCGCATCTGCCTCGATCCTGAAGTCTGGCTCTATTTCACAGATTATTTTTTTCCAGAGTTCCACTTCTTTATGGTGTTGGAGTAGGTCAACTTGCATACTGCTTAGCAGCCATGCATTTTGTTGTAATTCCTGCTCTAACTGCTGTGGACTCCATCCTGAGTGCCCAAGGAAACAACGCACTTCCAAGTCATTATGCTCTGTCTTTAGGCTTTGTAATTTGTCTTGGGAAATCCCAAAGTATAGTTCGAATGAGTTTCCGTCACCTGGCCATCGCCATGCAGCAAGTAGGAACTGGTCTGTGCCTACGGGACCACCATTGTAAACTGGTGTGTCAGCAATGGGGGAAAACTGTAGTTCCTTGTTTTGTTCACCCAGTGTCTTGCCTGAAGGTCGGTTAAGTATCACTCCCATTGCTCCATCCTCAGCAGAGTGCATTGACAATAAAACTACAGACTTTTTGAAATTGGGGTCCTGCAAGCTTGGCTGAGCTACGAGTAGTTGCCCGGAAAAGCTTTCGGATTTATCTTGAAGGTCGCGCATTTCGAAATCCAGAAATTTAAAACTGCTCAAGAGCGACCTTACTTTCGGCGAAAAGCTCGTAGACAAGATCGTCGTTTTTGTAGTCTAGGTGGTATTTCACAGCTTTCACACCTGCAGCTGATAAGATTTTGGCACAGTGCCCACATGGAAAGTGCGTTATGTACGCAGTTGCTCCCGTTATACTAGCACCGCGGCGGGCTGCATCGCAAATAGCATTTTGCTCAGCATGCACTGTAGCTTGCTCGTGCCCTTTGCGGACACGTGAGGTGTGCGGCGCCCCAGGAAGGAAGCCATTGTAGCCGGCTGCGATTATACGATTTTTTTGTTCGCCGCCTGAAACCAGGACACATCCAACGTTGAGGCGATTACAGCTTGAACGTGAGGCTATTAGGAAGGCTGTGGCCATGAAATATTCGTCCCAAGACGGGCGATGACTTGTACCTTCCATGATCTCAACAACCTTCTCTAAGAGACTGCTTCTTGTAGGGGAGACTATTTCTATCGAAGATTGGCCTTTCATTGACTCGAATTCACAGATTGACGAAACTGATACGATGCCTTTAATCGGCAATACTTTTCTGAGGAATTCGGCCCCATATCAAGCTGGGGATTTCCTAGGTAAAATCATATTTTGATCAACTTCCGAAACCTCATATACTCCTTTTATCATGAACTCATTATTTCAAATTCTACCTCTTGGCATCTTCCAGCAGATCGGTCCTATGGAGATGTTTATCGTCCTTGTCGTAGTACTGCTCATCTTTGGACCCAAGAAGCTACCTGAGCTTTTCCGCTCTTTTGGTAAGTC
>Ga0163109_10004803_pt1 | contig 10222 bp, 8 predicted proteins | sample CRUFie1St13metaG_FD_108704 | JGI IMG/M metagenome (GOLD analysis project Ga0163109, IMG submission 108704) | Marine microbial communities from the Costa Rica Dome - CRUD Field 142mm St13 metaG | ecosystem: Environmental > Aquatic > Marine > Oceanic > Photic zone | place: Costa Rica: the Eastern... | reverse complement strand
TGAACCTGTCTCCTTATGAGGTCTGGCGCTCTCACGCTCTGAGAACGTACTAAACGAGGGGCTAAGTCATCTGATTGCAATGACGCGAGCTGGAAAGAGTCTCGGCTCAGCTCGAGGGACCCACCAGCACAGGGGCCAGTTCCCGCTGCTGAACAAGTGTCCGAGAACGGCGCAATAACTATTGTGCCCTCGTTAACCATTGCCCTTGTGGAGCTAGCGGATGCGCCAACAGCGAAGTCTGTTCCACGAACCCCGATAGCCGCCACGGGGGTATTGAGTCTAAAGTTTTCTCTTGCACCTTTTGCCGCGTCGCCAGAGATCGTTCGAGCAACCCCTTCCTCCAAGTTCAGCTTAACTGTTGAGTCTTCAGGCTTGCGCGGATCATAATCATATTGCTCAACCAACAGTGAGCTATTAGGCCTTACGCTCAAGAGTGCGCCATCCTTGAACTTGACGTGCACATGCCCACCCGAAGATGTCAAGATTCGATCACCGGCATATATTGGCCCACCTCGCAAAACGGGCTCCACGGAACCGTCTGTCCTGATTAGCTCGCTTCGTCCCAAGACAAGGGTGCTTTCACCCACTGGCGTCGCGCCTTCGTTAGCTATCGCACACAAAGACGCTTGCAGCGACAGCATAAGAAAACAAAAAGCCGCTATAAAGCTTGGTTTGGGGTTCTTAATCATCTGAATCAAACGTTATTAACCTAAACATACACCCTTTATATTAAAGAAAGTATAGACGTGTCGACGTGATCAAGATCACATCATGATAAAAACCTTGAATTTACCCATAAGCATCAGATACTTATACTACACCTAATCAAGCGTGCCCGCTCGCCGCACCCTAATAACGAGACTAAATTCACACCCGATGGACGTCACTCCCCAACTTCTGGGTAGTTTCCCGCTGCTCAGGACTGTATCTGCGGCAGAGCTGGAAACCCTTGCGCCTTCCTGCCGAGCTGAAAAGTTCTCGAGGAGAGGCGTAGTTCTCGACCCTAGCGACGACGAAGCGCCCGTGTGTTTCCTGTTTGAGGGTCGACTACAAGGTATCGACTTCACATTGGATGGCAGAGAAGTGGGGCTCTTCTTCGTTGAACCGGGAGACTTCTGCGGCGAAATGCCACTTTTCGACGAGATGGCAAGGCCCGAGTATGTAATTGCCCTTGCGAGCTCTCTGGTAGTCAAAGTCCCAGCTCGCGCGATTAAGGCCGTCATGACTGAAAACGCCAATATGATGAATTTGCTTGGCAAAAAGTTGGCATTTAGGGTGAAGCAATTGACCCATCAGCGCTCCCTCTTGGCGATATCCAACATCCAGCAGCGAGTTTGTAGCCAGTTGTGGATGCTTTGCGCCGACAAAGACCGCAAATCAGGTGATCGCATCGATCTTGAGGCAGAAATATTGAATCCGCCGACACATCTTGAGATTGCAAATATGATCAGTGTGAGCAGAGAGAGCGTGACACGGGTGTTTCAGACTTTACAGAATCGGCAGATAGTAAGACGCAAAGGCCAAAACTCTTTGATCATCATTTCCCCTGAAGCTCTGCGAAATCTAGCCAATGGAGATTAGTACGGAGGCTGCATCGCGGGTGGTTGGCATCAGCCCAGCTAAATTCAAGAATTCATCGCTGTGACGGAGGCAGGCCAATGCGTTGTGGCTGGGATACGAAAATCTTGAAAAAGGTGATGCCGGGCCCCACCTAGGGGCTAGCGTGGCAGGAAACCGATAATGAGCAATACCCAAACGCCAAACGAATTGCGAAACAGCCTCGAAGCCTGTCGAGCATATTTTCTCTACGCCGCGTTATTCAGCGCTGCCGTCAATATCCTGCTACTTACCCCGATCATATACATGCTCACAGTGTATGACAGGGTGGTCGCAAGCGGCAGTATGTCTACCCTCCTCATGCTAACTCTGTTGATGGTGGCGCTATTGCTCGCTGTGGGTGGGTTCGAATGGGTAAGGAGCTCAATTTTAATAGGCGCGAGTAATAGGCTTGAACAATTGCTTCGGAAAAGAGTGTCAGATGCGACGTTCAAAAGGGCCCTGATTACCGGCGGGCTTATCAGTAATTCTCAGCCACTTAGCGATCTCACCTCACTTCGTCAGTTTATGACAGGTAACGGCTTGTTCGCTTTTTTCGATGCACCTTGGTTCCCAATTTACATCTTTGTAATGTTTTTATTCCACCCTTGGTTCGGCGTAGCCGGAATACTAGCAGGGGCTGTCATGGTTCTTCTGGCATTAGCCAATAACTCTGCTACTGACGCTCTGCTGAAAGAGGCTAATGAAAAATCCAATCAGGCTAACTCCCGATTTCAGAGCAGCCTCCGGAACTCTGAGGTTGTCGCAGCCTTGGGAATGTCTGAGGACGTGGCTAAGAGTCAGAACAAACTGAACGACGAGGTACTTGAGAAGCAGACCGAAGCAAGCCGAAAGGCTGCAGTGCTCAATGGGCTGTCCAAGTCATTTAGGCTGATATCACAGTCATTATTACTTGGATTGGGCGCTTATTTATCCCTCAACCAAGAAATTTCACCCGGCATGATGATCGCCGGCTCGTTGCTCCTAGGTCGTGCACTTGCGCCCATCGACATGCTGGTCGGGACTTGGAAGGGCTTCTCACTAGCCACAGCCCAATACAGCCGGTTGAAGGACCTTCTGGAGAAAATTCCGCTTCAGAGCGATAAAATGAGTCTCCCGGCGCCAGCAGGCACTCTTTCCGTTGACCAGGCAACCGTAGTTCCTCCAGGCTCCAGAAATCCTGTCGTACGGGGAGTGTCTTTCGAATTACAGGCTGGCGAAATGCTTGGCATTGTTGGCCCGAGCGCGTCGGGCAAATCAACGCTCGCAAGAGCGCTGCTTGGCATATGGCCGACCTATGCGGGAAAGGTCAGGCTTGATGGTGCTGACATTTCCTCATGGGATCGAATCGAGCTAGGGCCACATGTCGGTTACCTGCCCCAAGATATCGAACTGTTTGACGGAACTATCGCTGAAAATATCGCCAGGTTTCGGGAGGCGAGCTCGGATGATGTCGTCGCCGCAGCTCAACTGGCCGGAGTGCATGAACTCATCCTGAGGCTACCCCAAGGATATGACACTAAGATTGGCTCAACCGGCGGCGCACTATCAGGTGGACAAAGGCAGCGAATTGCGTTGGCAAGAGCGGTTTTTGGGAGTCCCAAGTATTTGATCTTGGACGAGCCTAATTCGAACTTGGACGATCAAGGTGAGAAAGAGTTAGTGCTGGCACTAAATAGAATTAAATCGAGCGGGTGCACGACCCTAGTGATTACACACAGGACAATGATTCTGCAGTGTGTCGATAAAATGCTGGTACTTAAAGAAGGGCAAAGCGCGGCTTTCGGTCCCAAGAATGATGTCCTTGCCGCCTTAACAAAACAACAGGCTCCCGCCGCCTAGACTCATGGACGCGTCATGCCCAATATCATAAAAATTGTTGAGACCAAAAATGAGCCCGTCATTGACGGCATTTCGTCCATGGATGAGCCAAAAAAAATTGGTCTATCTATCTTTTTTCTAATTTTTGGTCTCTTTGGTTTGTGGTCTACGATTGCGCCACTGGACGGAGCGGCATTTGCACCCGGAACGGTCATAGTCAAGTCATACAACAAAGTAGTGCAGCATCTCGAAGGAGGAATAGTAGCCGAAATTTTGGTTCGCGATGGAGACGTAGTTGAAGCCGGACAACCATTGCTGACACTTGACGAAACCCAGGCAAGGGCCTCGCTTGAAATTGTAAATAGCCAATATGTAGCGCTCAGAATGCGAGAGGCCCGCTTGATATCTGAGAGAGACGGAGCCAGTAAAGTTGAATACCCGGCCGCATTAGCTCTTTCTACTGCCAATGCAGCGCAAGAAGTGGATGCGCAAAATCAATTGTTTGAGGCTAGGCGAGATTCAAATCAAGGCCGCATACAGATCCTGAAACAGCGAGTAAATCAACTACAAAATCAGGTGCGCGGAATGGAGGCATTGCAAGCAACGAAAGAAGCGCTCGCAAACTCCTTCGCGGAAGAACTCGAAGACACTCAAAAGCTTCTTGACCAGGGTTTTTCGGAAAAGACACGCTTGCGAGAAGCCGAACGAAGCTTCGCCTCTTTCTCTGGGGAGGCGGCTGAACTCACCGCCAATATCGCAGCGACCCAGGTTCAGATCGGAGAGACTGAGCTACAGATACTGCAACAGGAGAGTGACTTTCATAGCGATGTCGTTTCAGAGCTAAGTGAAGTGCAAACTTCTCTGAAAGACGCCTCAGAAAGACTGACGGCACTGCGGGACGTTGTATCTAGAACAACGGTTACTGCTCCGGACGCTGGGATAGTGAACGGTATGCAAGTCCATACTGTGGGAGGCGTGATTTCTCCAGCCTCACCGATTGCCGAGATCGTACCTGGGAATGATGAGTTAGTCATCCAAGCCAGTGTTAACCCCATAGACATTGACCGCGTCTCCGAGGGACAAGAAGCTCGCATACGTTTCTCAACATTTGGGAGCAGGGCGCCGACGTTTATGGGCACTTTGATTAGCCTTTCGGCTGATGCTATGACAAATGAATCGACTGGTGCCCCCTTCTACCTGGCAAGAATAGAGCTGAATGCTGACAGCCGAGAAGAGTTAGGCAACCTGGTATTGCTACCTGGCATGCCAACCGAGGTGTTTATAAACACTGGCTCGCGGACCTTCCTTCAGTACCTCTTTAAACCTCTATCAAATGCGGTGGCACGTAGCTTTAATGAAGATTAGATTGTGAAAACTCGAACTATAATAATTTCGATCTCAGCAACCCTGTGTATCTTCTCATCTTCTGCTATTAGTGCTGAAAACTCGGGCCCAAGCCGGCTCTCTGTTGGGCAGACGCTTGAAGATTTTTTTATTGCAGCCATTGATTTTAGCCCTCGCCTAAGGATAGCAGCAGAAGAGCTAAATATCGGCAGGGCAAGAGATGATCAAGCTCAAGGCCAATTGCACCCACAGATATATGCCAATGCAAACCTCACTAACAACACCCGAAATTCATTTAATTTCGCGGGAACACCGATTTCTGAAGACTTTGACGGTGAGCGATATTCGATCTCTGTGCAACAGGTATTGTTCAATTGGCAGGCGTTCGCGGCAAGAAGGCGGACCGCAAAAATTGAAAATCAGCTAGAGGCAGATTACTACTACGAATTATCTTTTCTGCTGACTGACGTAGCGGAACGATACTTGGGGGTCTTACTAGCCCAAGATTCTTTGACTTCTATAGAGACTGAAATAGAGGCTGTTGCAAACCAAGTTAACCAGATCCAAAGCCTATTTAGTTTACAACTCGCCCAGATTACTGATCTGAGACAGGCTGAAGCCAGCCTTGCAGCTGTTGAGGCTGAGCAACTCAGACTTGAGGCCGAGTCGGCTTTGGCACTTGAACGCCTCCGAGCCCTTACAGGGATTGAGATTGGAGACGTTTCGGCGCTTAGCGAAGAATCGCAGCTCCCGAGAGTTCAAAACAATCTTGAATACTGGATCAATAGCGCTAATCGAAATAACCAACAAATAAAAGCACGCCGTTTCGCGCTAGAGGCTTCCCAAGAGGGGATCAGCGAAAGCAGAGGCGCATATTTGCCTCGCGTCAATTTTTTTGCCACCCGACAAGAATCGAATGTAGGGTTTGATAATCGGTTTCTTGGCGACACTGACAATACCTATATCGGTGTTGATGTAACTATTCCCCTCTACGCTGGAGGCTCAAATCGCGCCAGAGAAAGTGAAGCTAGAGCCCTGAAGAATATAGCCGAGTATGAACTTCGGCAAACAGAATTGGATGCAAGCGCAAATGTGAGGTCCGCGTTTCTCCTCGTCAAGTCGAGCGCACTAATGACTGAGGCAGCAGAGCGCCTTGTGCAATCTACAAGGCTATCCTCAGAAGCAGCACAGCAGGGTTTTGAGCTTGGCACGGTGACTAATGTTGACGTTCTGAATGCACTCCGAGACCAATTCAATGCTGAACGCGATCTCCAGCGCGCTCGATACGAACAGATAAATTACTTTTTGCTGCTGAAGCGCGAAGCTGGCACTCTGAGCTCTCTAGACTTGGCAGAAATAAGCAACTTGATGGAGCCCCCTCGCTAGCGTTTTATCTTGGCTGTTTAAAACGGCCTTTCTTACCCTACTGATACAAATTAATAACGTGGTGAGTCATATCGCGAAGCGGAATCTGCAAGTCTTTTACGCTGTATTGGAAAAACCCCTCAACGTATTCTACTTCAGGTGAAAGCGTCAAAGTCCTTGATTTGTTGAGCGCTATTACAACGTCAGGGTAGTTGTTTTCTTCATTTTGGCTCGCGTAGACCTGCATCGCATTAACCTTTCCCGGCATTTGCTCTGTAATATCCACCAATGTATTTATTGGGTTTTGTACACTGATCTCATAAGAAAGAATAAAGGGCTTTAACTTAGAGAGATTTGTGATTTGTAGGGCTGACCAGACGAGGAACCCAGTCGCACGGTGATCAGGATGAAGTTCCAACGGGCCCGGGAAAAATACGCTTTTTGGCTGGATTTCACTGATCAGTTCTGCAATTTCTCGCCTAAGTGAATCGCTCTCATTTAAGCCTCGATCCGGCTCAGCCCAAAGATGAAGGCCCTCTAACCCAAGAATACGAGCAGCTTCTTTTACTTCACGCTGGCGAATCGATACAAGATTTTCCCGATGACCGCCCAACGCACCATCGGTCAGCACTACGACATGAGTTTCAATTCCCTGGCAAGAAGCTTTGAGTAAGCTCCCACCCATACCAAAAGTTTCATCATCCGGGTGGGGTGCAAACACTAGCCATGGGCCAGGAGGCAATTCAGAGACCGAGAAGGGCACTAAGGTATGTTCAGGCTGTAAGACCATACTTCAAGAAAGACACACTTACCTTCAGCAAAGTGTACACTATTGCAATCGCGTTTAAGCTGTAAATTAAGAGACGCCAGAACTTCTTCATAATAATCAATCTGAGAGCCTTTCTTCAAACTGTGCCCAACAGCCAAGCAGTACATCACTAGCCTGACTTTTGAATCCAACTCTTTCAGCCAACTTCGTGTCTAATGCGTCGGTTAGCTGTCCACCTTTACTTCTACAATACTTATCCAAAGAAATTTAGCGTTCTTTTAACTCTTCGTGATTTAATAAGAAAAAAGGCACTTAAGGGATCTTGCCGCAATAATTGCTGCTCGGAAAATTTAGTAATCTTACGATGTTCCTGAAACTACTACGCCAATGGCTGCTCGCGCCCTTTATCCACCGCCGACTGTTTGAAAACTTCACTAAACAAGACTTTTTGGGGCAATTTACGGCCTCCATTGGTGGCTGGCTTTGGTTGTTTCTTACACCGATAGTGCACATTGTTATTTACTCCTTCGTGTTCAGCTACATCTTTCAGGTACGCGCGCCGGAAGAGTTTGGGCAAACACACTTTGTGGTGTTCATGATGATAGGCTATCTGCCCTGGTTTGCATTCGCTGAGGCGCTCAGCAAATCCACCGGCCTACTGCTGGAGAAGGCACCACTGATAACCAAGGTAATGTTCCCTGTACAAGTACTGCCGGTGGTCGGCACGGCGGTACCCTATCTGACTCATTCCATCGGCTTCGGCCTGCTGCTGGGATACCTTGCCACCCAGGGTCTATTTTCAGCCTCCTGGCTGCTGATTCCCGTAATTCTCACGCTACAGTTTTTGTTCACCCTGGGGCTGGTGGCTGTACTGTCCGCACTGTGCGTATTTTTAAGGGATCTGCAGCAAATCGTTCTGCTCAGCGTCACCATCTGGTTTTTCCTCACGCCGGTGATTTACCCAATCTCGATGATCCGGGATGAGAGCGTCCGCGACCTGTTCCTGCTGAACCCCATGCACAACTTCATCAACCTGTACCGGGAGATAGTGCTGCTTGGCGAAGTCAGCCCGGCCCATCTGTCGATCATAGTACCCACCGCGCTAGTTAGCTACTGTGTCGGGGGCTGGCTTTTCATGCGCATCCGGCACGCCTTCGGAGATGTGCTGTAAGTGGACACGCCACGCATCACCGTCAGCAACCTGCACAAGGACTTCAAAATCTACGACAGTCCGCAGGACCGGCTGTGGGAGATCATTCTACGCAAGCCGCACCACCAGCTCTACCACGTGCTGTCGGACATTTCCTTCGCACTACCAAACGGCAAGAGCCTCGGCATAGTCGGCGACAACGGCGCCGGCAAGTCTACTTTGCTAAAACTGCTGGTGGGCACGCTGCAACCAAGCAGCGGTACTGTGGAGCTCAACGGTCAGGTCGCGGCACTGCTGGAGCTGGGCGCCGGCTTTCATCCGGAATTTACCGGCCGCCGAAACATCTACCTCAACGCCTCGCTGCTGGGGGTGCCCGACGACAATATCGGTGAGCTGGAAAAAGACATCATTGAGTTCTCCGAGCTAGATTACTTTATTGACCGGCCGGTCAAAACTTATTCGTCAGGCATGTACGTGCGGCTGGCGTTTTCCATTGCCACTATGGTTAGACCGGATATCCTGGTAATCGATGAAGCGCTATCGGTGGGCGATATGGCGTTTCAGCGCAAGTGCGTTGAGCGCATGAACCAGTTTCGCGCCGAGCAGAAAACCATGGTGTTCTGTAGTCACTCCATGTTCCACGTTCAGGAGCTCTGCGACACCGCCATCTGGATCGACAAGGGCAAGATCAGGGAGATAGGCGACAGCGAAAAAGTGGTCGGTCACTACGAGGACTTCTGCAACAACAAGAAATCCTACAACACCATCCGCGATGACCTGCCTAGGGAACTGGAACAGGTCGAGCAGGAAAAAAATAGTCCGATCCAGGACTGCCGGATCAGTTCACTGGCGGTGAAAGACAGCGAAGGTAGGGTACTTGACGAGCTGGAAGCGCTGTCCGATGTGACGCTGGAGATGGAGATCGAAGTACTAAATGACGTCGACCAGGCCACCTTCGGCTTTGCCCTCATGAAGTCGGCCGAAGAACCCATGGCCTCGTTTTTAAACACTGGCGTCGAAGGCGTGGAAAAAGGGCCCTTTAAGAAGGGCGACGCCTTCACTGTCTCGCTGGTGGTGAGAAATTTCGCCATGCGGGTCGGTGAGTTCTATGTGCTGTGCGGACTGGCAGATGAAACCGGTCTGCTGTGGTATGAGACGAAGTTCAGCAAACAGCTGACGGTCAAAGCCAACAGGGGGGTGGGGCCGATTGCCATGGCCGCAGACTGGCAGGTCTCGCGGAAGCGCTGACGGTAAGCAGCACTCGCAAGCTGGTGTACGCTTTTTAAGAAAACTCTGAGATTCTTTACCGGGCTGGTTGTCTGGGTCTCTCCGATTCTATTTGGCCGAACCGTCCCGAGAGCCCCTGACTACTGAGTATCAAACAGGTAGTCTTCCGGATGCACCCGCGGCGGCGCCGTGTCCGGCAGGTAGCCATAGGGGTCCACTTTGTATAGACGGGGCAGGGAAGTGTGGGTAAGGGCCTCGACCACCTCCATATAGGCCTGCGTGACGGGGTCCGGATTGAAAAATTCCTGAGTCTCCTCGAGCGCCAACTGCTGAGCTTCGCTCAGGGTAGCCCGGAGATAGACATACACCGAGTAAATCTGTGAGGTGTTGGTGCCGATCCACGCGGAGAGCTCCTGCAGGTTTTCGAATGGCACAATCTCTCCGACTTCAGCGCGGTTGTTGATGTCTTCAAACTCGCGGAATGCCAGAATGTTCTCGATCAGCTCCTCGTCGAGCCCCGGCAGCAGGGACATGGCTTCACGGGTGGCGAGATTGAGATTCACAGTGCGGTTGTTGCCGTAAATGGTAAACGCAGCCTCTAGATTGACCCCTTCCAGCAGCTCGGCAAAGCCCCTGATGTGCAGAATCTCTTCCACGGTATCCAGTTCAGGATTGTTGCGCGGAGAGTAGCCGAGCTCCAGAGACTGGTAGTAATCCTCTTCGGCGCCATTGAGCCCCTCGAGATTGTTCAGGTCCGTCCAGTCGGTCCAGGCGCTCAGCAAATCCTGCACCTGCTCCGGGTCGGCATCCAGCCCGCCCAGCCGTTTTTCAATCAGCATCTGCATGTTGCGACGGGGTATGCGATTGAGATTGATCTTGCCGGCGTGATCATAGATGCGCACCACCATCTCTTCCGCCTGAGGATAGTGCAGCGTCAGGGGCTGACCGTT
>Ga0163109_10004801_pt1 | contig 10226 bp, 17 predicted proteins | sample CRUFie1St13metaG_FD_108704 | JGI IMG/M metagenome (GOLD analysis project Ga0163109, IMG submission 108704) | Marine microbial communities from the Costa Rica Dome - CRUD Field 142mm St13 metaG | ecosystem: Environmental > Aquatic > Marine > Oceanic > Photic zone | place: Costa Rica: the Eastern... | reverse complement strand
TATCGCTATGAAATCTGGGTGGTCTTATGAAACTATTCGATCAATTAAATGTCCTTCCAAGATACCTAACTGCATTTAATGTGCAGGCTTAAATCTTAATGAGACTCTACGAGAACTTAAGAAATGTACTCCTGAGGTTGAAAACTTTTGGGAGAAAGAATGTAAAGAACATCCAACAAATCAAAATTGTTTAATTTACTGTGACTGAGTTATTAATTTTTAATCTTTATTAAATAATGAGGTTTTTGAACCCAACTACCCCACTCACTATTCTCAATCAAAAATTCAACGAAATGGATTTAATTAGAGATGCAATGAATAAAAGAAAATTAGCAACTGAAAGATTACATGAAGACTATAGAAAATGTTTAAAAACAACCAATTTGCTTATTAACTCTTAATGGAATTTTTTAAAGAGCTTTGGCAGAATCCTCATTACCCATCCCATGCAATTTTTGGTATTAGTGGAGTGATAGTGTTTTTTATAATTAAAATAGAATACTCAATAGATATCAGTAATAATGAAGAACCCATTAGAGATATTTAAAAGGTAGTTACTAGACTTACTTGTTACATATATAGAAGGAACTAATAAGAAAAAGAAAGATAAAAAAATGAAACGCTTACCACTTGCAACGCTACTTTAATTTCTAGATGTTTAATAAATAAATTTAATTCTTTAACTTATAAAAACTTCACATTTTTTTGTGAATTCTAGATGAATATGCTATTAAATTATCCCTGACCTTAAAAGTCATGATGAAGAAATCAACAAACTCACCTCAACGAAAAACCACTCTTAAGTGGAACATTAATGGAGAACTATCTTCTATTGATATGGCAAGGATAATTAATGCTCTCTCAGTCAAAGAGTTGAGCGAGTGTGAGCTTGCATGTAATAGAGACCCAAAAAAATTTAATCTCGGTATGTGGTGGTAAATAGGTTTTTATTTTCAACTATTAATAGCAGTTGAAAGATAGGGAAGACCTTAAACCTACAGAATTTTGGAACGGATTCTGTATAGTAAATATACACTTAAGCACTATTACTTCTGATAAATGTATCGTTATGAACATAAAATTATATGTTCAAGCTTCTATCGTCCTGTAGTACAAACTATCATCTAATTTCTCCAGAAATCACAATCAGCTTATTATTGGCAGTCGATCTAGAATAAGGGGAATAAAACCTTCTTTTTAATGTCAATTAATACATTTCTTTTGCTGTTATTAGTCATTGCGAATTACACAAACTTATTTTTAAATATAAAAAATAGAAGAAGATGAAACGGTTACTACTTACGCCGCTTTTAAATAAGTCTTTCTAAAGTAAGGTGCAATTAGTTTTTAAATTTATGTTGTTTCAAATTTCTTATAAATTTACTGATGCAAACGCTCAAGATAAGGGAGCAAAAATGCTTAAGGATTGGTATGAAAAAGGAGGGCCACAAAATAGAGCAGAGGGTTATGACGTCAAATCTTGGATTTTCTTACCTCAACATGGAAACGGCTACTCTGTTGTAAATGCAGATTCTTTAAGAACTATTTGGCGCCAATGGCAACCCTGGAGAAAATTAATGGAGATTACTATTGAACCTTGTGCAGATTTAGATGAGACGGTATCTCTATATTGTTAATGAAACGCTTTCTATTTATAGGTATTGAGTAAAAATATATAAATCCCAAAAAAAACCGCTGTTGCCACACCTACACTTATAACCATATTCGGTTGATTAATCCAAAGTTCATTTATAAATTTCATAAAAAAATTATAAACAAAAAATAGATGTTTTACTAGAGTTTAAAGTGATCGACAAGCATTCTGAAGAAAATTAAGAGCGCTAATACCTAGGAAAATTATCAATTATATAGGTTTTAATATTTCACTTTATTTATGAAGAGTATTTTTGCTCTAGGAAATTTAAATAATTACATCTAGTTTAGTTCCACTGATTGAGATTGAACTTCATGAGTACTTACAAAATCAAATACTTCAAAAATATAAAGCAGATCGACAACACTCTTTGGTTAGACAAATTAATAAATAAACTCGAGAAAAAAAATACGAAGGGAGGACAATTATGAATACGTTCAGAAATAAACAATTTAAAAACGAATTAGATCCCAAGTATGCGTTTTATGATTGTCTCCGAAGTTGCGAACTTAAAAGTTCCTCTGAAAAAATTTTAGAAGAATGCGTGGACAGTTGTGATTGGAAACCCTCGTCATATTATTTAGATTCCCAAGAATAGGAATTTTAACTCTATCCAATATTAATTATTTCGTTATAGAGTTTTTTTATAAATTTAAGGAGGGTAATCTTATGACCAACCTCGCTATAGAGCTCCTTTTATTAACTATAGTTTTAATAAATTTTGGAGCAATTCTCACAGCTAATATTTATTCAAAATCACTAGAAAAACATAAACGCAATAGATTATTTTGCAAAAAATGTTTTAGTAACCCTTATTGCATTATTTGATAAAAATTACTCCTTTAGAGCACTAGGCCGCGGGTTAGAATCTTTTTGCTGAGACTTACTTTTCAGCTTTTTTCTAATTTGGCTAAGAGAAAAATTAAAGAAAATAACCTCTCTTTTAGGATAATTTCTTATGGCTAGCCCTAGACATTTTAGAATTTTGTTTTTCGTTTTACCTATCTTGTATTTACTTATTGGATTGAGTGGGGCAAAGAACTAAATGATAAATAAAAAATTATGAGTTACTTTTTAACCTATTTAACTTTTTTATTTTTTAGAGTATGTATTATTTAAATTCCAAATAAAATGATTAATTTTAAAGATGGTTTTTCAAGCGAAAGCTTTTATCCAGATAGTAATTTTTATCTTGATCAGAAAATTTCTCCTAAAGAGACTCCACTTTCAGAAGATCAAATTCCCAATATGGGAGAAAATTTTGAATGGCCAAATAGTTATTGGTTCATTGCGGAAAGGACTAATGGTAGGCTTGCAATGATTGGATTTATGGCCGTGATTATTAACTACACTTTATTTGGTTGGATAGCATATCCTTTCCTATAAATGAGCAATTCAAATTCTGATAAAAATGGAGTTGATGGTTCTAGAGTACATTGCTTCAATGTGCTGCTTTTGTTTTAAATGCATATGCCATTTATTTTGTTTTTTTAATAATGCTAATGTAAATCACTTTGCCTTAAAATTTTCAAGTTCTGGAATTGCTATGGCAATAACTCTCTAAGTAATTGTGTAATTCTTTAGGAAGTAATTTTAATCCTTACAAAAAGCATCAAAACTTTACCCATTCTTATTTTTATAAGTTTGGGGCATCTTTTAAAAAGATGATGTAGCACTATTTCAAATTTAGTGGATATTTAGGGAAAAATAGAAACAAATACTCAAAACCTTATCCATATTATTTTTATTATTTATAAAACTTTTCACCTTAGTCCAATTAGGAATTTTAACCATAATTATTCATTTATCTAACTAAGATTACTATCCATATAGTTTCTTTACTTAGTAAGTATTCGGTCAAGGTATTTGGCATATAAAACATTATTCATTTTTTGGCTCATAGGAAGATAGGTCAGCAACATTAGAATTTCTTTCTCATCATTTTTAGAAATTACATATTGAAAATTTTGTTTCTTAATCCATAACTTACAATCTTCAAAGGAGGGATAATTTGGCTCTTTATTCATAATCCAATCAGCCAGTCCATTAAATAATTCTCTTTTAACTTCTTTATTCAAATCAAAAAAAATAATCAATATATTCTACATACTAAAAATCAAACTCTAGCCCTGCGAGTTAATAGTCATTTATTTACTAATTTAGTAATGCCAAAGTAGCCAAAATAATCCACATCCATAAATAACTCCTATTGATACTATTAATGGCATAAGTAAGCGTTTCATTTAATTAAAAATCTACCCATATCATTCATAAAAAACCAGATTATAATTGAAATATTTAAAATTGCAGTTAGTGAAATAGAAATTATTAAAAACTTTTTCCCAACTCCCGACTGATTTGAATTTTTACCAGCAACTGAAATTGTCTCAAGTTTCATAAAAAAAAGAGCTAAACAACTCTTATTGTAAATCGAATATCAATCAATAACAAAGAAGATGTTTCGAATGGGTCAATTTTAATTACTTATGAAAAAGTGAACTTTCTCAACTTGCTCTAGATATAATCACAAAAATCAAATTACATAAATTAAATTTGATTATTGATTAGCTTCCGTTCTACTGAAAAAAATATTTTGAAAATTATCCAATACATTTTAAATTTTATATTTAATAGATTTTTTTTATGTCAAAATTAATAACTTACTTTGATTTGATTATTTATGACCATATTTTACAAAATCAAGAGTTCTAATAAGTTAAAAATAAATTATCAATATTAGGATTTACGGACCACTCTTTAGGGAAATAGTTTATTAATTTTTTCCGTGTAGTAACTAATATATATACTTAAAGAAAAATTATCCTTGTTAAAAAAGATAGATCTAGAATCAAATTTTTGAAAGATTTGAATATGTTGCCAAACAATCCTCCTCTATAAATTTATACTAATAAATTATGGCTTTGTTTATAAATGATCAAGCAAATCAGCATTGAAAGAATGCAGGATAGAAACTATTGAAAATACAACAAAGGAATATAAACAACTTCTAGGAAAAGGTGGGATAAAAACTTATAGATGCATGAGTTACCTCTAAAAATAAGGTATGTATGGAACCTCTGTTTTCATTGAGTCACCATAGTAGCTTTCAGCTGACTTTACTAGTATCGAATAAATAAAATTTAGAAATGGTTGTTCCATTGGAATATATATATAATCTTATTCAAATAAGAATTTAAAATTAAAACAACGTAAAAAATACTTATTTAATAACAAATATTATTTTTGGGGTATCAATAAAATAATTATATTAAAAAAGTAAATACCTGGGAAAATTAATTTCCTCAAAAGAACCTAAGCTATTTACTTAATCTAGTGAAAACTTTTTTCATAACATCATCATCCCGATTGTGAATTTTTTTATGACTATTTAAGTCAAAAAAAAATATTTATATCATTGACAAAAGATCCAAATTATAAGAATAAAAACTCTTTTTATTTAATGCCTAATACACTAGTCATCTCAACATTTTATTGTCCTTTTTCTGAGTTTGAAGCAGAAGTTAAAAAAGTTGATAAAGAGCAAGGATACTTTTTTTGTTCTGGAATTGAAATTATTAAACTAAATAAACACAAAGCCATGATTCTCATGAACTGTTATGACTAGAAAAGTTTGGTGCCATTCTTGAACAACCAGAATTTAAAAAATGGAATAAAGATAACAACTATATTAATACAGTCTATAATGTTGAACTAGTTCAGCAAATGAAACGCTAATTACTAGCACCACTAAATTAATGGCTAAATCTTATTGGTTAATTAATTCAAACAGAACAGAGGTAAAAAGGTTTATAAAAAACGATAAGAGTATTGATGGAGTATTCGAGTATATGTTTATTGACTCTGGAAAAATTGTGGGAGTTCTTGGAGAAAATCCCCCTTCCATGACAACTACAATTTCTGTAGAAATAGATTTAGCTAGAGAAATTTACAAAAGACTACTATCTCAAGGATGGAGACAACCTAAAGAGGTTTAAAAAAGAGAGTTAAGACCGAAATAAAAAAGGTAATCAAATTTTATTTTTCCCATAATATATACCTAAAAAGTAACTTTAAAAATCTGTATTCAATGCGTTTAGTTGAACCAAGCGACAATAGCAGAATTGATTATCTTGATAGGAACTGCACGCAATAAAATTAATTCTATGCAGGGAATTAAGAATAATTATTGAAACTTTCTCTGCTTGCATAAATATTAAAATAATGTTTAAACTATTACTTATCTTAAGCGGTTTGCTTGCGATTAATTTTTATAACTTAATGCTAATAATTTTTAAATAAACTAAATTAATAGATGAATAAATTTACTATATGAAAAAAATAATTTTATTAAATTTTATTTTCTTAATCATTACTGGTTCAATTTTGTCAGCCAAGTCCAAAGAAATATTTTTTGCGCATGGCGGGAGGCTTAATTCAAAAGGCTGTCATAATTACATAAAAATCAATAGTTTCCACTGCCACAACAAAAATAGTCAAAAAGATATACTTGAATTACACAAAGAAAATGTGATAATTGAGAATTGTTATGATGGCGATACATGTACTACTCGTGAAGGCGAGAAGATAAGACTAGCCTGCATTGATACTCCTGAATTAAGAGGTCCAAAAGCTAAGCCTGTTGAGGCTAAATCTGCTAGGGATTATCTTAATAATCTAATAGCAGGGAAAGAAGTTTCTATTAAAAGAATTACTAAAGACAAATATGGCAGGACAGTTGCTGATTTACTAATAAATGGGGAAAATATTCAAAAAAAAATGTTTACTAGCGGATATGCAAAAATATACTCAAAATATTCTTACCAATGTGCTTGGTCAAGATAAATGGGATTAATTGAAAAAACAAAAGATAATAATGGATTTTCACTAATCGAGTTAGTTGTTGTGATGGGAATCTTATCAATACTAAGTAGTTTCTCTTTGATCTATTTAAATGGTATTAATAGAAGAGCCAGAGAGGTCGCAGCTCAAAATGCATTACTAACTATTAAAAAAGAATGCGAGAATAATTATATGTATTCTCTACCTTTATTTTATAAGGTTAAAAGGCTGCAAAAATATTCAATAATTTCTAATGGCCAAAATAGTTGCTACGGAGATTCAAATACAGGTTTGATTAGTGCAGTTCCCGAGGAAAAAGATTTAAGTCCTTATTACTACTATAGTTTTATCGATGGAGAATTAAGTTGCTCTTATAAAAATGGAGTAAAATTATCAATTTCAGAATGTAATAGAAACAACTTAAATAAATCTAGTAAAAATAACAGTAAAGATGAAGATAAAAATATTGATCCCTCTAAAAAATATAAATGTGCAGAAATAGGTGACTGGGATTTAGCTCAAAAGCTTCTTAGTCAAGGCCACTTATATTTAGATCGGGACAAAGATGGGGAAGCTTGCGAAGTTCTAGCTAATTAAAAATTACAAAGAATATTACTGTTTTATAAATCCCAGAAAATTCTAAAACCACTTTAAACAGCTTTTTGAAGTATAAAAAAAATAGTCTAGTTAATTTTAGAATTAGTAAAAATACAAATTTCATTTTCACCAATAAAACTGGAATTTTCAGGAAAAATTTAAGTTGATTTTAGAAATTAAAAAACTTACATTAGAATTCTCAGAAAAAAAGATTATCCAATTGTTTTTGCAGAGTTTTCAAGTAATCCATTCAACTCTAATAGTTCCTTTTTGCTAAGTTCACGATATTTCCCTGTTGGCAGATCTAACTTAATATTCATTATTCTTACACGCTTCAATGATTGCACTTTATAGCCTAATGACTCACACATTCTCCTAATCTGACGGTTAAGTCCCTGAGTGAGTATTATTTTAAATTTTTTTGGCCCCAATTGTTTTACAAAACAATTTTTAGTTATGGTATCTAATATTCTAACTCCATTACTCATTTTTTGGATGAAGTCATTATTAATTTGGCGATTAACGATTACGATGTATTCTTTTTGATGATTATTTCTTGCTCTGAGAATTTTATTTACGATATCTCCATCATTAGTTAAAAAAATTAAACCCTCACTTAGCTTATCTAATCTTCCAATAGGAAAAATTCTTGTGGGATATTTGATGAAATCAATGATATTGTTGGGTTCTGCTCTTCTATCTGTTGTGCAAACAATTCCAACAGGTTTATTAAATGCTAAGTAAATATTTTTTTGATTTGCAGATTTTTCTATTCTTTGACCTTCAACTTCTACTTGATCACCTTCCTCTACCTTTGAACCCTTTTCTGGAATTTTACCATTAATAGTTACTTTTCCTTGTTCAATTAGACTATCTGCTACTCTTCTTGAACAGTATCCAACTTCACTTAAATATTTATTTATTCTGGTTGTCATTTAGTTAAATTTACCCTTTTTTCATTTAAATTTAGTTGACTTCAAAAAAATAATGACGTTAATTAAACAGTACTGATTGTAAGCGTATCATTTAAAACAAACTCATTTGATTACAATGCTTTTTATTAACTTCTTCTACTATCCATCCATCAGGTGAGCAACCCATAATTATTGGTAGCAAACCATTTAGTTCATCAAAATCTTTTACCTGTTCCGTCCATTGTTCCTCATATCCGTATGGCACAACTACAGGCATGCGGTGATGTAAAGGTTTAATTAGATCATTTGGTTCAGTTGTTAAAATACAGCAACTTTCTATTTCATTGCCATCATGAGAAGTCCATTTGCTCCAGATCCCTCCTAACCAAAAAGTTTCATAGTTTTCCTTTCGGATACGATAGTTTTTTTCAAAAAAACCACTTGCTGGTAATAGGCACCTTTTATATTTCCAACTCCCACTAAATAATTTTTTTTCTTCTACGGTTTCTGATCTTGCATTAAATGGTCTTGGTTTTCCTTTATCAAATGGGTCTTTAGCCCAAGGTGAAATAAAGCCCCATTTCATAAAAGTAGTTTTAATTCTTCCTTCGTTTTTAATAACGAGCACAGGATCATTAGGTCTTATTAAATTTTGAGTCTCATACCTAGAATCAAGTCCACATGGATAATCTTGTTTCAAAACCTTTGGCAACTTCTCAAATTTAGTTTTCAACTCGAATCTTCCGCACATAAATTTTTTTAAAACTTTTTAAAACTCACTTAAAAAAACAGCAAATTTTCCTTATTTTAGATCTACTTTCAGTTTTCTCAAATAAAAATAACAATTTTTTGACCGCAAAAGTTTTGCGTCTTCTTTATTAAAAGAAAATATAGATATTGAAAAGCCTCCTCAAATTCAACTTAAATGTTTCAGAATAGATTTATGACAGATCCAATACTTTATTTATCAATGCTACTTGGACTGGGAGGAGTTTATGTATTAATATCTTCTTTCCATGATGATGACGATGGTGATGATGATGGAGAAAAATATATTAATAATCTCGAATACACTAATTTAGCTAGATAATTAATGTGTTTATAAATAATTAGTTTTGAATATACATTTGCCTTCAAAAAAGTGTACCGTTGAAAATAAACTTTAGAGAGGTAACTGTAGTATTATGTATCTTTTACATAATCTTGTATGAAATTATATTAATTTTTAAATTTAGTTGTTGGTCCTCTATCCGTATATGTTTGTGCCTTAAACCGTACATTTTTATTAGTCAGTTTATGAGCATGCCTAGTTAGAACTTAGTGGATAATGGAAATAAATCAAATGCCTTCAACACCTATCAAATCTTGCAATAAATATGTATTGAGTTACAAAGATTCAACAAATAAGACACATGAAGTTGGATTCTATGCACGTGATGCATATGATTGCCTATTGCTTGCGAGAGAATTCCACTCTTACATCCATGACAATCCAGGGTCTGTAATCCAAATTAAACAAAAATTTTGAGGAAATTAATTATGAATTTAAAAAGATCATCATTCTCAATTCAAGATAAAAATACAAGCGATCTTGATTATGCAAAAGATTATCCAACAATTGAAGATTTAATGAGAGAACAGAAAGTTCCACAAAATCACAGAAATACAGTTCACCATCGTAGAGATTTAGATTCTCTCGGTTAATTTACGAGAATAGCTAGCTAATTACCAAATTTTAAAATTAATTTTTATAGTCAATTTTATTTGCATTTTATTCATAAAATAAAAATTTTTTCCTAAATTTTTTTTTGCTCTTTAGGCACATATGAAATATCTTTCTTCATTACATTAATGGCATCTCTATACTTTATCATTTTCTAATAAAAGCATTTTTATTAAATTGTATTGACTTTAAATTTCTTGAAGAGAAAATTTCCCATAAAAATTGCTCCTCCCCTTTTATATCAGATCAACTTTTAAACACTCAGAAGATTAATTATTAATTAGAAGCTGCTGCGATTTCTTTATGGACGGAAAGAAATTCTTTATCAGTTAGAACTGGCGTAACTTCAATTTCTACGCCAAAATTATCGACCCAAATACTACTCCATTTCCAAATATTCTGATGGTTTGAAGATTCAACTATTGCCCAACCATTAGCTCCCTCAGGATTTACTACTCGATTAAGAACTTTAAACCCATCAAATTCATCACCTTCGCAT
>Ga0163109_10004800_pt1 | contig 10226 bp, 10 predicted proteins | sample CRUFie1St13metaG_FD_108704 | JGI IMG/M metagenome (GOLD analysis project Ga0163109, IMG submission 108704) | Marine microbial communities from the Costa Rica Dome - CRUD Field 142mm St13 metaG | ecosystem: Environmental > Aquatic > Marine > Oceanic > Photic zone | place: Costa Rica: the Eastern... | reverse complement strand
GACGAACTCCTTGAAGTCAGTGGTCAAACGTTGACTCCAACCCTTAAGAATGGCGATTTCGTAGTCGCCGATTTTGATTTACAGGAATTCGAGCAAGCCCTTTCTGCGAACCCCGAAGAGGCGGAAAAGCTTGGGTTCCAAAAAACTGTCTCGAAGTAAGTCGCTTGAACGAAATTTACTTCAAGGCGTCGATTCTTTGATTCAACTCCTGAAGTTTGTTCTCCAAAGCTTGCAAGGACGTTCCACCTGCGGCGTCCTGAGGAACGTCCATGTCCAAGATTCGTACCCCGGAAGAGGTGTCGAAAACTTTCGCTGAATCGGTCACGAAGGGAGTTATGTTCCCCGAGGTAACGATCTTCGTGGCTTCGCGACCATTACGACTAACGGTGTAGGTTTGCGGAGACTTTTCCAAGGGCAAAGTGACGGTTTGGTCGGTATTGAATCGTTTGACCTGACGATAATTGGAGTGCTTGGCCTTACGCCCCACCACTTGAGTCTTGGCGGTTCTGAACACGAGGAAATTATGCTCAACTGTGTGAAAATGAGGGTCGAGGATGAAGTTGTCGGGTTGTCCGCCCAAAGCGTCGTAAACCGCGGATTGCATGGACTGCTTGACCACACCTCCGGCAAGGGCGTCCACCACTCCACCCGCTTGGTGTTCCTGACCGTGAGCCCGAAAAGAGGCGCGTCCGGGATCTCCCCAGCGAATGAAACCAAGCAGTTCCGCACGGGTTCCTTCACCACGCACTTCCTCTCCGATTTGTATATCGGAAGTGACTTCGGGATACGGAGTGAGCGGACCCGTTTTGTTGGCGGTTCTTGTGCAACTTGAGCCAAGGATTAGAGAGGCAGAGAGGGAAGTGAGTAAAAGCGCTTTCTTCATGGTGATGATTCCTTAAGGGGGGGTTAAATTAGAAATTGCCCTTCATGTTGAAGTAGAACTCCATGCTCTCTTCGATAATCTTGTGATGGCCGATGCCGGCGATACCGAAGCTGAAATTCCAAGGGCGGTTGGGCATGAACAGAAATTCGGCTCCGAACTCCATCCAACTTTGATCCAAAACACTGCGAGAGTCCGAAGCGTTGGTTCCTCCTTCCGTAGCATAATTGTAACGGAAGAAGGGAAGCATCGTAAAATTATCGTGCAAATGATAATGCAGACCCAATCCTCCGCGAATTAACCAAAAGTCATCATTGTTAATTTGATTGCTCGGGAAATAGCGTCCAATGGACAAGCGGCCCGACCAATTCATGCCGTAAGCGGGGCTCGATTCGGCCATGGTCTCAAAGTTCACGTTGGTCATGGACTCATCGAAAATGGGGAAATCACTTTTCGATGTGTTATGAGCAAAACGCACTCCCCATGCGATGTATTGATTGATCCGGTAATGAGGAAACACCTCGATTCCTCCGACAAAACCAGTGTCATCGACTCCCTCAACGTCAAAATGAGCCGCGGATAGAGGAATCCTGACGTCAAGATTGGGGTTGTCTCCCAACCTGAATCCAAGAGTGATTCCGTAGACGTCCAATTCAATTGGATCTTCAACTTGAGCGATCGTTCCATCGGAGAGATCATCATTGTCGTCCACAAAGAAATGATGGTTGAATTCCTGATTGGCGTAGTGAAAATCCATGTAAAAGGATTTCAATAAGCCATCCGTGACGGGAATGTTGCTTGGTCGACGAAGCTCTCGAGCTTCGTCAGCAAGACTTCTGAAACCAAGATGGTATCCAGTAACCACTCCTTTTCTCCATGTCCCTTTGAAGTCGCTTGGATTGTGCCCCTCGGCAGGGTTTACGATATGCCTGTAGTTTGCTTTAGTGGGAAGAGTTAGGGCAGATGGACTGGCCAAAGGAAGCCCATCTGAATCTAGAAGCAAACTTCCGTCGTCATCGATTCTTTTATCGTGATCAGCGTATGGCGCCGCGAGCACAAGACTTTGCGAAAAGATGCATAAGGTGCATACAAAAATAGAGAGGCTTTTCATATTCATAGGTTTCAGGGATTCGTGTTTACCCAAAAATTCAAATTATTGCATCATCCGTCAACAAAGAAATTAATTAGTAGTTTGAATGGAATTAATCCAAGGACATGGCAAAGCGACTCAGCCGGTCGAGCCCCTTTTCTATGACTTCGTCGGAGGTGGCGTAGCTCAAGCGCACGTAGCCCTCCGCCCCAAAGGCATGTCCGGAAACGACCGCAACCTTTTCCTCCTCCAACAATCGGGCGGAGAACTCCTCGGAACGAAGTCCCAATTCGGCAATTTTAGGGAAAAGATAAAAGGCGCCCTGAGCTCGAAGGCAAGAGATTCCATCGATGGCCTGCAACCCTTGCAAGAGCTTGAGCCGACGACGGTCGAAATGGACCAGCATATCCTGTACCGCCTGCATTGCCTGATCCCAGTCTTGAACCGCAGCCAAAGCTCCGAACTGAGCGAAGGTGGTGGCGTTGGAAGTAGTTTGGCTTTGTAAGGAAGCCACTGCCTTGGCGATGGTTGGGTTGGCCACAAGGGTGCCCAGCCGCCAACCGGTCATGGAAAAGGTCTTGCTGAACCCGGAAACCGTGATCACCCGCTCGGCGGCTTCCTTTGAGAAAGAAGCGGGGCGATGATGCTCCTTATCGTCATAGAGCAGATGCTCGTATATCTCATCGGACATCAGCAGAAAGTCTTTGCGGCAGGCAAGTTCGACAATCGCTTCCATCTCCGCCTTTTCATAGAGACAACCCGTGGGATTCGACGGGCTGTTGAGGATGACCAATTTGGTGTTCGCGCTCAGGGTTTCCTCGATTTGCCCGGCGCTGACCTTGAACCCTTGGTCATCTCCGGCAAAAATGAACTTGGGAGTGGCGCCGGCCAGTTTGGCCATTTCCGGGTAACTGACCCAATAGGGGGCTGGAATAAGAACTTCATCACCCGGACCACAGGTAGCCAGGATGGCAAGATAGCAGGAGTATTTCCCTCCCGGACTGACCACCACTTGGACAGGATTCGCTTCCTCCAAGACTCCGTAATCTTGGTATTGCTGAGCCAAGGCTTTCCTCAATTCGGGCAAGCCTCCCGCAGGCGCATACTTGGTCTTGCCATCGGCAAGAGCTTGGGCGCAAGCCTCCTTGATAAAGGATGGCGTGTCAAAATCGGGCTCACCGGCTCCAAAGCCACAAACGTCTTCACCAGCGGCTTTGAGGGCCTTCGCTTTTGCATCCACCGCCAAGGTCGGAGATGGAGATACGTTCTGAGCCCATGGCGAAAGAATGTTTTCAATGGTCATTTTCAGGATGAAAAGTAAAAAAAAAGATCAGCCGGGCAAGATCAATTGAAAGAAATCCGCACTAATCCAAACTTTCGTAAGAATCACCGGGCAATTGTATGGGATGAGCCAATCCTTCCGGAGTGAATAGATTTCCACCGATGTCCAAATCCATGGCGGCGCCGGTTATTTCCAACCGTGTGGTCGAACGGGTCAGACGATCCTTGCAGTCAATGGATTTAACAATCCATCTGGACTGCACCTTTTTGAAGCTTTGCAGGACGTAGGTCCGATCGGGAACGTAACTTTGCCCGAAGGTTTCCACCCTCAAGGGCAAATCGTAAGCATCGTCCAATCCGAGAGTCACGTGGGACCAATCGGGTTTCTCTCGCACTACCCATTCGGGAAGGGAAAAGGAAAAGAGGTGAGCGGGTCGACCGGCTACTTTGCCGGACTTCTGGTACTTCGCTTTCCAAAAGACAAAGGGCATTAGCAAATCAAAGGGCGATTGGTTCATACCGGCAACCAGAGGCGAGAAAAAGTCCGAGCCTTCCAATTGCATGGGCTTTGGGTCTCCCTCAATCATTTTCCAGGCCTGCGGATTTGCCTGATTTCGAAAAAGGTAAGTGGTGGTTTGATTTCCCTCGATACGTACGCGACAGTGACCGTGACCTAGGCTCGGACCGGAAACGATCCCCTTGGAAAAGGATTCTTCGCCCCGTCTCGGCATGTGCCGAAGTCTGAATTGAAAGGAGTAAGCTTGGTGGAAAGAGGTTCGGTTGCCATCCGACGATACGAAATCTCGATAACGCTGAAGACGGCTCAAGGCCTCCTCCTGAGATAATATCTTGGCGAAACCACGAGCGGGAAATGGAGATTTGGCGCAAGCCAAGAGCCCGGGAAACAGGATAAGTAAGAAAAGGAGGGCAAAATCCTTTGGTTTGCCCACTAAAAAAAGTCTGGCGAAAAAATTAGTTGGATTCGTTGCCTTCAGGGGCTTTTTCCTGCTTGGTCGCCGAAGGGGGCGTTTGCTCAACTGGGGACGCAGGAGGCAAATCAACCGGCGGCTTGGGAGGGACCGGGAGACTCGAGGGGTCGGAAATCGGAGCATTCGGGATGGTGGCATCGTCCGATCCCGGCCCGGATTCCAAAATCGGTGTTTCCAAGCCCGTGCGAATCAGGGAATCGGAATCCGCCGACTGATCCTGATAAAACCCATAGAGCACGAAGGCCATAATGAAAAAACCTACGATCCCGTAAACGGTGAATTTAGTGAGTTGAGCCGCGGAACCAGCTCCCAAAACTTGGTCGGCGGCTCCTCCTCCCAAGGCGGAACCCATTCCACCGGAAGTACGTTGAATCAATATCAAAAGGACAATGACCAGGCAAAGTAAAATGAGGAGGGTAGTTAAAATAACGATCATGAGGAAAATGACTTAGAGAATGATAATGACCTTTCCCTCTCAAAAGGCAACACGTTTTGATCAACCGCTCAAAGATGACAAAATGGAGTCCAGATCATCCCTATCGGAAAAACCCAAGGTCAATTTACCCCTGCCACTCGATCCTGCCCGAATACGAACGGAACGCCCCAAACTCATTTCGAGAGAGCGTGCCAATTCAGCTAAGGCTCCCCCTCCTCGAACCGCGTTTCGGATCAAGGTTGGATTCCGTTGTCCGGACCTATGATCGTCTACCGCCTGTTGGCATTGACGGACGGACCAACTTTCCGAAATCGCCAGATGAGCGAGCTTTTTTCGGAAAACCGAATCCTCCACGCCCAAGAGAATCTTGGCGTGCCCCGTAGACAGACTTCCAGATGCAAGAAAGTCTCGTATCTCCTCTTCCAATTGCAGAAAACGAAGACTGTTGGTAACATAAGATCTGCTCTTCCCCACCCTTTCGGCGACTTTGGCTTGAGTAAGACCGAAATCCTTGACCAGGGAATCGTACCCCATCGCTTCCTCCATTGGGTTGAGTCCTTCCCGCTGCAGGTTTTCAATGAGAGACAAGCTCGCGGAAGATAGGTCGCTCACTTGCAAGATCCGGGCAAGAACCGTTTTCCGCTGCAAATACTGATGGGCCCGCAAGCGCCGTTCTCCCGCAATCAATTCAAACCCAGCCTCCGTCTTTCGAACGACTATGGGTTGCAACAAGCCTTCGGCTTTGATGCTTTCGGCCAATTCCCGAACGGTATCTGGGTCGATGACTTTGCGAGGTTGGTGAGGATTCGGAATGACGGCATCGGTTTCGATTTCCAAAAGCTCATTTCCGGTGGAATCACCATTGGAAAGAAGCTCAGTTGAAACTTCACCGGGATTTGGGGCGGCTTGCGGACTCGGAGGAATGAGCTTTTCCATCGAGGCTGGCGTTTCACCAGATTCATTGGACAAGGAAGCGCCACCTGCAATCAAACTGCCCAATCCCCGACCCAATCTGGAAGTTGTTTTGGCCATGGTTACTTTTGAGGAACGAACAAGTCCCTTCCCACGTTCACCTTGGTGGCATCGGCAATCCGGTTGGCATTTATGATCCAGGTGATCTTGGACTGATATTTTTTGGCAATGCTACTCACGGTTTCCCCTTTTTCGACCTTATGAACAAAACCGGTTTGAGGATAATCCTCGGAAAAGGTCTTCTGCGGGGGAGAGGATTGAGCCGAACTGGAGGAAACCTTTTCGAAGCCTTTGTTCATTTGAGAGATCAAATCACTCATCTTCGAATCCACGTTACTCTGCAAGCCAGTCACCGCCTGTTCATTCGCAGAAACTCTCTTTTCCATAATGCGCAAGCGTCCATCGACTTGAGCCATCATTCCCTGAGAATCTCCCGAATGAACCTTCGATTGACGCATAACCTGTTCCAAAGTCATGCGGAGCTGAGCATTTTCACGTCGCATTTGCTCCACTTCGCTCCTTAGCCCTGCAACCTCTCGGGAAAAAAGCTGCAAGTCCTGCTTTAAATTGGCGATTTCCACATTCCCGAAAACGGGCTTAGCGCTTGGCAACAAGTAAAGAAGAAAAGCAACCGCAAAAATAGAGCGTTGCCGAGTTAGCAAGTTCGTCCACATCATATCCACCTTACGGAAAGATAAACCAACGTGAGATGGAATCAAGAAATCTTTTGCTAATTTTCGCTTTTCATCTTTCAAGCAAAAGCGGTGGAGATGATTCGGATAAGAGCATGGTTCCGATCGGCAAGTCATAACCCCGCAAAAATTCGGACGAAGGAAGCATTCTGCCTCCCGGTTTCTGCAGTTCTTCAATTCGCAAAGTTCCGCAAGCCGTGCCAATGAGCAAATCGCAGCCAGCGGATCTTCCAACTTCTCCAACCTTCAGCATTCCATCCTCTTCGGCAATGCCGGCCTTACCCACTCTCAAACGGTTTTCTCCATGAAAGAAGGAAGAGCCCGGCCAATTGAAGAAGGCCCGAATACGGCAGTCAAGGCTCTCAGCCGATTGAGCGAAATCCAACACGCCATCCATTTTGTTGAGTTTTCGACAGTATGTAGCGGACTCATCCACTTGGGGGATTTCCCTTTGCGTTCCCGAAAGCATCGACGTCAGATTTCTATCCAACAGGGGAATGCAAGCGAGGGAAAGGTCTTTCCTCAATTCGGGTCCAGTCATCCTTTCTCCAATCAGCACCCTTTCAGAATCGATAATCGGACCGGCATCCATTTTTCGCACCACACGCATCAGGGTGACGGCAGTTTCTCTTTCGCCGCAAGCCAGAGCGGTTTCAACGGGCGAAGCTCCACGATAAGCGGGAAGCATGGATGCATGCAAATTGAAGCAACCTCTTGGCGCAACTTGCAGCATTTCCGCCTTAAGGATGCATCCATAGGCCATTACAAGAAGCAAGTCCGCTCCCATATCACCTAACCAATGAACCTCCTCCTTACTCGGTTTGGGAGGATCTCTCAAAGGCAAATTGTTTGCGAGAGCCCAGCTTTTGATTGGGTTTTGCCTGAGTTTTCTTCCTCTCCCCGCAGGACGATCCGGTTGGGTAAGTACCGCGCAAAGGCTGCAACTTGGAAAAAGCTCGGAGAAGCGTTCAAGAAAGGGCAACGCGATTTGATCCGACCCCAAAAAGGCAATTTTGCTTTTTTCTTTCATCATCCCAAGAAATCTCACTATTTCACAATTCGAAGATCGGACAACGAAATTAGACGCAAAAAAAGCCGCAGGACGGCGGCTTGGTTGCGAAAGCGGTGAGGAACGGTTATTCCTTTTCTTCGGTGTAACGGGCTTCCTTTCCCGCCAATGAGAACTTAAGCGGACACCCGGAAAGCCCGAACCTTTTCTGAATGCCTTTCTCCAAATATCGCTTGTACTGGTCGTTCAATTTTTCCTCCCGGTTACAGAAGAGCTTGACCCGAAACGGTCGGTTTTCAACTTGCACCGCATAAAAAACCTTGAACCGCTTACCCCCCACTTTCGCAGGTGGGCGATGCTCCCACATCTCGGCTATCAACTTGTTTAGCGCGGAGGTCGAGATACTCTTGTTCATGCGGGCATCCAAGTCTCTGGCGACTTGCAGAAAATCTTCCATGGCAAAACCGGTTTGAGCGGACACGAAGGAGATGGGCGAGTCAGGAAGAAAGAACAACTCCTTGCGTATCGACGAAAGGTAGCTTTTGCGAAAATCCTTTTCGTCCTCGTATCCGGGCAAGGGGTCCTTGCGAAAACTTTCCAAAGCCAAGTCCCATTTGTTTACCAAAATCGAAAGAGCGCGCCCGGAATCCAATGCGTGACCAGCCAAAATCTTATCCTGTTTCGTAACCCCCTCTCGGGCATCAAGAACAAGAAAGACCACATCCACTTCATCAATGGCATGCTTGGTGCGAACGGCTGAAAAGTAATCCAAGGACGAGTCGATACGGTTTTTTCTCTTTAGGCCAGCCGTGTCGAAGAGCCGAAAACGCCAAGGTTCGGAAGCACCCTCCGTTTTATAATCGAGATCCAATTCGACGGTTTCCCGAGTCGTCCCCGGCACGTCGCTCACAATCAGACGCTCCATGTCAAGCAGGCGATTGCATAGCGATGACTTGCCTACGTTAGGCCTTCCAATGAAGGCAATCTTGGTACGTTGATTCTCGATGCCCCCTGAGAGAGGAGGAGCAGGAGGCAACTTGGCCGCAATGCTCTCGATGAGATCACCGATGCCATGTCCGTGTTCCGCGGAAACTCCTGCCATGGATTCGAATCCCAATCTGGAGAATTCGGAAAAAGCATAACCTTTTTCCGGTTCGTCCATTTTATTAACCACAAGAACGGGTTGCTTTCCCATTTTTCTAAACTTTTCGGCAAGAGTCTGATCAAGTGGCAGCAACCCTTCCCTGCCATCGACCACAAACAAAAGGAGACTGGCTGCCCGAATGGCAAATTCAGCCTGCTCTTCGGTTGCTTGCTGAATCGCCAGTGGAGTCATTGCCGGTTGCATGCCAATCCCACCCGTATCCATAAGGACGTATCCTTCCGGCGAATCGGCGACCACAACGTCACGAGTGACGCCGGGACGATCGTGCACAATCGAAATACGACGCCCGACCAAGCGATTGAAGAGTCTACTCTTACCAACGTTGGGACGGCCCACTATGGCAACGCTTATGGCTTCGTTCATTTCAAAGGAAGGAGGATGGGACTCCGTAAAGGTTTTCAGACCGCAGTTTGATCGACTTTTTCGGATGCTAGACTTTCAGCGAAACGTTCGATCCGTTCCGATGCCTCGACGAGTTTTTCGTAGGAGGTTGAAAAACTTGCCCGTACGTGATTACGACCATGGGGACCGAAGGCCGTACCAGGTACAACCGCGACCTCTTCCTCACGAAGGAGTCGATGACAAAACTCCACTTCATTCAAACCGTATGCTTCAACGCTCGGAAACGCGTAGAAGGAGCCTCTGGGCAGATGACAGGCCAAACCCATTTCATTGAATCTGCGTACAATGAAATCTCTGCGTTTTGCATAATGATCACGCATGCGCAGGACATCCTCCGAGCCATTCCTCAGGGCTTCGATGGCCGCTTCCTGGCTTAGAATGGGAGCGCACATCATGCAATATTGGTGAATCTTCATCATGGCCTCAATCAACCAATCGGGACCACAGGCAAAACCCACCCTAAAACCAGTCATGGCAAATCCTTTGGAAAAACCGTGCAACAGAATGGTTCGTTCCTTCATTCCAGGAAGCGCTGCCAAACTGACGTGTTCGCCCTCATAGGTAAGTTCGGCATAAATCTCATCACTTATGACAATCAAATCCTTTTCCACTGCAAATCTGGCCAAGCGTTCAAGTTTGGCGCGGTCCGCCGTACCACCAGTCGGATTTGTTGGAAAATTAAGCATGAGGATCTTACAACCGGGTTCCCAAGCTTCCTCAAAAGCCTCAGGGTTCAAGCTGAAGGATTGCTGGGGAGAAGTGCCCACGGGGATTCCCTGCCCAAAGGCAAGGCTTACGCTTGGGGCGTAGGAAACGTAGCATGGCTCATGATAAAGAACCTTATCTCCCGGGTTCAGAATGGCCCGCAAGGCAACGTCAATCGCTTCGGAAACGCCAACCGTTACAAGAATCTCGGACCTCGGATCGTAATCGGGTCCGAAAAAGGAAGAGACGTACTTCGAAATTTCCTTTCTCAATGAGAGCAAACCTCGATTGTCGGTGTAAGAGGTCTTTCCTTTTTCCAAGGCAAAAATGGATGCTTCGCGGATCTTCCAAGGAGTTATGAAATCGGGTTCCCCGATACCCAGTGATATGGCTTGGGGCATTTCCTGTACGATCGCGAAAAAATCTCGTATTCCGGAACGCGGAAGACTTTTTACGTGATTGGCAACGAATTGATCTGGGTTCATCGGAAATCAGGGACTGACCGGTGGCTTCTCTTCCAGAAGCCCGTCTTCAACGAGCATTTGCTTACGCTCCTTGTAAGGACGGAGTAGAAAATGCGTTGCGGTGGAAAGAACCCCCTCAAT
>Ga0163109_10004798_pt1 | contig 10227 bp, 6 predicted proteins | sample CRUFie1St13metaG_FD_108704 | JGI IMG/M metagenome (GOLD analysis project Ga0163109, IMG submission 108704) | Marine microbial communities from the Costa Rica Dome - CRUD Field 142mm St13 metaG | ecosystem: Environmental > Aquatic > Marine > Oceanic > Photic zone | place: Costa Rica: the Eastern... | reverse complement strand
GATTATTCCCCTTATGAAATTACTGATGATATAACAATTGAGGAAGGTGAATCTTTAGTTATTGAGCCTGGTGTTACTTTGTTATTTAATCAAGGAACTAAATTTAATATTTATGGAACTTTATTATCGGAAGGAACACCTGATCAACTTATTTCATTTGAGCCTAATTCTGATGAAGTTTGGAATGGTTTGAAATTTTATTCAAATCAAGAGGATAGTAGAATTAGTTATACTTTAATTAAACAACAAGATTTTAATGATTTATATTCATTTAATACTATTCCAGAAATTAACTATAATGAAGATAATATGACATTAGGTAGTGAAACGAGTCAATATGAAATATATGTTACATCAGAAGATTTTTTCTCTGAAGACTATTCAATTAAATTTCGAGAATATTGTTCTACATCTGGAAGTTCAAACGGATATAATATGTTTGTTTTTAATAATCCAATCAATGGTTTTATTGAAAATGAGGATATGGTTTTAAGTTTTAAATACAAAATGGTTTTCAAGCCTGATGAGTGTACTAGTAGTAACACAAGTGCTGAGGGAAATTTTTATATGGGCACATTCTCAAGTTCAAATCCAGATGGTGCTAGAGATTTTTTTGATGGAATATTTATAAATAACTATTATGCTAGTGAAGAAACTGAATGGTTAACCTATACAACAACATTAGAAAATGCAAATTATACAAATGGAGAATTTTACTTGGGCTTTGCTATAGCTAATCACAGAAATTTAAGAGTATATATTGATGATATAGAATTTTATCAAAAAACAAATGCTATTACATTAAATGAAACTGATGATATAGCAATTCAAAATACAACAATAGATGGTTTTACAAATGGATTTTATAATAATGGTTCAGATTTGACAATTATTAATTCAAATATAATTAATGGTAGGAATGGAATTAAATCTTTTTCAACAGCAAATAACTTTATTACAAATTCTATTTTATTTTCAAATACTTATGATATATATAATTTAGAACCATCATTTATTTTTGCAGAAAACTCATTAATTGTCAGGGACAATAATGAAACAGTTAATTATAATAACAGAATTATTGCTAATCCTCAACTTAATGATGATTACACTTTATCATTAACAAGTCCTTGTATTGATGCGGGTATGAGTAATCTTATTGATGAATGTATGCCTCCAGGTTTAGGTTCTTCTGTTTCAGATATAGGAATGTATGGAGGGCCAGCAAATTGTGGCCTTGGAGAAGCAAATTATCCCTTTGGATGTATTGATGAAAATGCATGTAATTATGATATAAATGCAAATGTTGACGATGGTAGTTGTTTTTATTCACAAGATAATTTTGATTGTGAAGGTAATTGTACTGTTGATTTAGACTGTAATGGTATTTGTGGTGGAGAAGCCTCATTAGATGCCTGTGGTATTTGTGGTGGTGACAATATAGACTTTGGTGATTATTTAGAGGGTCCAGATGTTGATTGTTCTGGCGTATGTTTTGGTGATGATTATGACTGTGGTGGTAGTTGCGGTCAATATGAAGTTGACTGTACTGGAGCCTGCATAGATATGTTTGATCCTGATCAAAACTTCCAATCACTAGATGCCTGTGGTATTTGTGGTGGTGACAATATAGACTTTGGTGATTATTTAGAGGGTCCAGATGTTGATTGTTCTGGCGTATGTTTTGGTGATGCTCAGCTTGATCTATGTGGTGAATGTGAGGGTGGAAATTTATCATGTTCTGGTTGTATGGATGAAATGGCAAATAACTATGATGAAAATGCGCTAGTTGATGATGGTTCATGTGATTTTGCAAGTGAGTTTTCAGATCCAAATATTGACAATATTGTAGATATTCCAAACGATCAAGGTGGTTTTGTAGGTATACAATATGAAGGAAGTATTTATGATCATATGAATTATGGTTTTGATATTACTCATTATTCATTCTGGAGAGAATTAGATGTTGAAGAAGATGGTAGGCCTGAGTATTGGGAATTAGTAGGAGAAATGGCAGCTCAAAATTTTCAGTATTATGGTTATACAGCTCCAACGCTTATTGATTCTACTGATGCAGGGTTATATTATTCTACATTTAAGGTAATAGCTCATACACCAGATAGTGAAGTTTATTTTGAATCTGAGCCAATGTCTGGATATTCAACAGATGATTTAGCTCCATCAGTTCCTGGTAATTTTATAGCTGAAATTTTAGATGAGTATAATGTGCAATTAATTTGGAATAAAGTTCCAGAAGAAGATTTAGAATACTATTCACTTTATAGAAGTGAAGAAAGTAATTTTGATCCTAGTATTTTAGAACCGTTAGCAACATTGTCTGATACTGCTTATGTCGATATAAATGCAGGTCAAAATGAGTATTATTATAAAATTGCATCAACTGACTTTAGTGGCAATCAAAGTGTATACTCTGATGAGATTTATGTTAATTTATTAGAAATAGCAGAACCATTAGAATTTTCATTAAAAGGCAGCTATCCAAACCCATTTAATCCAACAACTACTATTGGTTATGATGTATCAAGTATTTCTAATGTAAGTATTAGTATTTATAATACAAATGGTCAATTAGTTGATGTATTGGCAGATAGAATACATGAGCCTGGTGAATATAGTATTGTTTGGAATGCTCAAGGTTATACTAGTGGTGTATATATTGTGAAATTGATTGCTGGTGAATTTGTTGATACTCAAAAAATGATGCTAATTAAATAATTTGCATACTTAATCAATTGTATTCAAATATGATTCTGCGGGGAATACAAGGTGGGGAATACAAAAACAATTTAAACATTTTTTTCCTCTAGAAATAGGTGTTAGCGCACTTTTCTGGGGGTCAAGGGGTCGCCAGTTCAAATCTGGCCGTTCCGACAACATTAATGAACTTTGAAACATTCAATTTTACAAAGGTTTTTTGTTATGAGAAATATATTTGAAAAAACAAAAGTTTTGATAAATGCAACTTTTACATATACAGTTCTTATTTTTGGGTTGTTTTTATTTATTTTTGGTTATGAAAGTATTGTAGTACAATTAATTGGCTATCTTTTAATTATATTACATTTTTATAGACGTTCTGAATCTTTTAATTTTCTAAATTTTAATTTTTTTGTGCGTAAATCTAATTTGCAAAAAGTGGCTATTATTTTAGGTTTATTTTTTATAATCACTTTTGTGAGAAATGGTTTTTCATTTAATAGATCATACAAAGTTTTACGAGTAATAGATGGTGATACCTTTGTTGTATCCAAAAACGGTACAAGCAGAAACGTAAGATTGTCTGGTATTGATACACCTGAAACAAAACATCCTTCAAAACCAATTGAGTGTTATGGTGCTGAAGCTGCAATTGAGCTTAAAAGATTAATAGGAAATAAATATGTTAAACTATCTTTTCAAGGAAAAGGTAAATATGGAAGAGATTTAGCCTATGTGTATGTAGATGGTATGTGTGTTAATGAATGGATGATTACAGAAGGTTATGCCTATCATCTATCCAAATATAAACATAAGTATCTAGATAAATATAATAAGTTACAAAAACAGGCAGAAAGATATAAAAAAGGTCTATGGAGATATTGTTATTAAGTTTCATCATATCTGTATGGGTGGGAACAACATTTTTAAGGGCAATAAGAGTAATTTTTAATGCATTATTACCATAATGTAGATCCACAACAATTTTTAGTTTCTATTTTTGAACCACAACCACATTCCATATTTGCTTTTACTTTCTTTGATGCATATCTATAAAGTATTCTTCCAATTTGAAATGGAATCATTCCTGGGCCACCACTATTTCCTCTTGTGTTATAATTTTCAGAAATAATTTTATAATCATCATATAATTTATCTGATAATTCTTTATCAAAGACAAAATTATTATCCAGCTCATTTAAATTATTAGCATAACTAAGTAATTCTATACCTTTGTAATATTTTTTGCTATCATTACAAATTTCAATAGCAATATTTCTTAACCAATAAATACAATTCAATATCGTTTCTTTTATATTATCATAATCATCAAAATAAGTTGTATCTAGTTTGCGTTTAAGTTGTTTTATTTCTAGACTAATACTAAATCTAAAATCTCTGGCAATTTCAAATTTTTGAGAAGAAATACTTCCTAATATATCAAATTTTGTTTCCTTTTGAAGTAGTGTTTGACATTTAATGATAGCTTTATTTAACTCATTATATATTCTATTGCAGAGAATTTCAGCACTATCATAATCATTATTTAATATTCTTGAATATGCTTCGCTAATTTCTTTAAATTTATTTTCAGCAATTTTATTGTCAGGATTTTTATCAGGGTGGTATTTAAAGACTAATTTTCTATATTTCTTTTTGATTACCTCAAGTGAATCTTCTTCCGAAACATCTAATACTTTATATGGATTTCTCATTCTAAAAGTTAATAATTATGATTTAATTATTTCCTTTCTTTATACATTTTTAATATAGAATACAAAACAACCACAAAATTAAATAGTTTAGATGGGGTAGATAAAGATGGTTTAACTAGATTTACAATATAATCTATGGGTTGATTAATTGCATCATAGTACAAGCTTCCAAATTTGATCAAATCATAACAAAAATGACTTAAATGGTCTGCTACTATAAATCCAATCAATAATGTTAGAATTGTTCTTAAAATAGAATGATTATCACTCGTTCTCCAAACATATAACCATAATATCATTTGAAATATAATTAGTAGTGTTTGTAGTGTAGCATTGTTCATAATTGATTCTCTATGACCAACTCTATCCCAATTACTGTCACTTGTATACATTGACCAAAACATATATCCAAAGCATATAAAGAATAGTGCTCCGATTTTTAAGATTGATTTTTGTATTTTGTTAAGATTGTTCATTTATGAATTAAAAAAATATTTTTTATATTCTCTAATTGCCTGTTCTTTCCCGACTTCATTTTCTCTTTCTAGCCAATCAACACTAATTTCTCTACTAAATTCATGATAACATTCAAAGCATCTAAAAATAGCATCAACATATCCACTATTATTAATTTTTTTATGTTTATAACCGGATTGAATTCCACAGTTAGGACATCTTTTATTAAAACCTGATGATATAAATATTGATCCAATTATTCCAATTGAACCAATAATAAAAATATATAAATAATAAAAAAAAGTATTAGGTTGAATATTAAGTTTATTATCAATAAAACCAATCAAAATAATATAAATAAGATTAAAGAACAGTATGCTAAGAATCCACATATTTACCCTATTTTAATACTTTTTATTCTGTTATCGTCCATTGTTAAATATAGAACAGAATTGCATACTTATTCAATCGTAATCACAGGTGAGCAGGTGGGAACAACAGGGGTGGGAACAACGATTATTTTATTTTAGTAATTTCTCCTTAATAAATTAACCTAAACAACACTTGACTGGGGGTCAAGGGGTCGCCAGTTCAAATCTGGCCGTTCCGACACCGTTAATAAACTGATAAACCCTTCTATATTTAGAGGGGTTTTTTATTAATAGGTATTTGTTCATACTTGCTCAATATTACGCAATAATACGCAGTGGACTACACACAATGGACTATACTAATTTGATACGTGTTAGGTATAAAATACTTTCTTTATTATATTATAATATATTTAAATAATACCTAAGAGGATTATACCATGCATAAATTTTTATTTCTAACTTTATTCACATTTTTATTTAGCCAAGCTGAAATCACAAATATTCAGGCATCAATGAGAACTGATGGAACAGGAGTTATTGATATATCATACGATTTACTTCCTGATGATACATTTAATTTTTTTGAGATTAGTGTTGAATATAGTCTTGATGGAGGTTCTAGCTGGAATGAAATGAGCTATCATGATGGTGATTTTGGTGAAATTATAGAACCAGGAAATGGTAAGATAATTATATGGAACTTTAAAACTCAATTAGGAGAAATATATACTGATGAATTACAAATTCGCATTAATGGTTATGCTGCTACTATAATAAATGATAATAATAATGAAGATTTACCATTTGAAATGATTTCTATACCTGCAGGTGCTTTTACTTTTGGAGAAATAGATTCAATCGTAACTATAGATTATGATTATGAGATTATGAAATATGAAGTAACAGATTATGATTATACCATTTTTATGTTATCAATCTTAGAAGATGAAGAAAATGTTTTACAGCCTATTGTAAACGAAAGTGGAATGAGTGGTTATTATCCAGGTGACGCTGAAGTTCCAAGTGGTGTTTATAACTATATAAATTTTTCTAATAGTAAAATTTCCTATAATGGAGAAATTTTTGAAGTTAATGAAGGTAATGTTAATCATCCAGTAACTGGTGTAACTTGGTTTGGTGCTTGGGCTTTTTCAGTATACTATGGTTTAGATGTTCCTAATCAATATGAATGGGAAAAGGCAGCAAGAGGAATTACAGGTTATGATTATCCAGTAGGAGATTCGTTTAGTATAGAAAACGGTAATTATATTGATAATAATTTTGATTGTTTTAATATTGGTAGACCTACAACTCCTGTTGGAACATTTAATGGACAAGAACTAATTGCTGATATTGACGGGAATTCACTTGAAATTAGTAATTTATTTATTTCAGAATATGGAGAAGGGTCAAGTAATAATAAATATATTGAAGTATATAATGGAACTACTGAAAATATAGATTTATCAAATTATGCATTTGCATATGTTGGAAATAGTCCTGATATACCTGGTGAATATGAATATTGGGTTAATTTTGAATGCAATTCTAACGATAGTGAATGTATAAATGAAACAATACAGCCAAATGATGTTTGGGTTATTTGTCATCCAAGCGCAGAAGGTGACATACAACAAGAATGTGATCAAAATTTTACTTATTTAAGTAACGGTGATGATGGTTGGTGTTTAGTATATGGTTCAGAAAATAGTTATTCAATTCTAGATTGTGTAGGAGACTGGTATGAAGATCCTGGAATTGGTTGGGATGTGTGCGGAGTTGAAAATGGGACTAAGGATCATACACTTATTAGAAAACCAAATGTACCTAGCGGTAATTTAGGTAATTGGAATGATACAACTTGTGAATGGGATGTTTACGAACAAAATTATTGGAATGATATAGGTTATCATTATGCTTTAAATCTAGATGACTTTTGTCAAGATTCTTTCTTTACTTCAAACAGTCCAAGTCCATTTGGTGCTTATGACTTATCTGGAAATGTATCTGAGATAATAAATGATATGAATAACTTTAGATTTTATTCAAAAGGCGGATCGTATTCATCGGACTTAATATCAGAACAATTAAAAGTTTGGAGTGTTGAAGAAATAGAACGCACAACATCAAGTTCAAATATTGGTTTTAGATGTGTAAAAAGAAATATTACAACAAATAGAAAAATCAATAATAAAACCAGGTAGTTTTTTGAAAATATATATTCTTAAAATATTATTTATATTTGTTTCATTCTTATGGTGTCAAATGGATACTACAATAAACATATCAGGTACATCTAATATAATCATAGCAGATACAGAAAAGCCTTCGATTGAATGGATATTACCAAGTAATGGAGAAGAATTCAATCAAGGTGAAATAGTTAATTTAACATGGCAAGGAATAGATGAAAGTTTTAATGATAGTTCTATATCAATCTATTTATCAACCTATTTAGGTTCTAATTTTGAATCAATTTTTAGTGGTATACCTAATAGTGAAAATATTTCTTATCAACTACCAAATGTTGATTCACCTTTTGCAAGGTTTAAAATTTATGCTATTGATTCTTATGGTAATTCTAATATTGATTATTCTGATAACTATTTTATAATTGGTGAGCCTTATGTTTGGAATGATAATGAATTTGACGAGGAAGAAATATATTTAAATATTAATGGTTCATCTAATAATATTGTTGCTGATACAAAGAAGCCAGAAATTTTATGGCAATATCCAAATGGAAATGAAGAGTTTGAACAAGGAGATTTATTAGCTTTGTCTTGGTATGGTTTAGATGACACTTTTAATAACCAGTCAATTTCAATTTTCTTTTCTGATCAATTAGGTTCTAATTTTGATATAGTTCAAGATAATTTTGATAATTCACAAATTATTAATTTTAATTTGCCTTTAATAGATTCACCATTTGGTCGTTTTAAGATTACTGCAATTGACTCATTTGGAAATCAATCTATTGATTTTTCAGATCAATATTTTACAATAGGAGATCCATACTTTTATGACTCTAATAATGATAATATCATTGAATTGTCAATATCTAATGCATCTGAAAATATTATTGCTGATACAGATCCACCATTACTAGAATGGCTCTACCCACAAGATGGTGAGCAGTTTGATAAGAATGAAACAATCTCCACTCTATGGAATGCTGAAGATGATTCATTTAATGATGAGTCTATATCCATTTATTTATCTGAGCAGCTTGGAGGATTTTATGACCCAGTTATAGAAAATATAGCTAACAACCTAAGCTATGATGTTAATCTACCATTTGTTGATCAGGCTTTTGCACGTTTTAAAATAAAAGCAATTGATTCATTTGGGAATCAATCTGAAGATTATGGCGATAACTACTTTATTATTGGGGATCCATTTGGAGAGTACAATGTTAATCCATATGAGGATTTGGTCATTTTAGACTGGGGATGGGGCGATTATCATAATATTTTAGTGACTCATGACGCTCTATACTTTATGGACGATGGTGATGAGGTTCATCTAGTGGATGAAAATGGAATCATTGTAGAAGAATGTGGTGAAAATAACTATGGCGCAGTCTCAGTTGCAAAACAAACCTATTTTGAAAGTGATACTAACCCACTTAATCTTTACTGCGTTGAAGGATATGATTACTGTGATGATACTAATTCTGTTTATCCAGGTTATGTTAAAGGCAATCCAGTTAGTATGCTACACTATGATACAAGTCAAGATACTTTTTATGAGCTTAACCCTCAATTTTCAAGTTGGAGTGGTAACTTTGGTGACACACCTCAAGATACCCTTACATTTAAATACTATTCTGCATCAGAGAATAAAACCTATACCATCAATGAAACCATCCCTTTTACGCCAAGTATGATAGAAGGTGATGCAATGTTTCCTGTAGAATATACATTTGATGAAAACAGCTTTGTAGAGGGTGAGATTGAGTGCGAGTTTAATCCTTATGATTTTGAATACTGGGGTGCTATTACATCCACAGTAGACAATGTTGAAGTAGGTGACCAGTTTGCCACCTTTGTAAATGGGGAGTGTAGAGGAATCAATCCAGCTATTGAATCACCGTTTGAAACGACTATCTTTTTACTAGATGTCTATGGTAATGCAGCTTTGTCTGTGATTAGTTCATTTAATAGGTCTAGATCAGCTATTACAGATATAGATTATCATGTTAGCTCATCTACAAGACAAGATTACAATTTTAATATATACAGAGATGATTCAATCTTAGAATCTGATATTAATGAATACTATTTTATTGATGAAAGCACAGAAGATGGACAAAGTTATTGTTATACTATTACCCTAACAGATAATGAAGGTAATGAGGCGCTAGTTAGTCAAAATCAGTGTATTGACCTAGGTCTTGACCTTGGACAGCTTCAAGGTGATATTAATGGTGATGATATACTAAATATCTTAGATATAGTATCACTAGTGACTCTAGTGTTAAATGGAGGTAATAATCCAGCTGCAGATATTAATGATGATGGACTTATCAATATTTTAGATATTGTTACCTTAGTAACTCTTGTGTTAAATGCTTAAACATTAACATACTTAATCAATCACACCCATTGGACTATACAAAAGGGGACTATACAAATCTCCTGACGCGAATAATCTCTAGTCGACAAATTAAGGCAAAGACACTTGACTGGGGGTCAAGGGGTCGCCAGTTCAAATCTGGCCGTTCCGACACCGTTAATAAACTCAAAAACCCTTCTATTTTTAGAGGGGTTTTTTATTATATTAATCTATGAGATACTTTTTAATCATATTAACTTGTTTTGCTATTAATTATTCTCAAGAATCATCTAATTTATTAGAAGTAAATAATTCAAAATGGAGAAAAAGTTCATGTCTTGGCCTTTGCACGGAAAAAACTTCAGTAAGCACTTTTGAATTTTCTATCTTAAAAGATATAAATAGTC
>Ga0163109_10004797_pt1 | contig 10227 bp, 11 predicted proteins | sample CRUFie1St13metaG_FD_108704 | JGI IMG/M metagenome (GOLD analysis project Ga0163109, IMG submission 108704) | Marine microbial communities from the Costa Rica Dome - CRUD Field 142mm St13 metaG | ecosystem: Environmental > Aquatic > Marine > Oceanic > Photic zone | place: Costa Rica: the Eastern... | reverse complement strand
TAGAAGTAATTAACAAGCCAATATTTAGTGTTCAATATCATCCAGAAGCAGGACCTGGTCCACATGATTCAGATTATTTATTTAAAAAATTTGTTTCTCTAATGTTAGAAAGATGTTGACATATGGTTTTCTTTTGATTTGATAATTACATTTGATACATTAATTTTTTGGAGGTATTAAATCATAGAAGATTTCCAGAAGCTAACGGTTTCTTTGAGAGGGAACCTCGATATAAAAACAAATATTATTGTTTTTTCTTTTAAAGGCCAGCTTGATGCATTCTCAGAAAAACAATTTAAGACTTTTGTTACGAGTAATTTAAAAAATGATCTCCCATTCGTTATTGATCTTACAAAAATTGATTTTCTAGATTCATCAGGGCTTGGAGCTCTTGTACAGACGGCTAAAGAATGTAAAAAGTTGAAGCTAGGGTTCTCTGTTGTGGGTAATTCAAGAGTTGCTCAAACAATTAAACTTGTACGTTTAGGCGATTTTCTTAACTTAAAGTCGAGTCTTGAAGATGCATTAGCTTATCTAAAATATTGATTTATTGGATTCAAAACTTGATCCCATATGGATCTCCTGAAGGAATAGGTGTTATTCAACTTGCTTGGCTAGGAGATTCAGTATGGGAACTTCATCAAAGGCTAAGATACGTTCACTTCCCCTTGAAATCAAAAGAACTTCATTTGTCTGTAGTGAACGAAGTAAAAGCAATATCTCAATCAAAATCTTTAAGTCAAATTGAACATTTATTAAATGGGGATGAGATAGATTTAATTAGACGTGCTAGAAATAAAATAAAGAGATATCCAAAGTCTTCAGATCCCACCATATACTCTAGAGCAACTGGTTTTGAAACTTTGATCGGTTGGCTTTTTTTAAAAGATCCTCAAAGATTATCGATTCTTTTTGAATATCTTGAAACTAAAATGTAATGAATCAATGAAAAACTCATCTAAAAATAATTTTGAGAAAAATAGTAAACAATACAAAAAAAATTCAAATTCTAATTTTTTCTCTAAAAATACAAATTCTTCAAAAAAAAATAATAGATTTTTGACTAATTCAGGCAGAAATAAAAGTTCTAGCAAGTTCAGTGAAAGTGATAAAAATAAAAGTTACTTTCCCTCTTTTAATGCAAGAAAACAGATAGCTAAATCTAATGAAGAATTTTCTAAAAAAGATCAGGATATTTATAAAGAGTTTTTAAGTAAAAAAAATTTTGATGATTGGATATGGGGCAAACATTCAGTTTTTGAAGCACTTACTAGTGAAAGAGCAATTAATAGGATTTGGTGTACATCAGAAATTTTTTCTTCAGAGAAATTCTACCTTTTATTAAAGGACCATAAATCAAAAGGTGTACTAATTGAAGAGGTTTCTTGGAATAGACTTTCACAATTGACTTCTGGCGCTTCTCATCAAGGTGTTGTGTTGCAATTAGCATGTTCTAAAACAATATCATTAGAAAAATTAATCGATTTATCTATAAAGAAGTCAGCAAATCCCATTATTTTAGCCCTAGACGGAATTACTGATCCACATAATGTTGGTGCAATCATAAGATCTGCAGAAGCATTTGATTGCAAGGGTATTATTATTCCTCAAAGAAGATCGGCTGGCTTAACAGGAACTGTTGCCAAGGTAGCTGCGGGAGCATTGGAACACTTGCCAGTAAGCAGGGTTGTTAATTTAAACAGGGCATTAGAAGAGCTAAAGAAAAATGGATTTCTCATTATCGGATTAACTGGAAATGGTCAATTATCAATATCAAAGTTTGATGAAAAAACGCCGTTAGTAGTAATAATTGGGGCTGAAGATAAAGGTATATCCTTGCTTACTCAAAAAAAATGCGATTATCTATTAAGGATTCCTCTTAAGGGTAAAACTTCAAGTTTAAATGCCTCTGTGGCAGCTGCAATATCTCTATTTCACTTGACCAGCAGTTAGTTTTCTTTAACAAAAATTTCTACGTTAATTGTTATGGAATATTGTTGTTTCAATACATTTGCAAAATTAATGAAAATAAATTGAATTTTTACTGCAAAATTGTATAGAATTTAACAAGAATTAATGGTTTTCAAAACCAAAAAAATTGATTAGAAATCTTGGAAACAAACTCGGATTAGCTTGGTGGGCTAAAATTGAGACTGGACAGCCTAACGTTACTTATTGGTTTGGTCCATTTATTACTAAACGAAGTTTAAAAGAAAATATTAATTCTTTTATTCAAGATCTCTCTGACGAAGGTTCTTCCAACATTAAACATAGTTTCGTTCGTTGCAAAAAGGAAGAGCCATTAACTGTGTAATAATAGTTAATCTAAAGAAATAAGTTAAAAAATGGATTTTAATTCTTTAAGAAAAGAAATTAATAGTAAAAATATCTCTGTTAAGGAATTAATAAAAGATTTATTTTTAAAAATAGATACTAATGACTCGGATATAAATTCATATGTTTGCACTACCAAAGATAAAGCTCTAGCTCAAGCTGAAAACATAGATAAATTAATTCAAAATCAAGAAATACTACCTCCCCTTGCAGGCATTCCATTGGCAATTAAGGATAATATTTGCACTAAGGGTGTTGCTACGACTTGTGCAAGTAAAATGCTCAAGAACTTTGTTTCGCCTTATGAATCCACTGCTTCAAGTAAATTATGGTCCTCAGGTTGTATTTGTTTGGGTAAAACAAATCTAGATGAATTTGCAATGGGCAGTTCTACAGAAACATCTGTATTCGGTGTTACTTCAAATCCATGGGATACTAACAGAGTTCCAGGAGGAAGTTCAGGAGGTAGCGCTGCTTCGGTTGCTGCTGGATTAGCTGCTGCTGCTTTAGGCTCTGATACTGGAGGATCAATAAGACAACCTGCCTCTTTTTGTGGAGTTGTAGGACTCAAGCCCACCTATGGGAGAGTTAGTAGATGGGGACTAGTAGCATTCGCTAGCTCTCTTGATCAAATTGGGCCAATTACAAATACAGTTTCAGATGCGGCTGAAATCTTATATTTAATATCTGGTAAAGACACCTATGATTCAACGTGTCTTGATAGGCCAATACCAAATTATTTAAGAGATTTAAATAAATCTATAAAGGATTTAAAAATTGGAATTATAAAAGAATGCTTTGAGCATCCTGGTCTTAATAATGAAGTTAAAGAATCTGTTCTTTCTGGAGTTGAGAGATATAGAAATTTAGGAGCAGAAATAATAGAAGTTGAATGTCCAAGGTTTAATGATGGAATCGCCACATATTATGTGATTGCACCATCTGAGGCATCAGCAAATCTAGCTAGATACGATGGAGTTAAATATGGTTACAGATCTAATGAAGGTTCTAATCTTTTAGATATGACCTCCAAAAGTAGGGCTGAAGGTTTTGGAGATGAGGTTCAAAGAAGAATTCTCATTGGAACTTATGCTTTGTCAGCAGGATACAGTGACGCTTATTATAAGAAAGCTCAAAAAGTTAGAACGTTAATAAGAAAAGATTTTGATAATGCGTTCAAGAAAGTAGATATTTTATTAACTCCGACTTGTCCAACTACCGCATTTTTGAAGGGTGATTTTGTAAATGATCCTCTTTCTATGTATTTGTCTGATCTATTAACAGTTCCAGCTAATCTAGCAGGACTCCCTGCCATAAGTATTCCTTGTGGTTTTGATAGTAAAGGATTACCTATAGGTCTTCAACTAATAGGCAATGTGTTGGAAGAAGATAGAATATTGAATGCAGCAAATATCTTTGAAATTGACGCTCAGATAATGAAAAATAAACCTACACTCTAAATTTGTATTAATAATTAATTTGTAATCAAAAAGTATAGATCTTTTTGAAATTTTCTCTATCTTATATATATAAATTGATTGAGTATGGGTTTCGTTTCGCTTCATAATCATAGTGACTACAGTCTGCTTGATGGAGCAAGTCAAATTTCTAAAATTGTAGAAAGAACAAGTGAACTTGGGATGGATGCTATTGCTCTTACTGATCATGGAGTTATGTATGGAGTTCTTGATTTAGTTAAAAGATGTAAAGAGAGAGGTATAAAACCAATTATTGGTAATGAAATGTATGTGATTAATGGTTCTATATATGATCCTCAACCTAAAAAAGAAAAAAGATATCATTTGGTTGTGCTTGCAAAAAATCATACTGGCTATAAGAATCTTGTGAAACTAACAACAATTAGTCACTTAAATGGTATGAGAGGTCGAGGAATTTTTTCTAGACCATGTATTGATAAATATCTTTTAAGTAAATATAGCGATGGTCTTATAATCTCTACAGCATGTCTTGGTGGCGAGATACCACAAGCTATTTTAAAAGGAAGATTAGACATAGCAGAGGATATAGCGCTTTGGTACAAAAAATTATTTGCAGAAGATTTTTATCTAGAAATTCAAGATCACGGTTCTATTGAAGACAGAATTGTAAATGTCGAATTATTAAAGATTGGAAGGAAGCATCAAATTAAAGTCATTGCTACCAATGATGCTCATTACATTTCAAATATGGATGTTGAAGCACATGATGCTTTACTTTGTGTATTAACAGGTAAACTGATAAGTGATGAAAAAAGATTGAGATATACCGGCACAGAATATATTAAAAGTGAAGATGAAATGCTGGAACTTTTTAAAGATCATATAGATGATGAATCAATTAAAGAGGCCGTTAATAATACAGTTGAAATTTCTCAAAAGATTGAAATATTTGATTTATTTGGTAAATATAGAATGCCAAAATTCCCTCTTCACGATGAAATAGATTCATTTTCTTATCTATCAAAATTATCTAATGAAGGTCTTTTAAAAAGACTTAATAAAAAGGATCTTAAAGAAGTTGATGATAATTATAAAAAAAGACTTGCTTCGGAATTGAAAATTATAAAAGATATGGGTTTCCCAGATTACTTTTTGGTTGTTTGGGACTATATCAAATTTGCTAGAGATAACTCTATCCCTGTGGGACCAGGTAGAGGTTCTGCCGCAGGATCACTAGTAGCTTATTCTCTTCAAATCACGAATATAGATCCAGTTGAACACGGGTTATTGTTTGAGAGATTTTTAAATCCTGCAAGAAAATCTATGCCAGATATTGATACCGATTTTTGCATTGACAGGAGAAATGAAGTTATTGATTATGTTACTAATCGATATGGAGAGGATAAAGTTGCTCAAATAATTACTTTCAATAAAATGACTTCTAAAGCAGTTCTAAAAGATGTTGCAAGGGTTCTAGATATTTCTTATGGAGAGGCAGACAAATTGGCTAAATTAATACCAGTTGTAAGAGGGAAGCCTTTCAAACTTAATGAAATGATTGAGGAGAATTCTCCTAGTCAAGAGTTTAGAGATAAATATATTAATGACGATAAAGTGAAAAAATGGATTGATTTAGCTTTAAGAATTGAAGGAACTAATAAAACTTACGGAGTTCATGCTGCAGGAGTAGTTATTTCATCAGATCCTCTTGATGAACTTGTACCTCTACAAAGGAATAATGAAGGTCAAATAATAACTCAATATTCTATGGATGATATTGAATCACTTGGATTATTGAAAATGGATTTCTTGGGTCTTAAGAATCTTACTATGATTGAAAAGACAGTTTCTCTAATAAATCAATCTACTGGAAAGAAAATAAATATTGATAATTTACCTCAAAATGATGTTAAAACATTTGATCTGATTAGTAGAGGAGATCTTGAGGGTATATTCCAACTTGAATCCTCTGGTATGAAACAGGTTGTAAAAGACTTTAAACCTAACTCTCTTGAGGACATTTCATCTATCCTGGCTCTTTATAGACCTGGACCACTTGATGCAGGTCTAATACCTAAATTTATAAACCGAAAAAATGGTAATGAAAAGGTTGACTTTCCTCATCCTTTTATAAAGTCAATTCTTACCGAAACCTATGGAATTATGGTATACCAAGAACAAATCATGAAAATTGCACAAGATTTAGCTGGTTATTCTCTTGGTGATGCTGATTTACTTCGAAGAGCAATGGGAAAAAAGAAAGTATCTGAGATGGTAAAACATAGGAATATTTTTGTAGAGGGCTCTATGAGGAAGGGAGTAAATGAAAAATTAGCAAATGATCTTTTTGATCAAATGGTTTTATTTGCAGAATATTGTTTTAATAAAAGTCATTCAACTGCTTATGGTGCAGTAACTTATCAAACTGCATTTTTAAAAGCTCACTTTCCTGTTGCATATATGGCAGCCCTTTTAACCGTGAATTCTGGATCCAGCGACAAGATGCAAAGATATATTTCTAATTGTTATTCGATGGGAATAGAAGTTATTTCACCAAGCATTAATTTCTCAGGAATTGATTTCACAATTAAAAATAATCAAATTTTATTCGGACTTTCTGCAATTAAAAATTTAGGTGATTCTGCTATTAGAAATATTATTGAGAATCGTAATAATTTTGGAATTTTTAAATCTTTATCAGATTTGTGTGACCGATTACCTTCTAATGTTCTCAACAAAAGAAGTCTTGAATCTCTAATTCATTGTGGAGCTTTAGATGAATTTTCAAATAATAATAATAGAGCTCAATTATTATCAGACCTCGAAAGTGTCATTGAATGGGCCTCTTCACGAAATCGAGATAGATTGTCAGGGCAGGGAAATTTATTTGATTCTAAAGAAGAATTTACAAAAGTACCATTTTTAGATTCGCAATTAGCCAAAGTTGATGATTATTCACTTATTGAGAAGTTAAAGTTAGAAAAGCAGCTTTTAGGCTTTTACTTATCTGATCATCCCCTGAAACATTTAACTAAGCCAGCAAAACTTGTATCTCCAATAAGTATTTCCAATTTAGAAGATACCAAAGATAGAACAAAAGTTTCTTTAGTTGGAATGATCCCGGAGTTAAAGCAAATCACAACGAGAAAAGGAGATAGGATGGCAATAGTTCAGCTTGAAGATCTTTCTGGAAGCTGCGAAGCAATAGTTTTTCCAAAAACTTATATTAGATTATCAGAATATCTTTTGACTGATACTAGATTATTGGTATGGGGAACAATAGATAAAAAAAGTGATAAAACTCAATTAATAATTGATGATTGTAGAGAAATAGATAACCTTAAATTGCTTATTATTAATCTTCAAAGTTCTCAAGCCTCTGATGTAAGAGTACAAAATAAGTTAAGAGACTGTCTAGTTAAATTTAAGCCAGATAAAGGCAAATGTGGAATTAAAATTCCAGTTTTAGCTGCAGTAAGAAATAAAAATAGTGTTACTTACGTTAAATTTGGGGAACAATTCTGTGTTGGAGATATCCAAGGAGCATGCAAATTATTAGAAGAAAAATCGTTCAATATTAATTTGAAATCTTTAGTTTCCTAGATTAATTATTATCCTCAAAATTTTGAGTTGCAGGTTTGAACGCCGCTTTTGCTCTTTGAATGTTCATTGGAATATTTTCAATACCGAAAAAAGATCCAGGCTCCTTATCCCAACTAGCTGATAATATTCCAAAACTCAATCCTGCAAGTCCTAACAAGAAAAACAATGCTGAAATTGCAATTGTTGAAGAAGGAGGTATCTCGGCAATATTTCTGGTAACGATAATATAGCTCACAACAAAAACAGACATACCCATTATTGTGGGTATTCCAGCAGTAAAAAATATTCTTCTCGCCATCCTATCTGCTACATATTTTGGAATCCCACTTGATGATTGCTTTGAGGTAATAACTGTATTTGGAATTTTTTCAAGATTGGAAAAAGCAGTTTTCTCAGATAATTTTTTTTTCTTTTTATTAAGTATCTTTTTTTTGGATTGTTTTTTTTTCATCAATGGAAATCATCCTCTGATTCCAATTGTTTTTACTAAATCTTGATATTTTTGGACGTTCTTGTCTTTTAAGTAAGATAGTAATCTCTTCCTTTTCCCAATCATCTTTAGTAATCCTTGCCTAGAGGCAAAATCATGAATATTTCCTTGTAGATGGTCACTTAATTTAGAAATTCTTTTAGAGAGCATTGCCACTTGAACTTCCACTGAGCCTGTATCAGTTGCATGCACTTGATGGGTTTCAATAAGCTTCTGTTTTTCTGCTGTATCTAATGACATAAAATTTATTTTTCTGTTAACTATAATACTACTTTATCTGACAATATTACTACTATCATTATCCAAATAATTCATTGCTAACTTCAATAAATATTCAAATGATGTATTACTTTCTTCTTTAGTTAGCTCTGCTGTTTCTTTAGTAATAATTGGCAATATTCTTTTAATTTCTTTCTTTGTGTAATTTAATGACTGCAAAGTTAATTGAAGGTCACCCAATATTTTGTTGATTTCAGTATCAGTATCCTTAATCTCTAATACATTTTTGCTTTTTACTTGGTTAATTTGTATCTCATTTTTAAATTTACTTTTTAATTCTAGAATCAATCTCTCACTCATTTTTTGGCCTATACCGGGTATGGAACAAATTAATTTTTTGTTTTGTGTATTAATTGCATTTAAAACCTCACTAATGGATAATTTATTTAATATCCCCATACCAATTTGGGACCCAACTCCTCTAATATTTAGTATTTCAATAAAGAAATTCTTTTGTTCCTTTGAAGTGAAGCCAAAAAATAGATCTGAATCTTCTTTCTTGATGTGTTTTATCCAAAGAGTGATTTTTTTATTGGAAATCTGATTTATTTTTAATTTTTGGAAAAATGATTCTAATATTTGTATTTCGTAGCCTAATCCTTGACAGTTTAATAAAACAAAAAATTTCTGATTAGTTTGCCATAATTCAACCAATTCTCCATTTATCCAACTAATCAATTAACCACCATCCACTTGACATCCAATAAGTGCTCCTGCAGTACCACCAGCAGGTACAGCCCAAAATCTATCTTTACCTCTAGAGGAGGAAAGTGCTAATCCCGCACCGAGAAGACCCCCAATAACTGAACCTTCACTACAGTCATTATCATCTATTTTTTCAACTTTATTTTGTCCTCCACAAGGTATTACAACATCAACTTCATAACTTTTTACATAGCCTGGATTAGATTTTGTTCCAGGAATATATTCTTCTCTATATTCAGTTCTCGTACATGTTACTGACTTAGGAGTTGTTGCATTAACCTGTAGAATAGGAGAAAAACAAAACAAAAAGAGTAGATAGAAAAATTTCACTGTTTTTTTTATTCTATTAATAGTTTAAGGCTTTTTAATTATTTTGGTAGTAGACATAATAGTTCCTAATAAAACAAGTAATGCGCCTAATAAAAAATTAATGTTTATTATTTCACTAAAAAATATAATACCCCAGATTGAACCGAATAAAACTTGTAAATAGTTAATGGTAGAAGCCTCAGATGCAGGAAAATTTTTTAATCCTATAGTTAGAAAAGTCTGTCCTAATTGAGTAAATAAACCAATACCAATAATCCAAATAAATTCATTCCAATTAGGGGTAACCCAGTTAATTAAAACAATTGGAAATAAAATTATTAAAGATACAAGTGGAAAATATTCAATAATTACATATACATCTTCTGTAAACGCAAGTTTTTTTACTGTAATGTAAGCAAATGCAGTGAAGATTGAACCAAGAAAAGCTATCCAAACCCATATATTTTCAATTTCAATTTTTATACTAGATAATTGAGTTGGATTTAATATTACTAATATTCCAAGCCATCCAATTAATATTGCAAAAAATAAATTCCTAGTTATTTTTTCATTTATAAATATGCCAGCAAATATAGATATAAAAATAGGATAAGTGTACTGAATGACAGTAGATATACTAAGTGGCAGATTTCTTATTGCATAAAAAATGCAAACTAAAGCTGAAGTTCCTAAAACACCTCTTAGAATGAGTAATTGTTTATTGTAACCCCAAGGACTAATATTTTTCATTTTAATAATAATCAAAGTAATTATTAAACTCAGTAATGACCTAAAGAAAACTAATTCATAAATAGGTATCCTTTTATCAACATTTTTTACGCATAAGGTCATCAAACTAAAGAAGAAAGATGCAAAAACTAAATTAAACTTATTTAAAGATTTTAATTTTTTTTCCAAATTTGCAATATTTATCATCTAAAAATGGTTTTATTGTGAAATTAAGTAGATTCTTATTTGATTTTGACCTATAACAAATAAATCATTATTTATTTTTTGATAAAAATCTCAATGGTTCATTCTATACACCCAAGAACTATTCAAGAGGTT
>Ga0163109_10004796_pt1 | contig 10227 bp, 10 predicted proteins | sample CRUFie1St13metaG_FD_108704 | JGI IMG/M metagenome (GOLD analysis project Ga0163109, IMG submission 108704) | Marine microbial communities from the Costa Rica Dome - CRUD Field 142mm St13 metaG | ecosystem: Environmental > Aquatic > Marine > Oceanic > Photic zone | place: Costa Rica: the Eastern... | reverse complement strand
GTACATGATGGTGGATGCCTTGAAGACGTCTCGGCGATGAATCAACGTCACTTTGCTGGCAAATCGGGTGAGGAACGTGGCTTCCTCGCAAGCAGAATCGCCTCCGCCAATGACCAACACATGCTCGTCTCGAAAGATCGCCCCGTCACAGGTTGCGCAGGTGGAAATGCCTCGGCCTTTTTGTTCGGCCTCACCGGGTGCGTTCAGCCACAACGATTCGGCGCCGGTGCAGACGATGATGGATTGCGTGAGGAAGGTTTCACCCTCGACCATCACCTTGTAGGGGCGTTGGCTCAGGTCCACCTCGTCAACGTTTTTGTCCTCAACTTCCAAGCCAAACCGCTCCGCTTGTTCCCGAAGTTGCATCATCATTTCAGGTCCAGCAATGCCTTCGGGGTAGCCCGGGAAATTTTCGATATCGCTGGTCAACATCAACTGACCGCCGGACATGTAGCCGGCAAACATGAGGGGTTTGAGCATGGCTCGTCCCGCATAGAGGCCAGCGGTGTAGCCTGCAGGTCCAGAACCGATGATGATGACGTTGTGCACTTCAGACATTTGACTCTCCAAGCGTCGGTGAGGAGCGGTGGTGTTTGAAGATTCGCCCGAGAGCACCTTGGTCACCAAAAACATAGAGATACTCGGAAACCAAGCCTTGGCATGGTCAACCAACTCGCCGCCGCTACCGGCATGGGCATCTATGTGGTGTTGGTGTTGTTTGCAACCAAAATTCCGTACACCATGATGGTGGACCGGGGCATGGAGCACATACGAGCCGTCTATTACAACCGAAAAATCGTCCACATGCTCGCAGGAGGCGTTGGTTCGCTGAGCGTTCCCTTTCTGTTCACCGATGTTTGGTACCCGATGATCAGCGGCATCTTGCTCACCGCCCTGCTGTACGCCTCTCACAAAGCCGGTATTGTCATGCACTGGTTTCAAACCGAGCAAAATCAAAACGACGTCAAATTTGGGCTGATGTGGTGGATGTCGATCTCGCTGATCTGGTGGCTGGTCGGCGACCCTTGGCTCGCCATTGTGCCCTCACTTTTCATGGCCTTCGGCGACGGTATCACGGGTGTGGTTCGCAACGCAGTGGTTCGAAAACGCTCCAAAAGCCCCATCGGAAACGTGTTCATGTTCCTGGTCAGTGCGCCCCTCGGTTGGTACGCTGCGAAAGCCGGCGACCCCAGCATTCCAGTCTGGGGGCTGTTGGCAGCGGCCGTGGCGACCTTTGTTGAGCGTTATGAATACGGTCCCATCGATGACAACATTCTCATCACCGTTTGCTCGACCATCGTGTTGCTGGTCGGCGTCCAGGTCGGGACGTTGGTCTAACGCAGAGGGACCCGTGTTCACTGCCCGATGAGCTTGTAGTCATCGCTGAGTGGGGTTGCACCGGTCTCAACGTGAATGATTTGGCCGTCTTTGTAGCGGTAAAAGGCCAACACGGCTTCTGAGTTGGAGCCGTTGGAGAAATGAGCGATGGAGTGGCCAACGCCAACCTCGTCGTTTTCAAACAGGATGCGATGGGATTCGGTGCGGACCATGTCGGTCCCTGCGAAAGCCATGATGTCGCTCTTGGTCATCACGGCTCCTCCGACGTGTGGATAGAATTTGCAATCGTCGTGAATGATGGCGTCCAAAAGTTCACGGTCTCCGGTTTCAAAGGCTTTCTCGTACTTACCAAGGATGGTCATGCTTCTTGGTTAGGTTGGCATCAAATAATTGCTCCGCCCGCTCATGCTGAAACGAAAACAGGCAACAGTAACCTTTGAAATGCGTGCACATGAGGTGGGACCATGAGGATTCATTGCTTGGGTGGAGGTTTGGTGGGCTCCTTCGTTACCCGAAAACTCTGCGAGGCGGGTTTTGACGTCCATCTTTACGATGTCGTTGAACGGACGACGCCTGCTCGTTTTCACCTCCAAGATGCCGCCACCGCCGACCACGGCCCCGCTGACCTTGTGGTGAACATGGTGCCCGGTTCCATCGGACATGATGTGCTGAAAACCCTCTACGAGCAGGGACAACGCATCGTTGACCTTTCGTTCAGCGAGACGACGCCGGACCAGCTTGCGAGCGGCGACGGTGTGATTCTCTGGGACGTTGGTATTGCCCCGGGGCTTTCGAACATGCTGGTCGCCTTGGCGCATCGTGAACTTGGCCATCTCGACGAGGTCAGCATCAAGGTTGGGGGCAACCCGGCCGAGCCCGACCAGACCTGGTCCTACATGGCACCTTTTTCCCCACACGACGTGATTGCCGAATACACGCGCCCCGCTCGAGTGGTACGGGACCGCAGGGTGGAGACCGTACCCGCCATGACCGATCTCCACACCATCGACGCCAGCGGAAGGGTCATGGAAGCTTTTCTGACCGATGGATTGCGCTCGCTGATCGAACTCCCGGCGACCACCATGGGCGAATACACCGTGCGTTGGCCGGGTCATATTCAGCGCTATCAAGCCACAAACCTGAATCCAGATGAACTTGTTAGCGCTTGGGCTTTTGACCCGCAACGACCCGAGTTTACGTGGATGGAGGTCCGGGTCAGGGCCAACGATGAAACGCGTGTTTGGACCGTTGAAGACGCTGGCAAGGACGGTGATTCAAGCATGGCGAGGACCACGGGTCTCGTCACCGTGGCCTGCGTGATGGCGTGGAGCAAAAACGACTTGTTTACGTCGGGTGTTCACGCTCCGGAACACCTCCCCAGCAACGTGATTCACGACGTGATTCAAACGCTTCGCGACCACGGCGTATCCGTTGAGAGTACTGGACAACGCAACTGAAGCCTTTGTTCAAGCGCTTGTGCATGGACGCTGCAATCGCTCCGGGCGTTCCGGGCAGGATTTGCAAAACTTGTTTTTCCGCTCGTGTTTTCCGCAGCAGGTCTCCTTGATCTTTTTCTTTGAGCGACTGCAGGGCGATGAGCAACCGGTCCGGCATCGATTTTCAGCGAGTTCAATCACCGTCTTTGAAGAATTGAACACGTTGTCCACTTGGACACCGCAATAGGGGCATGCAACCCAGCCTGTTTGCATCATCATGCCGCAACTGTTGCACGAGTACATCCTACCACCATCCCCACCTAGTTTCGTACACCCTAAATAGTTTCGTGCGCCCTAAACTTCATCCTGCCAAAGAACCCCCGCCAACCAACATCACGCCGGCGTCCGTCGGTTCCGGTGGTGAGACGAAACCAGCCCGTGGCGACGAGCGCAAAACAGATCTGAACGAAAGCAAAGAGCATGTTGTAGGTCAGCGAAAACACCAGTCGAGGGTAGATTGGCGTGTATGCATAAAGCGAGAGGCAACCGAACACAATCAACGATTGAGCGATGAGGTAAGGCCGCAAATCGATTCCTTCCACCAACAAGCAGTGCATCAAGGCCGCCGACACGGCCAGAAGGGGACTCACCACCATGATCGCCATCCACATCGTTGAGGGCTGTGCACCGCCGCCGAAATAACCGCCTTGCACCCGCACCAATCCGGGGTCGAGCTCCCGCGGGTGAGGACAAACACCCTCGTAGCAAAACTGGACGCCGTTGACCTGCCCCATGAGGGTCCACCAAAGAATCCAGACGACCCATGGCAAAACCATCCACGCCATCACCGTCGCCGGCTCGTGCCGCCAGTTTCCAACCTGAGATCGCCCGAGTCGCATCCCTCTGATCACCTCTGGCCGCGACAAAAGCAACGTCAGGCTGGCAACGGTGGCCCAGGGACCCCACGACACCATCACGTGAAGCCCAAGCCCTGCGTGGAACAGCAGCCGACGCCGCGCAGGGTCAAGGCCCCGGACGAGGCCAGCACTTGCATACAGAGCGAGGACCCCAAACAAGACCGCTCGTTGGAGCCAAACCCACTCCATACCTGCCAATCCGAGAGCGACGACGAGGAAAGCGAAACACCAACCACCGTGGACACGCTTGTCCTGTTGACCGTTGACGAATCCAAAAACCACCGAACACAACACAAACATGAGCAGGACGGTCAGGCCGCTCACTGCACCGTTCACGCTCGTGTTGACCAGTTTGAGCAGGTGATGATCTCCAAGAATGCGTCGATGAACATAGGAAAGCGAGAGCACCAGCAAGACCCAAACAGCCCACGTGGAGGCTTGCTCGTTTCGGGGGCGACGCTGAAGTGTTTTTTCAAGGGTCATGCCCGTGACCAGCAGAAACATCGGAATCAAGGCGTACCAGAGCCGCAACGAACCCAAAAGGAGGGTGGTTAACACCGCCAGAAAATGTACGGTGTGCGAAGTGGGGGCCCGTTGCTTTGCTTGGCCCGTCATGGCACCTACGGACCAAAACACAACCCAGGCCAAAAGAAGGACCAAGACGCCTCTTGAGAGATCGGTGAGAAGCACGCACAAGACGACCAAAACCTGCAGCCACGGCATTGGTTTGAACAGCGCTGAACCAAGTTTGGTGTCCAGCGGCGGTGTCCTTCCCAGCGATGTTGCCACCAGCCAAACAACACCGCCCGCCCCAATCGCTCTGGGAATCATCGCCGAAAACGAAAGATGACCGTGGAACCAAACCGATGCCGCCACGATCCCACCCAACAGCAGCAGGTGATGCTGCTCCGCTTTGCTTGGCATCCGACCGGCCTGAAGCCAAAGATAGGCCAGCGTAAAGGCTGCCAGCAGGACCACCACCGAGATGAACACGTCCAGCGGGCGTATGGAGACAGGGTCCCCTTCAATACCCTCCCAATCGATCTGGTCCACACGATAGGCATCGGTGTCATCTGGATGAAAAAACACATGTCGGTGGAGAGCAGCCTCCCAGTTCCACGCCTCAACCGCCGCCCGTTCATCGTTGGAGATGGTGAGGAGGCTCAGCGGTACCCGACCGTGGACTTGGCTTGGAAAATCAAGACCGAGGTCGTACAGCATCAAGGCGGCGAGATCGAGTTGGGCTGCGCTCGCACGTGCGCTGGCATCGATGCCCGGGCCCGAAACGAGCGCCAAGACGTTGCGCGTGTCGGCCTCGGCCGAGCCGTGAGAACCCGAGGCCGTCATGCCGTGGTCGGCCGTGACCACCACCGTCCAGTTTGACGGCACAAGGCGCAGGAGACTCGAGAGGTGCTGGTCCATATCGAGCATCTTGTTTCGATACTCATCCGACACCGTACCCCATTTGTGGCCGACTTTGTCGGGCCCGGAAAAATGAGCGGCGATGACGTTGTGGCGTCCGTCAACCAGCCATTGCTCCAGGAGATCGCCCGTGGCACGGTCGCCCTCGTAGTAGTCTGCATGCCCTTGGAACGTGTTGACAAACTCGATGTCGGAGCGATCTCCGTACATGTTCCCCATGACATAACTTCCGATCATGCCGACGGAGTGTTGTTCGGAAGCGGCCGCCAACAACCAAGGGTCAAATCCACCGGGGTGGCCCATGTTGAAGTTTTTCAGGCCGTCAATCGGTGCGTTTGGAACGCCGGTCATCATCTCCCGGACGCACGTGGCGGACAGCGTCAAAGGTCCGGTGGTTACGGACAGAACCGCTTGTTCATCCATTCGATCAAACAGTTTCGGCATCATGGATGCGTCACGCATGATGTTCTCACCAACACCGTCCAAGATCACCAACAGGTAGCCCTCTGGTTGAGGATTCAACCCGTCAGGAAACGACACCACCTCCGTCGGTTGATCCGGCTCCAGGAGGACGTAAGGTGCAGTGACCGAGAGGGGTGCCAAGGCGAGCAACACCAAAACGAACAACCAACGCCTTAGCAACGAAGTTTGGGAACGTTGCTGGTGTTGCAAGGTTTTGTCCCCCTTGTTTTAGGGCAAACGAAACATCATATATGGGCTTCGGGTCCGGTGGTTTAGGAGATACGAAATGAACCGTAGATTTGTTGCCACGCTCTTGATGACCACCTTGCTTGCAGCCACCGTTCCCGGGTGCCTGTTCGCCTCGGATGCCGAATATTCCACTTGCTCTGATGACGACAATTGTTTGAAGATCGCCTTTGAGGTGAAAGAGGAATACCAAAACACCGACGAAAACCCACAGAAACTCGCTGACCGACTCGGCGAACTCATGGGCCAAGAAGTAGAAATTTACCCCGTTAACAGCCAAGCAGCCACCATTGAAGCCCTTCGATTTGGCAACGCTGACATTGGCTTCCTCGACGGCGGCGCTGCATGGTTGAGCTGGAACGAATACGGCCTTCAAGTCGCTGCCGCAGAGCAGAAGGCCGACGGCCGCGCCTACTACCACGCCGTGGCCTGGGTCCACAAGGACTCCGACATGGCCCAAGCCAGCATGGAAGGCAACGTTTCAGAAGCGCTCACGCTGATGAAGGGGAAAATCTCCTGCCACACCTCGGCGCTGGGCAGTTCCGGCATGTTGCTCCCGATGGGCTACCTCATCAACAACAGCTACATGGAGGTCGTCGGAGACAAAAACGAGATCGATTCGCTCCACAACACGGTGACGAACCACTTCTCCGAGGACTCGAGCATCCCTGACAGCGGTACACCTTACTACCGCTACATCGGGTCTCTTCGCTGCCTCGCCGAGCACGCTCTGGGCGATGCCACCGACTACATCTCGTTCGCCAAGGACCCAACCGTCCCCGATTACTGCGGCGACGACCCCCAAGACTGGTGCTTTGAGGGAGACTTCACTTCCACCGAAGACTTCTACCCCATCGGAGGCTACAAAGAAAACGGTGAGATCAACACACCCTTCGGCAAAGCGCCCAGCCACCCGGTGATGTACAACCCGGATGTGTTCACGCCTGCCGAAGTGCAGTCGTTGCGAGACGCTTTCACGACCATGAGCAGTAACGACGCCGATTTGAAGATCCTCGACGACGTGCTCAGCACGCCCGGCATGACCATCATCGACACGGAATCCCACCTCGGAAGCTACGGCGACGCCATCGGAGACGTACCCGGTATCACCGCTTACTTTGGCGACAAAATCAACAAAGTCAAGGTTACCTCCAGCGACGACGGTCTCCCAATTTACGTCCCAATCCTCGTGATCGGCGCCATCGGTGTCGCCGTCTATGTTGTCCGAAACCGAACCTCAGAAGCGGAAGAACTTCCGGTTGCATCCGAGACCACGCCCTCTGAGGAGTAGGCATGGCAAGGTCAAACAGCCTCTGTTTGTTTTTGGTCGCCATCTTGGCCTTAGCACCCCTTTCTGGGTGCTTTGGCGGCGAGGAAGAAGACACGGGGAGCGGGTTTCAATGGGAGAACCGCAGTCAACCTGACTGCAATCCATTGGACGTCAACATCACGTGCAAGGAATACTTGAGCGGCTTCACGACCCCCACCAACTCCCTTCACCACCCCATCGACGATGAGGTCTGGTTCACGGATCTTGACGGTCGCATCATCGCTTACGACGGTCAAACCACGCGCTTGGTGGGCAACATCAGCAACCTCGTCTCAAACTGCCACAACGAAGCAGGATTGCTGGGTTTTGCCTTCGCCTCCGACTACGAAGAAAACCCTCAAATTTTGTTCACCTACATCGGAACGGCCAACTGCGAAACCAAAGAAGTGACCAACCTGTTCCTCGCCGCAGGCGATGTGGTCAACGGTTCCCTGGACAAATCCTCGATTCACAACCTTCGTGAAATTGAACAAACTTACCGAAACCACAACGGCGGCCATCTGCTCGCTTTGGGCAATCACACTTACTTGTGGGGCGTGGGCGATGGCGGTGGGTCAAACGACCCGTTGGGCCACGGGCAAAACGAAACCTCGCCTTTGGGAACCATCCAGCACTTCCGGTATCAAAACGGTACCATGACGCCGGTGCACAACACCACGGGTACGGTCCAAGACTACACCCTGCACCGAGGCCTTCGCAACCCGTGGAAGTTTGACGTGGATGCTCAAGACCGATTGTGGATTGCGGACGTGGGGCAGAATTGTTTTGAGGAAATCAGCCTTGTTCCCGTTCTTCAATCCAGCAACTTTGGTTGGGCTGACCGTGAGGCCAATCGTGAATTCAACGATCCTAACGACTGTACGAAACCACCATCCAATCCACCTGCGGGCATGACCGACCCGGTCATTGTCTACACCCACGAAGAGGGCCGATGCTCCATCACAGGTGGATTGTACATGGACTGGGGGCCTGAACCTTGGCAAGGCGGTTTCATGTACGGGGATTTCTGCAGCGGCGACATATGGCTCACGAGAGAAGGGAGTACCGGTGTTTGGGAACAAGAACACCTGCTCGACACCGACAACCTCCTCGTCGGGTTTGGCCGGGGCTTAAACGATGAATTGCTCATCTTCACCTGGGGCGGCACGGTGTTCGAACTGGACATCTACACCCAGTGAAGGCGACCGAGTTCACTTGCCGATGCAAGCGAGAATGGCCGAACGAGCATGGGGTTCCAACCGGGGCTCGATGTGTTTGGGTTTGGCACCAGGCCCGATGATACCGAGGCCGATTTTCTTGTTGTGTTTGAGTTGCAGTTCCAAGATGGTTTTGATGACGGCTTGTCCCATGGCCAGACCGTGTTGGGTCTCGCCCTTCTCAATAATGCCCAAACACGCTGCAGCATCGTGGTCAGGCAGGAGTCGGTCAAGAGCGAGCGGGACCTCCATTGAACCCGGAACCCACACCACGTCGCCGATGGTCAGACCGTGTTGCTCCGCCTCATCCCTGGCGAAGTCAAGCATGCGCACGACTTCTTCTTTGTGAAAGGAACCGCAGACGACTCCGATGCGTTTGTTCATGATTTGCCCCCTCCGTTCTCCTCTTTCATCATTCGCTCGACCGTCGCAACAACCGTTTGTGTCATGGCGTCAATTTCGATGTTGATGATGTTGCCTTCGTGAATCGAGCCGAAGGTCGTGAGACGAAGTGTTTCCGGAATGAGATGAATGTTGAAGCGGTTCTCGATCACTTCGCCGATGGTCAAGGAAGCACCGTTGAGGCCGATATACCCCTTTTCATGAACGTATTTCATCATGCTTGGCGCTGTAGAAACGGTGAGATCGACCCCCTCGCCGACCTGAGCTCGTGCGATGATTTCGCCCGTGCCCATGATATGACCCGAAAGCAAGTGACCCCCCAATTCATCACCCAATTTCAACGACCGCTCAACGTTGACCGCATCGCCTTCCGAAAGGCGGGAGAGGTTGGTTCGCTCGAGGGTTTCTTGGATGACATCAAACGCTACGAGGTCGCCGTTGATGTCGGTGGCCGTGAGACAGACCCCGTTGATGGCCACGCTGGCTCCGCGTTGGAGTCCAGTGGCTTCTGGGAGGGTGATGTGAAAGGTCCAAACGGCCTCGCCTTTTTCTATAGAATGGATGTCTCCTTTTCCTTGAACGATACCGGTAAACATCTTCATGCCTCCTTTTTTTCCGCCCGTTCAAGAATGCGAGCAATGATTTTCCTGGTGCCGTCAAGGTCGTCACTCAAGCCTTCAACACGCACCACGTCGATGTCGCCGTGCCCGCGCTCGTGGAGCGCATTACGGATGGTTTCCTCCGCATGTTCTTGGTCGTACCCCAAGGCGATGACGTGAGGCTCAATTTCGGGAAGAATGTCAAAAATCGGTACAGCAGGGGGGTTGCCGACCACCACGGCATCAACCGGCTTGAGGCCGGCGACCATTCGCTTGCGCAGGTCTTGGTTGGTGACCGGTTCGTGCTTCCGCTTGCGAACCGTATCGTCATGAGCAACAACAACCGTCAAATGATCACCCAGTGCTTTTGCCTGTTCCAAGTAGTGCAGATGGCCGGCGTGGAGCAAATCGAACACACCAACGGCAAGGATTCGCTTCATGGGACCACCGTTCACGGGTTGGGTTGTTGCTTCATGAGGATGACGGTGATGATTCAACGCCCAAGGCAGCGACCACGTCGGCGCCTTCGAGGAACGGGATGTTCTTTGATTCAGCCCACGACCGTGCGTCGGCGACCGGCAGAGCGTGGTCGCCGTCGGGCTGGAGCATCTCGGCTCCGATAACGACCGGAGCGGTACCGGCAAGCCTTGCAAGGCCAACGGCAAGTTCGGTGTGGCCTTGCCGCACGGTCAAGCCGCCTCGAGCCTCCCTGCACACCGGGATGTGACCCGGCGTGCGAAATTCTTCACCCAACCGCTCCATCGCCGGCTCGCCGATGACGCCCTCGGCCAAACAAACGGTGGCCAATTCAGCGAAACGGCGGGTGGTCAGTGCACGGTCGTGGTCGGTGATGCCGGTGTAGGTCTCACGGTGGTTGAT
>Ga0163109_10004795_pt1 | contig 10228 bp, 8 predicted proteins | sample CRUFie1St13metaG_FD_108704 | JGI IMG/M metagenome (GOLD analysis project Ga0163109, IMG submission 108704) | Marine microbial communities from the Costa Rica Dome - CRUD Field 142mm St13 metaG | ecosystem: Environmental > Aquatic > Marine > Oceanic > Photic zone | place: Costa Rica: the Eastern... | reverse complement strand
TATGAAGCAAAAGTTCTTAGATGCGCTTCGCCCGATGGTGATACCGGAGCTGGATCCAGCCTTTCGTCCCGCAGCACTCAGCCAGAGGGCGTTGGAGAACTGCCTCGAATCAAGCTCCTCTCTTGAAACCGTGCACTTGGCTTTGGTGCGCCCAGATCAAAGTGTTTATCGCTTCAAGATCACCCTGCTCCCGGATGTAGCGGAACACGTGGAACTCAATACCTTTTTATTGGAACGTCAGATCAAATTCCTCCTTTGGTCCAGGGGAGCGGCAACCATCCAATCCGATGCTTCCCCTGCCCTTTGCCGGCGCCTCAACCAATATTACGAAGAAAATCCCCTGGGGCAATTCGATGCCACCATGATGGGTGAGAAGATTTTTGAGAGTCCATTAAAGGCGCATTCGGTCGCAACATCCGAACTACCGGAGGCGAAGTCCGAAAGTTCCCCCCTGGGAGGCCATCTTTCCGGGTGCCGCATCGGTTTTGACTTGGGGGGTAGCGATCAGAAGATTGCCGCCATGATGGATGGGGAGACCCTTTTTTCTGAAGAGATCGTCTGGGATCCCATTCCTCAACAGGACCCACAATGGCATTATGACCACATCATGTCCTTGCTGCAACGTGCCGCTTCGAAGCTACCACGGGTAGACGCCATCGGAGGTAGTGCTGCAGGTGTGTATGTACAGAATCAGGTCAAAGTCGCCTCACTCTTCCGAGGCATACCGGAGGATCTTTTCCAATCACGCGTCAAAGGCCTCTTCATAGAGATGAAACGTGCCTGGGGGAGTATTCCCTTTGAGGTGGTCAACGACGGAGAAGTGACGGCGTTGGCTGGCTCCATGAACCTCGGTCGCCCAGCGGTGCTGGGTATTGCCATGGGAACCAATCAAGCGGCCGGGTTTGTCACCCCCGAAGGGCAAATTACTTCGTGGCTCAATGAACTGGCATTTGCTCCGATTGATTATCGAGATGGAGCCCCCAGGGATGAATGGTCCGGGGATGTGGGCTGCGGTGTTCAGTTTTTTTCACAGCAGGCAGTGGCACGACTCATTCCCGCATCAGGTCTGGAAATCGACCGTTCTTTGCCGTTTCCAGAACAACTGGTTGCGGTGCAGACCTTCATGACAAAGGGGGATGATCGCGCTGCAGCCATTTATCGAACCATGGGGGTGTATCTGGGGTATGCACTGGCTCAATACAAGGACTATTACCCATTTGAACATCTGCTGCTACTCGGTCGGGTCACCACCGGATCCGGTGCCGACCAAATGATCGAGAAAGCAAAAGAGGTTTTGCATCAGGAGTTCCCGATCAAGGCTGCCTCCATAGCCTTCCACCTGCCTGGAGAAAAAGAAAAGCGCCATGGACAAGCCATGGCAGCCGCAAGTTTACCTGCCCTCTAGCAGTCGCCAGTCAACAAACTGGAGAACATCTCCATAGAATGGAAGACCCTGATAGGTAAGCCTAGCTGGTGAGATGTTCAAGGCAGCCATCGCTTCGTCTAGGGCCCTTGCCTGAGAGCTTTAAGGATAGCCTCATCATTCTTACCGTGCTTCCAGACGATTTCCAGAAAGCTATCCAGGGTGTGCCCATAGCCGGCGAGAAAAGGGCGGTCTCCCGCACAGCCATACATGGTAGGCTCATCCAGTTCTCCGGCCAGCTTCGCACGCGCTTTAGCCACTAATCTCGGAAACCAGGCGACTCCATCCATGGTATCGTTCTTGGCTGGCAGTTTAGAAGCCGCCACCACCTGGCCTGTCCAACTCCCCCCCTGGACTTCCCGAAAATACCGCTCCCGCAATACAGCTACTTTGTAGGCTGTTGCGTAGTCTGGCGCTCCATAGTTCACGTGGTCCTCCAAGAAATCAAACATCTCCTGAGCTCGGTAACCGATTCTTTGAAGAAGCTCGAGCTCTTCGGGCTGAAAGAAGCTCGAGACCTCACGCTTTCCTTGCTGATAACGATCAGTCCCGACTTCGAAAAGTTTTCGAAACTCTGCTTCCCAGGAGACACTGGACAAACTCATGGTGGTATCCTGCCCGTCCATCGAAAGATGTCCAAGCACATTACCCAACCTTTTTGCTTTAGTTGACTTATACAGGCGGGCAAGATGCATACTCATGAAGCATCGATTTGATTTGAGCGGGGACGTTGCTGTGGTAATCGGCGGAACAGGCAGTCTGGGGGGTGCGATGGCCGCTGGGCTGGCTGAGGCAGGGGGTGAAGTGGTCGTCATGGGCCGCAACGAGGCGAATGGAGAAGAAACGATCGCAAGAATACAGGCTAAAGGCGGTAAGGCCCACTATGTGAAGGCTGATGCCATGAAAGCTGAAAGCCTCAAGGAAGCCCACGCGTCCATTCGGAAGAAAATCGGAGCCCCGTCCATTCTAGTCAACGCTGCAGGAGGAAATGATCCCAAAACCACTCTTACGGGAGATTTCATCTTTGAACAAATCCCACTGGATGCCTGGCGAGGCAATTTCGATCTGAACCTCGTTGGAGGAGTTCTCTTGCCCTGCCAGGAATTCTGCCCTGCCATGCTTCAGTCCGGACGTGGCAGCGTCATCAACATTGCCAGTGTCTCGGCACACATTCCTCTATCCAGGGTGATCGCCTACTCTGCCGCCAAGGCAGCCGTTCTGAGCTTGAGTCAATTCCTGGCGCGTGAATGGGCTGCTGCTGGTGTCAGGGTCAACACCATCACGCCAGGATTCTTCCCTGCTGAACAAAATCGAAAAATCCTGTTTCATGAAGACGGGAGTCCAACGGCTAGAACCGAGAGCATCATGGGCCACACCCCCATGGGACGTTTCGGGGAGGCGGACGAACTGATTGGGGCCGCTGTCTTTCTTGCCAGTCATCAAGCCAGCAGTTTCGTGACAGGATCGGACATACGAGTGGATGGTGGATTTTTAAGTCAAACCATTTAAGGCAAACAAAACCGTAGCGCCCTCACACACCATGGCCAGCTTGATCGCACCATCTAACGGCTTTCTAGGGCTTGATTCGGTTCAGCCCTTTTTGGCTGAAAGCTTCCCTGCGGGAACTTTTCAGGGCAAGAAAGTTCTGCTGATCGTCCCCGACAGCACCCGAACCGCCCCAGTGGGCTGGATGTTTCAGACTCTTTTCAAACTGCATAGCAAAAGTGCTGCAGCCATGGACGTGATGATTGCCCTCGGCACGCATCAGCCCATGCGCGAGGAAGCCATCTGTCAACGTCTGGAAATCAGCCTTGAAGAGAGAAAAAGCACCTATGCATCCGTTTCTTTCTTCAATCATCAGTGGGATCGTCCTGAAGCGCTCAAAGAAATTGGTGTGATCACCAAAGAAGAAATCAACGCCATGACCGAAGGACGGTTCAGCATGGATGTGCCGGTCCGCGTGAACAAAAAACTTTACGAATACGATCAAATTTTGATCGTAGGCCCGGTCTTTCCCCACGAGGTAGTCGGTTTTTCAGGTGGCAACAAATACCTCTTTCCAGGAGTCAGCGGACCTGAGGTTCTCAACTTTTTCCATTGGCTGGCAGCTATCATCACCAACCCAAAAATCATCGGACACAAGTGGACGGCGGTCAGAAAAGTCATCGATCGGGCCGGAGCGGCGGTGACCATCCACAAGCGAGCCCTTTGCATGGTGGTCACCCACCAGGGTCTCAAGGGCCTATTCACGGGCACCCCGGAATCTGCATGGGATGAGGCGGCCGATCTTTCAGCACAGACCCACATCGAATACCGTGAGAAACCCTATCATACCGTCCTTTCCTGCGCTCCCGCGATGTATGACGAACTTTGGGTGGGAGGGAAGTGTATGTACAAGCTGGAACCCGTGCTGGCCGATGACGGTGAATTGATCATCTATGCGCCTCACATTAAGGAAATCAGTTTGACTCATGGAAAACTGATTCATCAGATTGGTTATCACTGCCGCGATTATTTTCTCCAGCAGTGGGATCAATTTAAGGATTTGCCTTGGGGCATTCTGGCTCATTCGACTCACGTGAGGGGAATTGGTCAATGGGTGGATGGCCGCGAAATTCCCCGGGTAAAGGTGACTCTGGCAACAGGTATCCCTGAGACCGTATGTCGAGAAATCAATCTCGGTTACCGAAACCCGGAATCCATGAATCCAGCGGATTATGCCAATCGGGAAGCCGAGGGAATCTTGATGGTTCCCAAAGCTGGAGAAACCTTGTTCCAACTCAACCATCCGCCTCAATGGGCCAGACCGGATACCTGAAACCGATCATCGCCTTGGAACCTCATCAAGGCATTCTCAGGCAACTTTGGAATTGATCCATGAGTCTCAAGTGTTAATTTTTTCAAATTCCATCCATACGGTCCAAAGAGACCCGAGGTGCGTGGTGTGGATGGCGTCGAGAACTTAGACAAAAGCAGTCAAAAAGCAGAAGAATCCCTATGAGTAACCCATCCCTAAAGCTTCACAATGCCATGTGGCCTGGCCTGGTTGGCAAAGGCACCGAAGAAGGTCAGGAACCTCCCATCAGCCTGGAACACATGCTCGATCTCACCGCAGCAGCAGAGGTAAACGGAAAAAAATTTGATGGAATCGATTACTTTCTCTTTCTACCACATACCGATCCCAGCGCGAGTGATGACGATCTCAAAGCAATTGCCAATTTGATTCAATCCAAGGGCTTTGATATAGGATCGCTGGTTGCGCCTGTTTGGCCCGGAACCGTTGGAGATTCAGCTATGGGAACCGATGAGCAACAGGCCAAGTTCCTGGATGCAGTCAAAATGGCCTGCCGGGTAGCCCGCATTTTCAACGATCATGGGGCCCGAAAACGAGGTGTGATTCGGATCGACTCAGCTGAATTCGGGGTCAACACCTGGAAGGAGGATCCTGCAAAGAACACGGCTCGGATTGTCGACACCTTCAAGAAGGCGGCTCAAATTGCCAAGGACCATGGGGAGCGGCTGGCTGCTGAAGGCGAAATTTGCTGGGCTGGCATGCATTCCTGGAAGGACATGCTCGACTTGCTGGAAGGGGTTGGAATGCCCGAGACCCTCGGGTTCCAGGCCGATCTCGCCCACACCTACCTTTATCTGATGGGTTACAATGCACCCGAGCATGCCCTGCTTCAGCCAGGTTACAGTGATGAGGCCTTTTATGCAGCCTACGAACAGATGACCGACAAGCTAAGACCATGGACCATCGACTTTCACGTGGCTCAAAACGATGGGGAGGTTCATGGAGCCGGATCCCATGACAAGACCGGCAAGCACTGTCGAGCAGACGATCCAAACGGCAAGTTGGACATCACTCGATGTGCCAGCTACTGGCTCAAGGATTCCCAAAGCCGAGGCATCGAGCACATCTGCTGGGACGGATGCATGTTTCCCAATGCCGTTCTGGAAGATGGCAGCACCTGGAACACCATTCTGGATGCCATGATCAAGGTAAGAGACGCGCAGTGATCGGTCTTTGGAATCCTTCAGCATTCAAACATTCTAATTGAGAAAAAATATGAGCGACAAAAAACCATTGAATATCGGATTGGTGGGGTATGGCTTCATGGGGCGCACCCACTCCAACGGTTACAAACGGGTCAATGATTTCTTCGGAGACCTTGCCTATCGCCCCGTACTCAAGGCCATTTGTGGCAGAAATGGCGAGCGCACCGAGGCTTTTGCCAGCCAGTGGGAATACGAGAGCACCGAGTCTGACTGGAAGGCGCTGATCGCCAGGGACGATATCGATGCCATCGACATCTGCACACCCAATGACAGTCACGCTGCCATCGCGATCGCAGCCGCAGAAGCGGGAAAAATGGTTCTTTGCGAAAAACCTCTGGCGCGTACTACCGAAGAGTCTCTTCCGATGGTTGAGGCCGTTGAAAAAGCAGGCGTTGCCAACACCGTCTGGTACAACTACCGCCGAATTCCTGCCGTTACCCTGGCAAAGCAGATCATCGACTCAGGAAAACTCGGCAAAGTGTTTCACTATCGAGCTAACTTTCTTCAGGACTGGACCATCAGTGAAGAACTGCCTCAGGGCGGAGAGGGTTTGTGGCGCCTGGATGCAGCCGCAGCCGGATCGGGTGTGACAGGTGATCTTCTGGCCCACTGTATTGATACTGCCATCTGGCTCAATGGTGGGATTCAGGATGTCTCTGCCGTCACCGAGACCTTCATCAAGGAAAGGGTGCACACTGCCACCGGAGAAAAACAGGCGGTCACAATCGATGATGCCTGTATTTTCCACTGCCACTTCAACAACGGATCTCTCGGCCTTTTTGAATCCACCCGCTATGCCCGGGGTCACAAGGCTCTCTACACCCTCGAGATCAATGGTGAAAATGCTTCCATCCGATGGGACCTCCACGACCTCAATCGCTTGGAGTTTTTTGATCACAGTGATGAAGGCAAGGTCCGCGGGTGGCGCAGCATTCATATCACTGATGGAGACCATCCCTACCTCGACAAATGGTGGGTTCCAGGCCTCTGCATTGGTTACGAACACACCTTTGTCCATCAGGTTGCTGATTTTCTCGCCTCGCTAACCAGTGGTGAACCGTGCCACCCCACTTTCCGCGATGCTCTGGAAACGGCCAAAGTCTGCGATGCGGTCTTGGCATCGGCAGCGAGTAGAGAGTGGAAAAATGTCTAAGAAAAGCTGATTCGAATAAAATCTTTAACACAACATTTTAAAATAATGAAAGAATCCAAGTGCCTTTCTATGGCTGCGCTGTTTTTCAGCAGCCTGATCACTTCCGCTGCCTAAAGAGTGGATTCGAGTATACTGCCGACACCTTCTGACAAGACCATCGATTTTGTTATGGACCTCATGCACGTTCTGGAAAAATCGTGCTTTTGTTGCCATGGAGCCAAACCTAGAGCTAAAGCTAAATATTTCATAAACGACCGCAAGAAAAGCATTGGAGGAGGCAGTAGCAAGGAGAAGGCTATCCTGGTTGTAAAGGCAGACCAAAGCCCTTTCCTTCACTTTACTGCAGATTTAATGGAAGAAATGGAAATGCCCCCTCTGGGCAGGCGGGACCGCCACCCAAAATTAACCAAAGATCAAATCGCCATGGTCCGTGCCTGGATTGATCAGGGTGCCAAATGGCCTGAGGGGGTCAAGCTCAAAGCGGCACCTTGAGCGTCCCTTGAAAAGCTTAGAGAAGTCTTATATCGACCATCTTAAAACAAGACCAAGCCGCTTCCCAACGGAGCGGCTCTTTTTATAATATCCAACGAGTTCGGAATATGTCCCGTCTTCCAGGTTGTTAAAGTATGACATCAGAAAGACCCGCCTGCCGATCGAATCTTGCGTTTGCTTTAGTAAGGTATGGGACTCGGCAAATGAGATACCATATTATGATTCCACACTTTGCCTCATGCAATCCGTTTAATCACCTATCGTCGAAAGACTGTCAAAAAGGCGCAAAGATTGGATCTTTTCTTCAGGGTCTTTTTGCCATAGTTTTTCTGCCTTCGGGCCCAACCATTTGGGTCCAGAGATAAGATTTCTGAATGTAAGAGCATGCCCAACGTGTATATCAAAACTTACGGGTGCCAGATGAACGAGCGCGACTCCGAAGCCGTGGCAGCACAATTGACTGCCAAGGGCTACACAATTGTGCCTTCGGAACATCAGGCCGATGTCGTGCTCCTCAACACCTGTAGCGTCCGCGATCAGGCAGAGCAAAAAGCGATGGGAAAAATGCGAAATATTGCCGTCACCCTGAAACGGGATCGACCCAACGTGGTTTTGGGCTACATGGGCTGCATGGCGCAGAACAGAGGTCAGGCATTGGTGGATCAGTTGCCGGATGTCGACCTTGTCATTGGAACTCAGAAATTTCACCACGCTCCCGAATATGTGGATCGTTTGCTCGCAGGAAAGGATCGCAGAATCGTGGATACTGGCGAGGAGAAGGGCAGTGAGGCCACCATCAAGGAGCATTTGCTCCATGGTGCCAGCGAGCGAGCTGCCGTCAGCGCCTTTGTCAGCATCATGCAGGGCTGCAATCAATACTGCACCTTCTGCATCGTACCCTACACTCGAGGCAAGGAGAGGAGTCGATCGATTGAAGATATTGTTCAGGAATGTCGTCAACTGGCGAGTAGAGGCGTCCGTGAAATCACACTTCTCGGGCAAATCGTCAACAGCTACGGGAAGCGGGAAATCGGTGTCAAAGATGGCAAGTCGGCCTTTGTTCAGCTTCTAGATGCCGTTCATGCCATTGAAGATCTTCAGCGTATTCGTTTTACATCGCCGCATCCCAAAGGCTACGGAGATGATCTCATCGAAGCTTATCAAAGACTTCCCAAGCTCTGCCCCAGCGCCCATATTCCCGTCCAGAGCGGCAGCAACCGAATTCTTAAACGAATGCATCGCGTCTACACTCGGGAACGCTTCTTGGAAATCATCGGTAAGTTGAGGGCAGTCAATCCTCACATGGGTATCACCACTGACATCATCGTGGGATTCCCTGGTGAGACCGAAGATGATTTCCAAGAGACCTTTTCCCTCGCTGAAGAGGTTGCCTTTGACAATGCCTTTGTCTTCAAATATTCCCAACGCACAGGAACCCCGGCCAGTGAAATGGACGGTCAAGTGCCGAAGGAGATCATCGAACGACGACACGCCGAACTTTTGCAACGCATTTCAGCACTAGGCCATGAAAAGTATCATCGATTGGTGGGACAGGAAGTTGAAATCCTGGTGGAAGGCCCCAGTCGTCGCAACCCTGCTCGGCTCGAAGGTCGCACAGGGTGCAATAAAATAGTTGTTTTTGAAGGAAGTTCCGGCCGGTTTAAAGGTCAGATTTTAAGATTACGCGTAGATCGCGTTGGTTCCTTCACCCTTTATGGAGACCCTGCCATTTTGAACCTTTCCGAAACGGCCGCCCTCACTTAAGGTAGTCATTTGATCGATACGCATGTTTCTGTCGCAACTGTCCATATTACTGGCAACTCCGATCGCTTTATTGGCTCTTTATGGTCTGATACGGTCCGAAGAGTTCAGGCGCCATCTTACGGCTTTTCCTCGCTCCAACTCATGGGGTTACCTCCTGATGGGAATCTCGACAGTATGGTTTCTTTACCTAGTCAAAATCGAAGATATTTCTGATTTTGAGTCCTACAAGCGATTCATGATGTTTGGGTTCGCTGGAATCGGCATTGGGACCACCTTTTTCGTGCGAGACCTCCTTGCGGCGCGAGGCGCAGCAGTGCTCATGCTTCTGGTTGCCAAGCTCATGGTCGACACGGCACGTTGGGTTGATACCGACGCTCGCCTGGCCATCGTAGTGTGGGCTTACGTCATGGTCATCGCCGGCATGTGGTTTACCATTTCTCCTTGGCGACTGAGGGATTTCCTTTTTTGGTTGTCCAAGAGTGATCGTCGGTTGAAGGGAGCTCTCTGTCTTCTGTTAACCTGGAGCGGCTTCATTCTCGTCCTTGCTTTCAGCCTCTACCGTACCGCCTCGGCATCGGCGTGAACCACTCGAAAGGAAAAATCCTTGTTATCAGAGGGGGAGCCATAGGCGACTTCATCCTCACCCTACCGGTATTTCAACAACTCAGAAAATACTTTCCCAAAACCCATCTGGAAGTTCTGGGCTATCCAAAGGTCGCCCAACTTGCTGTGGAATCTGGCTGGGCTGATGCATGCAAGTCGATTGAATATCCAGGGCTGGTACGCTTTTTTGCCCCACGGGGCCCCACACCACCGGATTGGCTTCATTATTTCAGCCAATTTGAAATAATCATCAGCTACCTTTTTGACCCCGATCAGTTATTCCAGACAAATGTTCAGCAAGCAGGCTACCATCATTATATTCAGGGTCCCCATCGCCCGAATAACAACTGCCGCCTCCATGCCATCGATTCCTTACTGCAGCCCTTGGAGAAATTAGCCATTTATGATGTGGGTATGATTCCTGATTTAAGTCGTTTGGCCCTGGGTCAAACCTCAGCTGAACAATCCAAGGTTCAAATTGCCATCCACCCAGGGAGTGGAAGTCCGAGCAAGAACTGGCCTCTGGAACGCTGGACGCAATGGTGCCAAGCTATGTGCAAGGATTCACACTATCATTTGATGATCATTGCAGGAGAGGCGGACCGCGAGGCAGGCGAAACGCTGGCCAGGCATTTGCCAGACCATTGTCGAACGCTACACATGAACGCTCCCCTTACCTCCGTGGCTCGAGCCATTGCCGGTAGCCGACTCTTTGTAGGACATGATTCGGGGAT
>Ga0163109_10004794_pt1 | contig 10229 bp, 6 predicted proteins | sample CRUFie1St13metaG_FD_108704 | JGI IMG/M metagenome (GOLD analysis project Ga0163109, IMG submission 108704) | Marine microbial communities from the Costa Rica Dome - CRUD Field 142mm St13 metaG | ecosystem: Environmental > Aquatic > Marine > Oceanic > Photic zone | place: Costa Rica: the Eastern... | reverse complement strand
TAAAGGTAACAAATCCAAAAACAAAGGTTGTAAATAATATAGTTCTTGAGGGATTAAACGCTTTTTTCGGGTAGGTATGGCTCATGAAGACCTTGAGTCATACTTTAAAACGAATTTTGCCTTGATGCAACACCATAAATATAGCTTGACAGAGCTAGAAAATATGATTCCGTGGGAAAGAGACATCTATCTCACTCTTCTTCAACAATATATTGAGGAGGAAAGACTGAAGCAACAACAGGAAAACGGTATCAATGGATGAAGAACAGCAGGAGGAACAACAACAGCAGCAGGGGCAAGAACAACCTATAGCTCCAGCAGCGTTTACTAATTTAAATATTACTCCAGCTCCTAGAAGACCAATATCAACGTTCTCATTATTCAATCGTCAAGCACTTGAAAGAGATGAGTCAATTTCTGGTGCGGTAAAAAAGAATCAGGTAGCAATAAATTCAATAAATTCTGCACTTGTTAACATCACAGGTCAGGTTGTAAATCTATCAAGATCACTTAATGTTGTTGCAGAAAAATTACAAGAGTCATCAACATTAGAGAAATTAAAGATTGAGCAAGAAAGAAGACAACAACAAATGCTTGCGGATCTCAACTCAAGAAGAGGAGTTGAGAATAGTTTAGAGAAAAATATCCAAAGAGCATTGTTTGCTCCGATACAGAGAATAGGTGCAAAAACAAGATTTAGTTTACAAAGGTTAGTTCTTTTCTTTAATACTTTGCTTGGTGGATTCCTTGTAATGAGGGCGATAAAATTAATATCTGCTTTGACTTCAGGTAATAAGGAGCAACTAGAAAATATTAAGAGTGGGATACTGAAACAACTTACTGCGGTAGGAGGTATATTTTTAGCAATTAATGGTGGATTATTACTAGCATTAAGAAGTATCACTAGATTAGCAGGGTTTTTAACTCAAGTTGCAGTAACAAACTTGTTGATAAGACCAATACAGTTAATATTCCAGATAGCAAGAAACATAGCGACTGCTATTGCTGGTGGTATGTCTACAGGAGGCACACCACCTATTGTACCACCAAATACTAATACTAAAAATAATAAAAATAATACTACTAGGAATAATAATAGAAATAATAATTTAAATAAATTTGCAGTAGGATTTGCTAACCTATCTTTAACAGGTTTAGATATTGCAGGTGGTGAAGATCCAAGTAGAGCAATTGCTGGAGGAACAGGATCATTTGGAACATTTTTATTATTAAACCAAGTTGGTCGTTTTTTAACAAAACAGAATAATCCTAGAGTTAGAGCATTAGGATATGGTATACAATTCACATCACCAATACTTGGTGAATTTTTTGGAAGACCATTAGGAAAACAAAGCTTCGATCTTGTTACACAATCTTTAGGTTTACAATCAATAACTCCAAATCAACAGGGAGATCTTTTTGGTGGAACTATTGATCAAATTAGTAGGAATAATATTAACGTAACAACAGTGCCCACACCCAGTAACATGCCGATGAGTGTTGAGGGTAGAGCTGCTTTATTGATGTTTGCACCTCCAAATAATCCAAATAATCCATATGTTTTGAATTCATTCATTCAATATAACGTATTACCAGTAGTATAATGAGATCAATTATAAATCTAAACAATATTAATAGATCTCTATCTAGTTTAGGTAGATCGGTGCAAGGTGCTATAAAAAGAACGGAAAACATTTCGGATAATATTAAGAAAAGAAATCTAGATAAGAAAGAGTCTATCTCAATGTCTAAAGAATTCTTTGCTAAAAGAAGAGACTTGCAGAGGAGAAGAGAGAAAGAGGAATTACTTGAAGCAGGTGGAGTTTTAGGTGTTTTAAGATCAAGTCAAAGATCAATTCGTAAGACAACCAAGGGATTTTTAGGAAGAATACTAGAATTTGTAGGAAAACTAATTCTAGGATGGGCGATTCTGAACCTACCAAAAATTATTAAAATTACTCAAGATGTGATTAAAAGAATGCAAAAATATTTTGCTATATTAACTAAGTTTGTAAATGATATAGCACTTCTGTTCACTGACTTTCGTAGCAAAATAACAGAAATTGCAACCACACTTCTACCTTTTGATTTTGAAAAATTTAGTAATAATGTTAAAACATTTATGGATAGAATTAGAAATGCTTTTGATCAATTAGTTCTTAACACCATAAAAACAGTTAAGGTTCTTACTGATAAGAGTGAGAGGCAACTTGCTTATGATGTAGGGTTAGGTGAATTATATGATAGAATGACTAATAATCAGAATGATAATCAACAGGGAGATGGTGCACAAGAGGGTGGTAACGAAGAGGATGGTGACGAAGATGTAGAGATTGATGAAAAAGAAGAAATAGATAGATTAATACAGGGTGGAATTGAAGCGTTGAAGGAGAAGAGGAATGGTGAATTAACCAAGGTTGATAAAAGGAAGATACAAGGTAAAGAACCTCTTGAGATTTACAGATATTTGTTATCACAGGAAATTGGATTGTATATCAATGAAAGGGATGGTGTTATGGGATTCATGTCTCTTGAAGCTTACAATACAATTGTGAAAAACAATCCTGATCTTTTAAATTTTTTAAAACCAGTTCCAGTAACAGACAATCCATTCGATATGAGTAATTTTGAAGCTTCTGGTTTTTCTGATGATAGCAGTATATTTGATAATTTGCGAGAAAGATACTATGATTTTGAGGGAGAAATGTCTGATAAATTTGATTCAATGAAAAATTTATTTGACTTTAGTGATCCCAAGAAAGGTAAAGTTAATAATATTGAAATTGAAGTTCCGATTGAGGGTGGAAGCTCTGAATTTAATTTCTCTGGAGTAAATCTGGGATTAGATTTCAGTGGTGATACTAAATATGATGTAGGTAATTTTAAAAATAAAGCACTACTGGACATAAATTATTAAAATGGGAGCAATAAATCCAGCAATATATCAAGAAATGGAAATCTCCGCAGAGACAACTACGGGGGAACCAAAGACTATTGACTTGAAATTGGGTGTTGTAAAATTTAATTATTATGAGGACTTATTTTCACCATGCTTGACTGCACAATTACTTGTTGTAAGTGCTGGTGGTGCTGTTCAGACAGTTGTTGAAGAGGGTAAAACTGCTGAGAATATTGAAAACGTTTATAGTGGATTACCAATACGTGGAGGAGAGAGAGTTAAAATAAAAATAAAACCAAACACAGAGAAGAATGCTGCATTAGAATTTGATACTCCTGAAAAATATTTTTACGTATCTAACGTATCAAAACAGTTCTCTGATGGTTCAAAAGAAATTTTTACATTAGATTTAGTTTCTAGAGAAGCGATAACTAATGAAACATCTAGAGTGGTGAAAAGATATCCTAAAGAAACCAAGATAAGTGATCATGTAAAAACAATAATTCAAGACAAACTAGCATCAACAATTAAAGATGAAGATATTGATGAGACAGTGAATAAGTATGGTTTTATAGGAAATCTTAAAAAACCTTTTCATGTGTTAGTTTGGTTAGCATCTAAGTCAAAACCAAAGAAAGGTTTACCAGGATATTTTTTCTATCAAACGAAAGATGGATTTAAATTTAAATCTATAGACAGTTTAATAGAAGAAGGAAATAAATCTGAAAAGATAACTTATAGAGAAACTAATTACAAACCGTCATCAGTATTATCTGATGTTGCGGATTTTACAATATTACAGTATAATGTAGTTCAGAACAATGATTTACTTACTAAATTAGCACTCGGACAGTTTTCAAGTCACATCATGGAGTTTGATCCTTTACTAGGAACATTCACCACTCAAGAACAAGGTAAATTTACACTAGACGATGTAACCAGTGAATCAATAAATTTGGGTGAGACACCAGAGGTTCCAAAATTACTGAGTGATGATACCACTCAAAACTTAGGTACTTTACCAAGTAGAATGATAACAATGGTTACTGATCGAGGTGTATTAGATTTTGAACCTGTTACAGATAAAAACTCTGATCCAAAATTATGGCAGAGACAAGCATACATGAGATATCAGTTATTATTCACTCAAGTTTTAAATATGGTTGTTCCTTTAAATACTAATTTATCTGTTGGTAATATAATATTCGTTGAGTTCTTACAGTCAAATATGGAATCAAAGGAGAGAGATAGACAGCAGAGTGGTAGTTATATGATAAAGGAATTATGCCATCATTTCGATCCTAATCAATCACTCACTTCTATGACCTTAATTAGAGATACGTTTGGGGAGATAAGTCAATAATGGAATCTAATAATTTTAAAACTAATTTTATAGGGAAAGATGGATTTGTCTGGTGGATTGGGCAGATAGCACCAGAAGAAAATTGGATCGAAAATTTTGGTAATAATGAAAAGGCATGGGGAATGCGATATAAAGTTCGCATCATGGGATATCATCCATATTCTAATGCAGAACTACCAGACAAAGATCTACCTTGGGCACAGGTATTAACAGCACCAGGCAACTCTGGATCTCAAAATACTGCAGAGACTGTTCGTCTTGCACAAGGAGATGTAGTTGTTGGATTTTTCTTAGATGGACACAATGCACAAGTGCCTATGATTATGGGTTCTTTTGCAAACACTCCACAGTGGGATAAGTTAAAAGAGGAGTGGGGTGAAGGAGGCGGACCAGCATCACCTTTTGGTGTATTTGGTGGATATAGTGGTGCGATGAAAAAGGAAAATTATGCGATCAATACGGGAAGTTCTAATGATAATACAAGTGGTTCTGCGGAAACTAATGTAGATATAGATAAAAAGACAGCAGTTGAATTAGGTAAACAAACAGTCACTAGCACCACAGGGAAGGAGGTAAATCTTTGTAATAAAGGTCCTGTCGCTGGTATTAAGGATGATGTAAATGACTTAGTGGATAGAGTCCAAGGATTTAAAGCAAACATGGATCAGGATATTGAATTCTATCGTGACAAAGTAAAAGGTGAAATCGGTAAGTTTACAGAGAGTATTTGTAGAAAATCAAATCAAATATCAAGTGGAATGATTGATGGTGCTTATGATGAGATAACACCATTAGCACAAACAGGATTAAAGAATTTATATTCTGATGTTGAGTCTAAAGTTACTGCTGCAACACAAAATCCAAAGATTGGTCACATTGCTGGAGTTGCAGCACAAACATCTATGGTAAATCCACTTAACTCTGCTGAAAAGTTAATTGGTTGCCTAGCAAATAATATTAAAGCGGATATGTGTGGAATGGTTGAAGATATTTTAAATTCTATGGTTGATAATGTTTTTAACGTAACTGATTGCGTAAGTGATCAAGTGGTTGGAGCAATTACAAATGGTATTATAGGTAAGGTGGGTGAGGGTATGAGTGGTGCTCTTGGTGGATTAGATAAAATATTAGGATATTTTGGTGGTGATGGTGGATTTAACGTTGAAAATATACTTAGACAAAGTGAAAACACCATAGCAAAAGATTTAGGATTGCAAGGATGTAATGAACCAACTCCAAGAGCAGATTTAGGACCTTGTAGATATAAGTTAGGATATGGTCCTGTATCTTCAAACGATGCTGATCTTAAGAATATTATGAAGAATGCAAATGCTGCAAATGCTGTTGCTAAAGCTGCTAGATTAACTGGATTTCCTCTAGATGGTATTCAAGATATTGCAGGAGCATTAGATATATTTAATTCTGATATGAAAGTACCAGGATTTAAAAGTGAAATAAGTGATTGTTACTCTGGACTACCCACGTTATGTGAACCACCTAAGATAAGAATATTTGGTGGTGGTGGATCTGGTGCTGAGGCGATACCTATTTTTGGTAGTATAGTCGGTGATACAAGATATCGAACAGGAAGTATCATAGACATCAAACTTACAAATCCTGGTAATAATTATACGTTCCCCCCATTTGTGGAGGTAGTTGATAATTGTGATCAAGGTTACGGTGCAGTAGCACGTTCAATAATTAAGGATGGTAAAATTATAAAGATTTACATGGTATCAATAGGTGAAAATTATCCTGTTTCAGATCAATCAGAAGTTGTGATAGTAAATGTTAATATCATAAATCCTGGTAGAAATTATCAGGATGGTGATTCTGTAACAGATAATTTTGGTAATGAATATGATATCACCATTCAAAATGGTGCAATTACGAAGGTCAAACCACTTACATCCATTGCTGTTGATGAACTACCAGAATTGGATATCAACTCATCAACAGGGTTTGGTGCGATAATAAATCCTGAAATTGATATAAGACCAGATGATGACGGAGAGGTAGAACAAGTTATTGATTGTATAACATAAGATAAATAATTAAAAAATATCTATGTCAGAACGTAAACAGAATTGGTATCAGAGATTTACTAAATGGTTTGGACCGAGTTTATATCTAGAAGCAGGTAGTCCTCTAATGGGATTGGGTGGTCTCAATGCGTTCACTCTCTTCAGCACAACAAAAAAAGGAAAGAAGTTTCACTTAGGTATGAAAGAGAGTGGGTTAGTATCATTAAATGCTGATGCTTCCCTTGAAATAATTGCAGGTGAAGAAAATGATGATGGTGGTGAGGATATATTAATCCACAGTCGTAACGGTACAATAGATATTAAGGTTAAAAAGAATGGTGATGTTAGAATTCATGGGTCAAATGTTTCCGTCACCGCAGAGGCACTCATTGAATTAGATTCAAGGGTTGTGCGTATAAGGGGTGATGATGAAATAAGTTTAGATGCACCTTATATTCATAGTAGAGGTAAGAGAGGTAATCTAGTTCCCAAAAGTTTCCTAGCACAAGCAACATTTGGATCCTTTATAGGGGGAGATGTTTTAGCAGGTTTTGCTGATCAGGCAGCGAATCTTGCTGCAGGTCTTGGTGACTTACCGATATCTGACCTTGCAGATCAAGCAAACACTGCACTATCTGGATTACAAGATCAATTACCTGGTATGCAAGATCAACTAAAAAATATTGGTGGTGATTTCGCTAAACAGGCAGAGCAATTTGCAAGTTCAGATGCAGTTACTGGTTTAGGAGAATCTTTACAAGGAAGTGTAGGTGGATTGGGAGATGCTTTAAAGAGTAATTCTGGTGCATTTGCTAATTTTGGTAAAGGATTAGTACCATTGGGATTTTAAAATGTCAGCAACAGATCCTAATCCTAGTAATAATCCATCTATAACAGGTCAAGAGGCTTGGTTTAATAAAGATGTCCGTGTCTTTGAGGATCTATATGTTTATGGGAATTTATATTACAATTTTGAAGGAACTGATAGTTTAAATCTTGATAATCTTAATGTATCTGGTATAGCGACTTTTAATGATGTTGATATTACTGGAACTTTAGATTTAACAGATCTAACTTTAAGAAATCTATTTTCAACAGGTATTGCAACTTTTACGAATGCTATTTTACCTGAGATTAATAATCTTCAAGTTGGTTTTTTAACTGTAACTGATAGTTATCAATTCATTAATGATGGAAATGAATACTACACATTACTTGGAACTGGATCTAGGGCAGGTAATGTTGGTATCGGTAGCACACTTCCAGATCAAAAATTAGATATTGGTGGATCAGTTCATATAGATGCAAACATTTTTGACTCTGATAACACGCCAGGTCAGGCAGGTTATTTTCTAAGTCGTGATGCTGATGGTATCCGTTGGGTATCTGCACCACCCAATGCGACTGCTGATGGTATATTCGCACAAAATGAGGGAACTAATATTGGTGTTGGATCATTTACCACTATCAATTTAATTGGTAATCGAAGTGGTGGTGATATTGTATTTGGAACAGACGCAGGTAGTGGTGTATTAGACATTGATATTAGATCCAGATGGATTCAGACTGGTGCTGGAATTCATACAACAGCAAATGTTGGTATTAATATCGCCAACCCAACAAAACCTCTTGATGTTGATGGTGCAGCAAGAATAAGAAGTGATTTAGATGTTGATGGAATTGCTTATTTAAACAGTCAACTTGATGTTGATGGAACAGCAATATTAAGAAACACTCTAAATGTTCAAAATAATGTTGACTTTGATCAAAATTTAAATGTTGATGGAGATACAGTTCTTGATGGATTAACAGTAGATGAGAGATCTACTTTTAATGATTCTGTATTCATAGGTAAAGATGTTATTATAACAGGTTTTACCACAGGTACAATATCAACTTCAATACTTGCAACTGAGGCAAGTAGAGCTGGATTTGCAACATTCTCAGATTTTTCAGGTATTGCTACTTTTGCTAATATCGCAGGTGTCGCTACGATTGCAGGATTCTCTACAAATTCACATCGTGCTGGTTTTGCAACCTACTCTGATATTGCTGGTATTGCTACTTTTGCAACTTTAGCAGGGACAGCACTAACTGCTGGTTTATCTACTAATACTAAATTTATAGATGTTGATTCAACTGACGCAAACTCATCACATCCAATCACGTTTATTGATTCAACTGATACTGAAACATTTCATAAATTAAAGATTGATGCGAGTGGTGGTTTATTATTCAACCCATCCGATAATTTACTATCAGTTGGTGAAGTTAGTATTGCTGGTATTCTGACTGTTGGTGGTGCAACTACAGTTTATAGCACACTTGATGTATTCCAAAAGACTACCTTAAAGAATCAACTTGAAGTTGATGGTGCTGCAGTTTTTGATAACTCAGTTGAATTAAATTCTACATTAATTGATGTTAATGGAAGTGTTGCTGCTGGTAAGACTGATTACAGACTATCCTCTGTAGGAACTGGCGTATCGTGGAGACCACCAGGCGTTGAGACAACTAATATACTTTATGTTACTAAAGATGGTAATGATGCTAATTCTGGTTTACTTGAGGGTGATGCAAAAGCAACAATAGGTGGTGCTGCTGCAGTAGCATTAGATGGAGATACAATATATGTGAGACCAGGTGTTTACTTTGAAAATAATCCAGTTGGTTTAAGAACAGATGTATCAATATCTGGACAGGATTTGAGATTAGTAACTATTGTTCCAAACAACGTGAATGATGATATCTTTCATGTAAGAAGAGGGTGTTTAGTTGAAAACGTGAATTTTGCTGCTTCAAACTTCGGTGTATTACATGAGGGTTGTGGTTGTTTAGCATTTCCACCAATACAATCGGACATTGACGCTGGTGATGCAACAGCGACAAGAAGTGGTTATATTGGACCAGGTCCTGCGAATGAAGGTCCTAGTGGTAGATGGAGATCACCATATGCAAGAAACTGTACAAACTTTATCACAGGTAGTATTGGACTAAAGATTGATGGTAGATATGCTAATGCTGCATACTCAGGAACAAATAATCTTGGGCAGGATTTGAGAAGTATGGTGTGTGACTCATTCACACAATATAATGAAGCAGGTATCGGTGTATCAGTCACAAATAAAGCATACGCACAATTAGTTTCTATATTTACAATCAATAGTCATATTGGTATTTTTGCTGGAGGTGGTGGACAGTGTGACCTTACAAACTCTAACTCATCATTTGGTGACTTTGGATTGGTTGCAGATGGAACAAGTCTTGCAGAATTTACAGGCATCACAACTGGTGGTGCGACTGCTGAGAGTGACGTATTCCAATTCTTAAATGTAAGAGATGTTGATAATAATGTTCGCAAACCTTTTGATGGTCAATCATTATTCTTTAAGATAAATCTATCAGATTATCCAGAAGTCGCTGGTTATAGTGGTATTCTCACACAACCTATGAGAACTATTCGTAGCATCAAGATAACTAATGGAGGATCTGGATATAGTGCTGCTTCACCACCAAACGTGCTAGTTACATCACCAGCAGGTCCTGAAGCAATCTTAGCAGAATTATCTGCAAATGTAAGTGCTGCAGGAACAATTTCATCCGTTGATGTGATAGCGAGTGGTAGAAATTTCCTACCGATTCAACCCATTGAAGTTACATTTAGTGGATCTGGTGGTGCTACTGGAATAGCAATTACTGATCCAATATTATTCACAGTTGATGATGCGACTGAGCCAGTGCAAAGTGGAACAAACGCTGGATTAACCACAGTTACATTTAACGAATTCGTGCCTTACAGTGTTGCTCAAGGTGTTGACGTTGAGTTCTTGAGAATCAGTCGTATCATCACAAGTTCACACTCCTTTGAGTACGTAGGTGCTGGTACGGACATAAATAGAGCAAACCCCTTCCAAGGTGGTGAGCCAATTCCTGAAAATGAAAT
>Ga0163109_10004793_pt1 | contig 10230 bp, 8 predicted proteins | sample CRUFie1St13metaG_FD_108704 | JGI IMG/M metagenome (GOLD analysis project Ga0163109, IMG submission 108704) | Marine microbial communities from the Costa Rica Dome - CRUD Field 142mm St13 metaG | ecosystem: Environmental > Aquatic > Marine > Oceanic > Photic zone | place: Costa Rica: the Eastern... | reverse complement strand
TTCAATCAGCTGACATTAATACCGCTTTGGCTTTAGCAGGTAATAATACATACTCAGCATCACTTAACTTATACGTTGCTGAAGCAGCAGAACTACCAATATCTTTTAGTCTAAATGTTACCGCTATATCAGAATCATGGAGCCCAGGTCATGGAATGTTTGATGACGTTCCTGTTAGAAACTCTGGTGCTAGCTGGACTAATAAGAACTCTAATGAAGCATGGGCAGTAGCAGGTGCACCTACACACGCAGCATATTACTGCAGTCAATCTTTTATCAATACAGACGATTTCGACGTTAATGTTAACGTAACAGATATAGTAACTGCAATATCTAGTAGTACAATAAACAATGACGGATTTAAAGTAGATCTAGAAAAATCAGGAGAAGTTTTAAGTTCTACATCTCAATCTATATCTCTTCAATACTATGGATCAAACAGTCATACTATATGGAAACCTTTTTTACAGTTAGAATGGGACGACTCTAGTTTTTCTACCGGGTCTAACTCTGTAATAGCTGATACTTTAGTTCCTATAAAAGTACATACAAAAAACCTACAAAGTACTTACAAACAAGACGGTAAGAAAAGATTTAGACTTACTGCAAGACCTATTTTTGAGAGCGCTTCTTTTGTAACTTCATCGATCAAAACTAATTACGCATTACCGGAAGATTCTTATTTTAGTATTAGAGACACATATACAAACGAGCCTATAGTAGATTATTCTATAGGTACCAAAGTTAGTTGTGATAGTAATGGTAGTTTCTTTGATTTATATACTAATGCATTAAGAACTGATAGATTTTATTATGTCGAAATAAAAACTAGCATAGACTCTAGTACATTATATTTCAGAGATGATAAATCTTTTAAGGTAAGTAAGTAATGAAAAAAGATGTAAGAATAAAAAAAGAGGTATTCGTTAAAAAAGACTTTGAAAAAGTAGTTGATAGGTCTTTTAAATCATTTGTAGACGATGTAGCTGAGGAACAAACCACAGTAGAAGAATTTTTTGTTCTTTATGACGAATTGTTTTTTGAAATACCTGTTTTAGGAGAAACAGCATCACACGAACACCTTATTAAAAGAAGCTCAACTTTAGTAGAGATTGAACAAGATACTCAAGATATTCAACCTTTATTAGACGAAATAGCAGTACTGAGAGAACAAATTCTAGAACTGCAAACGCAGTTAGTAGAAGCTAATACACCTGATCAATAGTGGCGTACAAATATAAAATAAAAGAATTACCAGCAACCGAACTTGCTAGCTCTATCATTTCAGATAAGCAAAAATCGCTTGTATCTTCTATTGACCAGAATCAAATATTTACTTTACCAGATTCTTTTATAGAAGTAGGAATATATTCTTTTGCTAATATTCAATTAAACTATATTGATAATTACAAAAGGTATAAATTACTTCAGAATGCTCAATCAGCCGGAAAGGCAGGAGCTACCGTACTAACTATCGACCCAGTACAGGATGCAGTGGATCTAGGGTATGAAACTGGTGATGTAAGACTTCTTTATACTTTTCTAGATAATTTATATTCTAACGAGAAAGAAAAAGGACAGTTCTTTATTAACTCTATATCTCCTGATAGAACAGAGATAAGAGGTTTATCACTAGAGTTAGAATCTAAACAAATAGAAGAACTTACCGCTATAGCAAAAGGTATATTAGATAAGCCTGAAACTATAGAACCTTTAATACTTAACTTAGGAGAAGGTAAGCATCTTACAATTATCAATATTGATACACAGCAGATAGATAAAGGTATAAGTATTATACTTAAGTTAAACGAACCTCTTTCATCTGATGTTACTGCAAATACTAAATTTACAGTTAATAATATTGTATCTACTCAACTACTATATGAAGTTGAATCTGAATTAGAGGAAGATGTAATAAAAATTCCTAACCTAAGAGGCCCTAACTTTAGTGTAGAAACAACTATTGATAACAATCAACCTACTGAATTTCTTAACTTTAATGAGCTTTTTAGCTTTCCAGTTACAAGTTCGTATTATGAACTATTTTCTCTATTTAACGAAAAGAGTGCTCAGATAGCTATTAATCATGAAGAGTATTCAGAGTTTATACATTTTAGTTCTGCAGAAGAAAGACTTAGAAACTTTAAATATAAGTTAGACTTAATACACAGTTATACTTCTAGTATTGCATCTATAGAACAATCTAGAATAGCAGGTTCTGGTTCTTATACAAACGAAATAACAGGAAGTAAAACTTACTTCGAAAACTTAATATCAGGAGTAGTAGATAACTTTGATCATTATGATCGATTCTTATTCTTTGGAAGCGGTTCAAAATCGTGGCCTAAAAGCAATAATGTAAAGCCCTATCTCAACTATCCCTCATCGCATCCATCAGGGTCTTCTTTTTTCAACACTCAATTAATTAGTGCATCTAATTTTGATAATAGTAACTTTGATTTATTAACAAATACTATTCCTAACTTTATTAGAGAGGATAGAGACAACATACCTTATCAGATGTTTATCCATATGATTGGACAACATTTTGATAACTTATGGATCTATATGAAAGCAGTATCAGATAAGTACGATACTGATCATAGATTAGACTTTGGAGTCTCAAAAGATATAGTTCGTGAAGCTATACAGAGTTTTGGTATAAACCTATATAATTCAAACCAAAATACAGATAATCTATTTTCTCAATTTATAGGAGAAACTTTAAGTACTGGTAGCAATAATTTAATTACTACTATGTCTCTAGCAACCTCTGCTAGTTTTAATAGTGGATCAACACACTTACAGCATTTACAACCTACATCTAAAGATAATTACCAGAAAGAGGTATATAAAAGAATATATCATAATTTACCTCATCTTGTAAAAACTAAAGGTACTGAAAGAGGGTTAAGAGCATTAATAAATTGTTTTGGTATACCTAAAGAAATACTTGAAATTAAAACTTTCGGAGGACAAGGCTTTACTGACATAAACTTCTACGGACCTGAATTTCATACTACATCTAGTAATTTAGATAAGATTAGACTTGATAATACTGGTAGTTTAATCTCAGGTAGTACTTTATCTAGATATGCAAGTATATTCAAAGAGGATAAAAAATATACAGATGACCAGCACTTTATAGAAGCTGGTTTTGATTTAAGTAATGCTGCTAACAGTTATATTGATACTCAAATTTCTGGTAGTAACTTTGATATGGATCAATATGTTGGTGATCCTAGAAGTAGATATGATACTAAATACGAACCTTTAACTGAGTTCGGTAGAGGTATATTGAATAGAGATACTGCTTGGAACTTTATAACATATACATGGGATAAGTATCCTGTGAATTGGAACGAAAATATTGAGTTCTTTAGAACTCCTAATGCATTTATAAGACTATTAAACTATTTTGATAGTGCTATATTTAGAATTATAAAAGATTTTGTACCTGCTAGAACTAAAGCAGCTACAGGGCTTATAGTAAAGTCTCATAAGTTAGCACGTAGTAAAGTAAAACAAGTAGAAGCTACACCAGAGAATATAATTCATACTGGTTCTAAATCTATTGCATCTATTACAGGTAGTCAAGGAGGATCATATGATGAGTCTGGTAGCTTTGGGTATACTACAAACTATAATGCTCATTTAACTACCCCTATAGGCCCTATAAGCAGAAACGTTACTGATGAAGCTCCAATGTATAATGGAGAGTTTAGCGGGTCATTACTTATTTCTACTGACGGTGAGGTAGGTAAACTTAACCCTTTTGTTCAGTCTAACCAACCGAACTTAGTATTCAACATAACATTATTTAATGAAACGTTACCGCCTCCACCAGCTTGTATATTAATACTATCAGCAAGCTTTATCGGAGAAGCGTTCGAGGTCGGTATAGTAACTGGTACTCAAACATCAGCTCAAATTACATTCCCTACTCCTTCTGCAACTATAACAGGCAGTATTGATTACGGACATAATTTTGATGACTTTGAATTCTTTACTATAGAAGCAACAGATCTTTACCCTGGTGGTACGTTCCAAGGTTGGTATACTAATGCTGCTGGAACAGGAAGCGCAGTATCAACATCTAACCCATTAACTATTTATAACTATACCGAATCAGATCTTGGTAATAAGTTTTATGCATATTTCAGTTAATTATGACAGTAGGAGAATTTATAGAATCTAATCCAAACTTATACGGTAGTAATAATGTAAACTTATTCTACAGTAGTAGTGTGTCTGCTAGTATACCCCAGGCTCCATTTACTATTAAAGGTATATCCATACAATCTAACACTGCTGATGGAATAGATATCGACTCAGCTTTGAAAGGGGTAGAAACGTTTAGATTTGACTTTGGGGGTACTCAACTTGAAGCTCCTGTTAATGGTAGAATAAAAAGAGCAGGATATATTTACTTTTCTCTAGTTAATACAGTTACTAATAATTTACCAACAGACATTGATATTGTCGGTAATACAATAGAACAGAACTCAGAATTTGTCTTTATCCCGTACGTACAGACCAACTTTAATAATAACGACTATAATCCTCTGATGAATAACTCAGAAGGATCTAAAACAAACGTTGTAGCACAAGTAGTAGATAGAACAACAGATGCTATAGTACCTACTAACTTTGATGCTATTATAACAAATAATGCTGAACCTGCAGAAATACAAAACTGTAGTTACTCTAAAAGAGCTGTAATAAGTAGTAGATACTTAGGAAGTAAAACTTCAGCAGCAGGTCCAGTTTACTCGTTGAATAAAAAAGAACAAACTACTTTCGTAATAAACAATACAGTAAGTGGTAGTGCACCCGCTACTCCATTTAAGTTTTTTGAAGGTAGTCAACACTCTGCAGATGCAGATACTACTACCATACAACAGATATCAACATCAGATAGAGAAATAATAGAAGTGTACTTTGATTCAATTATATCAGGTTCACATCCTAATAAAACGTACCCTGCTTTCCCTACAGTCGGAAACTTTCTTTTTCAAGAAGTTAACAACCAGTTTCAAAGACTACCAGGTAAGAAAGTATTTTCAATAGATAAAAACCAAGTATACACTACAGATGACTTTGGACAAGTCACTCTAGTTCAATAGAATAGTTAATTAACATATATTTATATAAAACAATAAACACAAAATGGGATACTTAGATAATTCGATCGTCACGGTGGATGCGATCCTAACCAAAAAAGGAAGAGAGCTGTTAGCTAGAGGGGACGGTTCTTTCAAAATCACTCAATTTGCACTCGCAGATGACGAGATTGACTACACCTTATATAATCCATCACATCCCTCAGGTTCTGCACTCTACGGAGAAGCAATCGAAAACATGCCGTTATTAGAAGCATTTCCAGATGAGACTCAAATTATGAAATATAAACTTACTACACTTCCTAGAGGTACGTCAAAATTACCAGTACTAGACTTAGGTGTAACATCAGTAAGTTTAAAACAAGGAGCTTCAGTAGCTATTACCCCTCAAACACTTAACTACTTAGGAGCAACTACAATTTTTGAAACAGAAGGATACACTGCAACGATTGCAGATGTAAGAACATTAAACTCATTTAATGGTGTAGGTATTAACACCGATGAAGCTGAAAGGTTAAATACTGGTACAACTATAGGAACTAACGTTTCTAAGACAGTTATTGGTACATCAATCAACCTTGTAGCTACTTCAGTAAATACTTTATTTGGTACGAGAACAAGCTTACAAACAACTCTAACAGTAATTGGTAGAGGTTCTGGTGCTAGACTAACTATACCAGTAACTATTTCTAAAACTAACTAATCATGTCATATAAAAGATTCGACTTAGAAGACGTAGTAGTTAGTGCTGAGGCAGTAACTGCACCATTATGGACAGGAGATATTACAACCTTAAGCAGCTTTTTTACATCCTCTACTCAAGTAGGTGGTGCATCTGCTGATTACTATTATGATATCTACCAAACAGGATCAACTCTAGAAGATGCTAGAGTACAATTTTCTATAGCATACGCTGACAAACAAGGTTCAGGGTCTATTTTATTTAACTCAAACGTAGCAGGTAAAGCACCTTCTTCAACAGTATACGGACAATATCGTAACTTAGTATTAGGAGATGAAGAAACAGATTTTACTTTCGGAGCTGATAACTCAGAATATTTTTACGTCTTAGCTATCGATAGAGCAAGATATAAAGAAAAACTTTTACCTGGAACTTTAGAATTAGTATTAGAAAAATCAGGTTCAGGAGAAAGAATATCTATTACAGATAACAGTAAACAAGTTTCTTCTATATCATTTAGTGATGCCGGTAGAGTATTTGAATTAGTTTCAGGTTCATTAGGTAACGTAAACACTACAGTTAATGAAAATGGATTTACAAACGGATCAGGTTCTTATGGTAAGCTTTTACCAGATGTAGGTATTATATTGTTAAACGGTAAAGCATTAGACGCAGCTGCTGCTGCAGGTGGTTTAGGATTAGGTATTAACAGAGCATCTAACGATAACTCTCCTAATAACCTATCTCAGCTTTATGACATATTTGCTTTTAGTGGTAGCTTTAGAATTCAATCTGAGGAAACTATTACCTCTAACTTTGTATTTGTTAGAGCTAGAAACAGTGAGTTCAATTACTCAACTAACCCTTCTCTGATTACAGGTTCAGGAGAATTACGTCACAACGTAATGATTGATACTCCTCAATCTTATATAACAGCAGTAGGATTGTATAACGATAATAATGACTTGCTTGCGGTTGCTAAACTTTCTAGACCTTTATTAAAAGACTTTACAAAAGAAACTTTAGTACGTATCAAGTTAGACTACTAATGAATGAGTGCATTCAAACAATTAACCCAGCAAGATGTATATGTATCTGACTATGTAGCTACTAAAGCATGGTCAGCATCTGGTAGTTTAGTTAATGAATATAAAATTGAAGTACTAAGAGGTTTTTCAGGATCAACATCAGGATATCCTTTTCCAGGAGATTTCAGAAATCATAGATACCAAACTTCTGTATACGATAGTGTAAATCATTTATATTTAGCTGATAGTTTAGAAGATGGTACTTTCTCTGGTTCTAGAGATTTATCTTTATCTACTACTCTAACTCTAACTGAAAGTAGAAAATCAACCTCTGAAGTAGGAGTAGTATCGCTACCTATGGATATAGTTGGTACAGGAATACAACCTGGTACAATTATTCTACAACCTTTAATGGAACCAGATGATAGATATGCAGCACCTGGGTTTGCAACCTCTAATGACTTCCAAGAACTATATTACGAAGATCTATTTCACTGGTACAAATCAGACCCAGTAGACCTAGATGATTATCTAGAAAATGAAGGTGATTACGTAGATGAAGTAACAGAGGGTCAATTCTTTGATCAACTTAAAACTAATTTTCAAAGAATAGAAATTATAGACGATGGAGAAGGAAGATTAATTTTATCAGGCTCCAACGAAACATACACCAAGCCTGTAAGGTATGTTGGTGATGTAATTTACAATCAAGGTAATATTTTGATCACAGATCCTGAAGTAGCTAGATATTATTCTACTTATGCAAGGATAAACGTTGACTGGAAATCAAAACTACCTATTTATACTTATAATGTACACTGTACTGTTCGTGATAGTGAAATGAATTATTCCTTTAATCCCTCAGCTATTACAGGTTCAGACAATACATTAAGAGACAATATAACAGGAAGTGAGTTTAAACCTTATGTTACTAGTATAGGACTTTATAATGAAGCAACTGAGTTAGTAGCTGTAGCAAAGTTAACTAAACCAATTCCTAAAACTCAACATATAGATTCAACTTTTGTTGTTAAATTTGATATATAATGGCAATAAATTTTAGAGCAGATAAAAACCTACCACTAACATACTCAGAAATGGATAATAACTTCGGTTCTTATTTCCATTCAGCATCTGTTACTAATACATCGGTTACACTTTTTTACCCTTCAAGTTCAGAGGTACCGGTTAATAGTGGCTCAGTACAATTTAGTTTAGTAAAAGGATTACAACAAACTGGAGGAGATAGAAAAATTGCTTTTTATTCAGGTTCAAGTGAACTTACAGTAAATGATAATTTTGGAGTTGATGTAAGCGGTTCTGTAGGAATCGGAGTATCAATACCAGGAGACTTTCCATTAGATTATAAGTTAAGCGTATCAGGTAGTATAAAAGCTACAGGTACTGTATTACAAGCTTCTGATGAAAGACTTAAAAATGATATACAAGATATAGAAGAAGGTTTAGATAAAATTAAATCTTTAACTGGAGTTACTTATATTCAAAAAGATCAGACAAGAAGAGATGCAGGAGTAGTAGCTCAAGACGTTCAAAATATAATTCCAGAAGTTGTTTATGAAGATTCTAATTCGTATCTTTCTGTAAACTATAATGGGCTTATACCATATCTAATTGAATCTATCAAAGAATTAGAACAAAGATTAAAAAATTTAGAAGATGCCAGATAGTAGTATTACGTTAAGGTCGGTAAAAGGATCTGCTCTATCTCATTCAGAGATGGATGCTAACTTCAGAGAATATTTCTATTCAGCATCCGTATCAGGATCAGAGGTTAGATTATTTAGATCTCAATCAGCTGACCCTTTCAAGCTAGTTAACCTACCAGAACCAAAAGGACCTCAATATGCTATACAATTAAAAAGAGGTACAGCAGTAACTGGAGCCTCAATTGACTTTACAGGTTCTAAGTCACTTACGTATGACTTCTCTTCATCTGTATTAGAGGTAACTGGTTCATCTTTCTTTAACGGTGACATGACTGTAGATGGTGCTATAACTGCTAATACATTTATATCTGATACTGTAATAGAAGGTATATCAACTGGTTCAACTTCTTTTGGTAAAGATAAACAAACAGACAAGCATTTTAGAACTGGTAGTATGCATGTAGATGGAGACTTCGTTATTTCAGGTCGAATAACATCTGATCAACCTCTTACCGCTTCAGTCGACTATACTAACATAATAAGTAAACCAACTTTAGTATCTGGTTCAGAACAGATTCAAATTGCCAACACAACAGGGTTCGTTGGATTTAATCAAAGTATTTCTTCCTCGATAGGAGCAGCAACTGCATCACTATCAGCTAGTACACATACACAACGAACAGCAATATCAGGAGCATTAACAACTACAATAGATAATGTATCATCATCAGCTCATACATCAAGAGGGATTATAACAACATCTGTAACTAATTTATCTTCAAGTGCTCATACTGCATTCTTAAAAAATACTACAGATACTTTTACAGGAGATTTAACAGTTACTGGATTTGTAAGTGCTAGTCAACTTCATACTGTATTTGTTACTTCCTCGATTGCTCTTATTACTGGTTCAAATAAATTTGGAGATGAAATAATTGACAATCATTCATTTACCGGTAGTGTAAATATAAGCGGGAGTCAATCAGTAGTAGGACCAGTTACATTTAATAATAACGTTAGTGTTACTGGAGACTTAGATGTTACAGGAACTATTAACGCAACTATATCAGGAAGTATTAACCAAGCAACTACTGCATCATTTGCACAAACTGCTAGTCATTTCGATATAGTAAACGATATTACACCTCAGCTAGGAGGTAATTTAGATTTAAACTCTAGCAACATATCAGGTTCAGGAGCTATAGATATAACTGGAAATATATCTTCAGCAGGATTACTTTCAGTAACTGGAGCTGGTACTTCACAATTCTCTAGTCACCTACAATCACATTGTTTAGGTATAGGAACTACACCTTCAGGAGTAGCTGGAGAGATTAGAGCTACAGGAGACATAACAGCATTTTATTCTTCTGATGAAAGACTTAAGGACAACATCACTCCGTTAAGTGATGCATTAAATAAAATAAATCAAATAGGAGGATATGAATTTGATTGGAATAGCAATTCTAGCCATAGCGGTCACGATGTTGGTGTTATCGCTCAAGAAATCGAAAAAGTGCTGCCAGAGGTAGTAGTAGATAGAGATACAGGCTATAAAGCAGTTCGTTATGAAAAAATTGTCGCGTTACTTATACAAGCGATTAAAGAGCAACAGTTACAAATAGATGAGCTGAAAAGCAAAATCTAGCGACTAACAAAATATGGATAATATGCCAACAGTACCCTCTTGGACTTACCAAGGGAGGTTAATCACTGATATTTCAGATATG
>Ga0163109_10004792_pt1 | contig 10230 bp, 11 predicted proteins | sample CRUFie1St13metaG_FD_108704 | JGI IMG/M metagenome (GOLD analysis project Ga0163109, IMG submission 108704) | Marine microbial communities from the Costa Rica Dome - CRUD Field 142mm St13 metaG | ecosystem: Environmental > Aquatic > Marine > Oceanic > Photic zone | place: Costa Rica: the Eastern... | reverse complement strand
TAAAAATAATCCTACAAATAATGATAACGCAAAAATAAATAAATTTATCTTAACCATATAATTCTATATATATTATTATTTTTGTTTCACATACAAATAAATATAACCATAATTTAAATAATTTTCGATATTATTTAATTTAGTTATTGTACCATCATTACATAAATACCATTCTCCATTTAACTTAATTACTGATGTATAATGACCCCCATTCGCAGTACCACTATGATATATAATTCCCCTTAAATCATAATTTCTTCCCTCTATCACAACATTTTCATCACATTTAACAACCTTATTGTTCTTATTACTTGAAGAAAAATAAGAAAAACGCTTCAAATGAATTATTAAATATTTAGGTAATTTTTTTAAGATTAATCTTTTGTAAGCAACAACATTTTTATTGTATTTTTCACTGAACCATTTACTATCGCCATCTAATTTTTCTACTTTTAAAAATTCATTTAAACAATCATATAAAGTAATATTTTCTCCTTTTTTAATAGGTAATGATAATATTCTTTCATTAATATGAGTTTTTGATTGTTCGTTTGTTTCTTCACTGTAAATAACAGATGAAATACCTATATCAAATAAGGAACCAATTAACTCACATAGTCTTATTTTACAAATTTCTTCATTTGTAAAACTTTTTTTAAATTCATCTTCTAAAACTTCTAATAAATAAATTAAGAATTCATGAGAATCTTGTTGTCCAAAGGATAAGAATTTTTTACTCTTTTCTCCAACAATTATTTTTAATTTATCTGGACAAATTGATACTTCTGAATTAGAATAATTTATAAAGAAATTTTTAATATAATTCAATTTGATATTATCAAATTTAGTTGATAATATTACTTTTGTTAATACTGTACAATTAATTAATAATTGTAATGCAGAATTTAAATAACATGTATTTCCTATATTATTTAAACCTATTAGTTTATTCATATACTATTATAAACTTTTATTTTCTTAAATATAATAATTTTTCTCACACCAATTTTCTAAAAATGCTTCCACATTATCTACATTTAACTTTCTTTTTATATCTTTACACTTATTTGCCCTTCTCTCAATCATCTTTACAAACTGATTAAAAAAACTATCATCACTCTTACCTAATATAAAATTATTACAATAATTATTATCTTCTTCATAATCAATTAAATATTCAAAATCTCTAACTAACTTTAACCTATTTCTAACATTTAATTTCACTCTGTCTGCTAATGTAAACAAAAATAATAAATCCATAATATATATTATATTTTTTAAACATAATTTAGACACACTCTTTTATTTTTTCGTTTTTCCATTTCTTACTTTTTCTTTCGTATTCACCTCTTTCACTATTTGAAATAAAGCTTTTTACTTTTTTTTTATTCTTCTTCTTCTTTCGCTTTCTTTGGATCGGATTTTCTACATAAGATATTGGAATTTCAATCAATAAATATAAATCTGAATTATTATCCTGTTCTAATTTACTATTATTATCGATATCACGTCTACAATATGGGCATTGATTTAAAACTAATTTATCTAAACAATTTGTACATAAATCATGACCACATTTTAACTCGACAATTAAATCAACTAAAATATCATCTTCCATGCAGATTCTACAATCCATATAATCTGTTAATATTTTAATTATTTTATACTATAAAAATTTATATTTAAAGAAATCTTTTTTCTTTAAATACATAAAATTTTCTTTAAATACATAAAGTTAAATAAATATTTTTAAAATCTATATATATTTATAATGTTTAAAGTGATAAGTAAATCAGTGAGTAATAATAGTAGAGAAAAAAAAAATAATGTTAGTAAGAAAATAAAACCTATAATGAAGAACAATTAGTTATATATTCATTAAATATAATATCAATAAATTTAGTTATTTCAATTTCAATTAATTGTTTGTAATTATTCGAGATAAAATTTATTTCATTTAAAATATATTTTTTTAAGTTAGTTTTTATAACACTTAGTTCTGATTGATCGGTATATTGCTTTACATTTTTTAAAGAGCAATCTTTCATTAAAATAGAATTAAAATCTTCAATTATTGCATCTAATAATAATAAAAGTTGATCACATTTAAATTTCGAAGAGAAAAAATTATTTTTTTCAAAAATACTTTTTATATTATCGATAATTAATTTAATCTGATTATCAAAATTTAGTTTAGAATAATTTACTAAATATAATTCATTAAATTTTTCAATATTAATTAGATTACAAAAAAAAAATAAAATCAGTATAATTATTAAATATTTATTCATAATTATTTTAATAAAAAAAATGAATAAAAATATATTTAAATATAAATAGTATTATATATATAAAATGAATGAATTATCATCACCTTATAATGATAGAGAATTATATTCAAAAGTTTGTATTAAACCATACCAGATTAATAATGATTTGTACTTAAATCTAAAAAATAATTTAAAAAAAAATAAAGAGAAAAAGTGTAATGAATATGGTTATATAACTAAAATTTATAAAATATTAGATTTTACAGATGGCGAAATAATTCCTGAAAATTTGGATGGTTCTGCTATTTATAATGTAAAATTTTCATGTAGATTATGTTTACCAAAAATAAAACAAAAAATTATTTGTAAGGTAGCTTTCATTAATAAACTTTTTGTTAAAACTATTAATGGTCCTATTATTTCTGTTACATTAGTTAAATCTGAAGAAGTATCAAATAATTTTACTATTAATAATTTAAATGAAATTGAACATGTAAAAACTAAAAGTAAATTGAAACCAAATGACAATGTAATTCTTATTGTTAAAGGTGTAAAATTTGAATCTAGAGATCAAAAAATAGTACTTAATTCCATTTTATATGATATACCATCAGAAGATGAAGTTAATAAATTTTTTAATGAAAATTTTGAAAGTGAAAAAATTGAAGAAATTAATAATGACTTTGAAGAAGTTAGTGAAAATGAGGATGAAAATGAGAAAGATTACAACAATAACAATTATATGAATTTATAATATTTAAGAAATTAAATATAATTCATATTAATGAATGATATTAAAATCTATAAAAAAAAAATATTTTGTTGTAATTGTGGTAAATTCGGTCATAAATATTCTAAATGTAATGAACCAATTATTAGTTTAGGAATTATTGCCATTAAACCAGATAGTATTAGTGATTATAATTTATTAATTGAATATTTTAATTCTAAAAAATATTTCAATTTAGTTAAAAGTAATACTATGAATAATAATATACTTTTAAAAATTGATAATTTTATCAATAAATTCAAATTTCTGATGATTAGAAGAAGAAAGACATTAGGATACATAGAATTTATTAGAGGTAGATATGATATAAAAAATACAATTTCTTATATATCTTTATTTGAACAAATGATACCTTCTGAAATTAATGATATTATGAATAATTCTTTTGATTATTTATGGTCAGATTTATGGATAAATAATAATTTGGAAAATAAATATATTAAGAATGAATTTGAAGATTCTAAATTGAAATTTGATATATTAAAAAAAAATAATGATTTATCAAATTTAATTAAATTAATAAAATTTGATTATAATACACCAGAATGGGGATTCCCTAAAGGTAGACGAATTTATTTAGAAAAAAATATTAATTGTGCATGTAGAGAATTTGAAGAAGAAACATCATTAGATAAAAATGATTATAATTTATTAATTAATTTACCACCTATTCAAGAAATATTTTATGGAACAAATAAAATTTTATATAAACATGTATATTATTTTGCTTTATGTAAACCAGATGTAAACGTTAAAATGAATACTAATAATATTAATCAACAAATAGAAATAGGTGATATTGGTTGGTTTGATTATAAACAATGTAAATCATTAATTAGAAAGTATCATTATGAAAGAATAAAAATTCTTAATGAATCTTTTATTTTTTTAAGTTCAATTTTAGATAAACAAAATATTAATAATAATGATATTATAACTGATGATTATGAAGAATCTATTAATTCAAATAATATACTAAATAATAATTATATATTCTTATAAAAACATTTTAAATTAAGATTTAAAAAATAATATTATTATATATATATATATGACTAATATTATTCCCATGTCATCTTCTATTAATGAACTGGATAACGAAACTGATGAAATTAACTTAGATGAAATATTAGATAATCAAATATTATATGATCATAAATTTTCAAAATATTTAATAGATAACAAATTACTTGAAAATTTAAATAGAAATCCAGGATTAGATGAAATATATTATTATCATTTAAAAGAATTTTGTAATCAAATATTTGTTAATAATATTGCAGGTAATTTTTTACATTTAGTAAATATAGGTATTATTATATTTTTGATGATAGGATTCATGTTACCTAATAAAATAGTATTGTATCACATAATGTTATCAATGATAACGTTAATTATGTGGGATATTATGGATGATAATAATTTTTTAATAAACAAATTTAGTAATTTAGATAACAATGTTTCATTAGTACCATTAAGTTTAAAATTAAGTAGATTTGTTTTATTTACTTTAATGATTATTTCAATATTAGGAGTATCATTTCCTGATTATTCAATATTTAATTTATTAAATAAATTGATTATTAATCTTAAAAAATATAATTAGTAATATATATGGATAAATCCATTTATATAAATTTATTTAATTTAGCTAAAAAAGGTTTATGGGACGAATTTGAAAAGATAATAACAGATAATGAAAACATGAATTTAAATATTAGAGATGATAATAATAATTATTTAATAAATTTCATTATCTTAAATAATAAGACTAAATTATTAGAAATTTTTTTAAAAAGAAAGTGTAAAATAGATATCTTAGATTCAGATAATAAAAGTATTTTATATTTACCTATTAAGTATGATTACGATGAAATAGTAGAGCTATTATTAAAATATGAATCAACAATTACAGGAATATCAAATACAGAAATAAAAGATAATAATGGTAATTATCCAATCCATTATGCAATAATTTATAAAAATTTAAAAATTTTAAAATTATTTAAAAAATATAATAAATCATTTAATAAATTTGATTCTGAAAATAATTCTTTATTGCATTTATCTATTAAAAGTAATTCGTTAGAAATATTTCAGTTTATATTAGAAAATTCTAATGATTATGATACTGTAAATATATATGGAGAAAATCAAATTAGATATGCAGTTAATTATAATAATTTAGATATTTTAAAAATTTTAGATGATAAAAAAGTTAATATTAATAATTCTGATTTTAAAAATGAAATGACCCCATTAATGTATTCTGTTATTTTAGATAATATAGAAATATTTAAATATTTATTGAATAAATCAAATATAGACCTACAAGATAATTTAGGAAATAATATATTACATTATGTAATTATTTATAATAAATTAAATTATATTAATGATATTATTGATATATTAAAAAAAGATTTAAGTTTATTAAATTTAAACAATACTAACATGTTTGGCAAAACGGTATTACATTTAATTTTAGATAAATTACAAATTAATAAATATGTAATTCAAACTATTGATTTAGATTTTTTAATAAAAAATACAAAATTAAATATTCAAGATAATTTAGGTTCATCTATTTTTTTATTATTATGTAAAAATAATTTATGGAATAAATTTTATGATACACTCTCTACTAAAAAAATAAATCATAATATTACTAATTTAAATAACAAAAAATCAATAGATTTTGTTGATGATGATAATAAAGATAAATTTTACAATTTAATTACAACATCTTACATAAATAATATTAGAAATAGTAAACATTTATACAATGAAGAAATATTTAATATATGTAAAAAAAAAATAAGTTATTATAAAAGGATTGAATTGAAAGATTATTTTGAAGAAATTGAGTTAAAAAAAAGTGACAAAGATATTTGTTTTGATGTAATTAAAAATTTAATTAAAAATGAAAAAGTTAATTATCCTACAAAATTTAGAACTTATTGTTTAGAAATGGATGAATTTAAAACTTTAACGAAATTAAATTTATTTTATACTGGTTCAAGAATTGATATACTTTTTGGTTTGATATATTTATTAAAAAATTTTAGAATTAAAACATCAATATCTGATAATTTTTATAAAAATGATGAAATAAGAGATTATTATTTGAATTTTAAAAATATAAAATTAACTAATGATTTTTTAAATTTTGAAATTGTATGGGATGGACAAAAAATTTTTTTCCCAAATAACTTAAATGATCAAATCAAAAAATTTAAATCTGATGATAATTTAAATTTTTATGTTATTCCTATTGGTATAGAATTAGGAGATAAAGCTCACGCAAATATTTTGATTTATGATAAAAAAAATAATAGTATGGAAAGATTTGAGCCACATGGAAATACATATCCTAAAAATTTTAACTATTATCCTAATAAATTAGATAATTTATTAAAATCCTATTTTTCTAATTTGTTTTTTAAATTAAATTATGTTAATATTAAAAATATATTACCTAAAATAGGTTTTCAAACACTAGAACTTTTAGAACATTCAAAAAATAAACAATTAGGAGATCCTGGAGGTTTCTGTGCTGTATGGTGTATTTGGTATGTTTTTAATAGAATTAAATTTAATGATATTGAGAATACTAAATTAGCAAATAAATTAATTCAAAAAATTAATTTAAATAACTTATCTTTAAAAAATATTATAAGAAATTTTTCTAAACAAATTATTGTTATTCGAGATGAATTGTTACTAAAATCTGATTTAAATATCAATTTATGGATTAATAATTCTTATAATGATGAAAATTTTCTTAACTTAGTTACTAATATACTAAATTATATAAAAATTTCATCTAACAATAATGAAAATTGATTAAATTTATCATATTTTTTGTTTTTTAAAAGTTTAATAAAATTATTTTTGGGAATATCTGGATAATATTTATGAACTAAATTAGATAATTTATCTTCACATCCATTAAAAATATATTTATTTTTTGTATTTTTATAACTATCTTTCAAATCTTTTAATACTAACAAAAAATTTGGATAATTGTTCATTATATCTAAATCTAAAGAAACACCATCATTTACTATTGTAAGATATTCATTACTATTATACTTATATACACACATACATAATCTATAATTTAACATATCCTCTAATATATCTACATAATTTTCAATTGAAATTATGTAATCTATATTATTATAGTTATCTCTAATATCATTTATTTTTTTTAAACAAATCAATTTAATATCATCCCCAATTGGCTGAGGTGGTAAAGCATCATTTTCAATATCTATTTTTTCTAAATCAATTTCTATATTTTTTTTTTCTTTAAACCATCTACTAATCATATCTTTTTTAATATTACTCTTACTACATAATATAATTTTCATAATACTTATAATAATAAATTAATTAATCTAATTGATTTTTTTTTATCTAGATTTGTTTTAAATTTTATATTATCAATTATTAAATCTAAATTTTGCTTTGTCTTCATTTCATTTAAAATATAATCTATATCATCAAATCCACCAACTTTATAAACTTTATTTTTTGAATTTAAAAATACTTGTGGAAAAGTATTCATCTTATTTTTTTCCTTGATTTTACTTTTATTTTCAAAATTTACTCTATTTAAATTAAACTTTATCTTTTTATTATTTAATAACTCCTCTAAACTTTTTGAATAATAACATCCTTCTAATGAATATACATCTAAACAATCCATATATATATATTTATTTTAAATTAAAATTAATCTAAAATTAATTTTCAAATTTTTAAAATTAGATTTTATAAAAAACATCTTTACAAGGAAAAGAAAATAAATTAACAGCAAATTTATCACCTTTATATATTTTATGATTTACTTCAAGCTCTTGATTAATTTTTTCTTGAAATTTTTCTAATTCGTTTATTATCTCTTTATTATTTTCAATTAACTTATTTTTATATTTTTTTAAAATTGAATTATAAAAATCTATTATTGATTTTTTAATATCAATAATATCTTTGTTTTTATAAAATTCAGTAAAATTTTTCTTTATTTTTAATTCAAAAGTGTTCTCATTTATTAGATTTCTTAAATATCTTACTCTAATATTTGCATTATAATCATGTACATTATTTAGAATATATCTAGATGAGATCATTGAATTAATTTGACTTATATTGTTCATTACTTTAAATATTACATTTTCAAATATATCAAAATTTTCATTGAATTTATATATATAAGGTATAATTATATTCTTTTTAATATCGGATATTGGTATTGTTATCAATATTTTTAACTCGGGATTAAAATTATATAATTTATCAGATGAATCTAAAAAATCAACAGTTTTATTATAATAATTAATAGAAGGTAACGCTGATTTTAGTTCTTTTTGTATATCAATTTTGAAAAATTTTAATCTATTGTAAAGTTTAGAGTAGTAATAATATGTATTATCATCTTCAAAATATAAATTATCTGAACCAATATCTTCATCAGTTAAACCAAATAGTCTTAGTTCTTTAACGACTTTAAATTTTTCTATATCAATTATATAATGTCTAGTTGTTACCTCATTATAAATTTTATGTTTAAATTTACCTACTCCAATAATATATTTTGAATTTGAGCTACTAATAGAACTAACTTTTGTTACAATCACATTTAAAAATTGTAATGTAGAGTCAGATTTTATTTCGAAAAATTGTAAATTATCTTCCATGATGAAAATAAACATATTTCTATTTTCAATGTAATGAAAATTTCTACAATTATTAAGATGTTCATTTGGTAATTTCCATACATTACATCTTTTAAATTGATTTAAATCATACATTGTAATTTCATTATTATTCAAATCAATAATTTTATCTTTTTGCTTTATAAAATTTTTAATTAAAAAACTTATTCTAATATCTGGATTTACAATTAATTTATCATCTTGATTTGTTTTGATATAAAGTATATTACTAGGATTTCTATAACTGATAGTAAAAATAATTCTATCATGATTTACATAAATTAATTCCATATATAATGACGGTAAAAAATATATTTTTGTTAAAATATTTGATTCTATATCAATTACAAGCAATTTGTATCTCAATTGACAATAAAAATATTTATTTTCAAAAACAAAAGTTGAAAATATCAATTTATCTACATGTGCCTCTTGATGTAAATTTAATTTGTCTTTTACTTCATCATAATTTTTTAATTTTTGTTTAATTTCATTATTTATATTATCATAAAATTCCTTTGTTATATTATTATTTACTTGAAAATTATTCGCATTTTCTGCATTTACATGTGGATTATGTCTATAACCAGTAATTTTTTTTGTTATAAAATTAAAATGAGTTTCACATTTTGTGCAATACATATCATCACATCCAGTAATTCTATGAATAAATTCTTTACAACAAGGACATTGTATTGTATCTTTTAAAAGTTCAGTAATATTATCTACATCATTTGAATTACAAACATGATTATCATTGTTAATTTTATGACATTTATTACAAATTAGTTTTTGACATAAAGTACATATATAATTATTTGTGTAAAAAAATCCTTTACATCCATCATAAGGACACTTAAATTGAAAATCTTCATTATTTCTATTATAATTTCTTTCTTTCTCAACTAAAATTTTTTCAAAAGTAACTAATTTATCTTTTTCTTTTTTAATATAATCTTTCATAAAGTATTTTGGAAAATTGTTAAAAACAAATTTACTATCTAAAAAATGAGTACATTCTGTATTTAAACAATTGCTATTATTATTTGAGCATAATTTATAATTATTCATCCAACAATTCTTACAGAATTTTTTTTCACATTTAGGACATTTAGTAAATTTTTTGTTTTTCTCATCATAACATATATTACAAATTTTAAATTCTTTCTTGTGTTTACTTTTTGGCTTTTTACCAACGTTTGTTTTTTCTCTATGATTTGATACTTTAACCATCAGAATGAAATTTTATTTTTTTTTTTGATTTGTTTTAATTTTTGGGTTAATAGAATTAATAATATAAAAAATTTTTTTTTTCAATTTTTTATTAAAATACAATTTTTCTGTATTTAATATTAACTATTTGAAAATATTTTTCTACTAAATTTGTTCCACAAATATTAACTTTAGCTAATTTACTTAAATCAATTAAGTTATTTCTTCTATTTTC
>Ga0163109_10004791_pt1 | contig 10230 bp, 9 predicted proteins | sample CRUFie1St13metaG_FD_108704 | JGI IMG/M metagenome (GOLD analysis project Ga0163109, IMG submission 108704) | Marine microbial communities from the Costa Rica Dome - CRUD Field 142mm St13 metaG | ecosystem: Environmental > Aquatic > Marine > Oceanic > Photic zone | place: Costa Rica: the Eastern... | reverse complement strand
CAAAAATATCCTTATGATAATGATACAAACTTAGGATATAGTATGGTAGGACATGAAAATGTAGACCCTACTGCACCAAAAGATATTAAAGAATCTTATAATTATAATAACACTAGAATGCCTGATGAACTATGGCCTACAGAACTGTCAACGTTCAAACAAAGTGCATTGGACAGTATTAGTATTGCAGACAAACTTACGTTGCGTATTCTAAGTATGTTTGATGTAATTTTAAATACAGGAACAACACTTGTAGATGCACATAAAGAAATGTTTAATACAACACGTATTTTACATTACCCTGCTTACACAGGGCCAATATTAGATAAACAAATGAGAATCGGAGAACACAGTGATTACGGCACTATTACACTTCTTTGGCAAATCAACGATGTCCCGGGCTTACAAGTACAAGACCTGCAAGGACAGTGGCATGCGGTACCGTATGCGGAAGATGGAGTAGTCTGCAACATTGGTGATCTATTACAACGTTGGACTAATGATTACTTTAAAAGTACAAAGCATAGAGTCGTCAACACACATATTGATCAAGAGCGTTTTAGTATGCCACACTTTGTAGATCCACAGCCTGGCACAATAGTAAAGAATTTAACTAAACAACCAGATAAGTACGAACCTATTGAAAGCAAAGAATATTTAATGTGGAGGCTTGCACAGAGTTACTAATGATAAAAGATTATGTAAGAAGCTACCAGGACTTTCCAAAAGAAGGCATAGACTTTAAATGCACAGCAAGTTTATGTCAGAGTCCACAAGGATTTGCAGAAGCAAATAATTTTCTTTATGACAAACTGTTAAAATATTGTCCTGTAGATAAAATTGTAGGTTTAGATGCTAGAGGATTTATATTTGCAAGCATTTTTGCACATAGGACACGTAATCCGTTGGTATTGGCTAGAAAAAAAGGTAAACTACCTCCGCCTACAAAATCGCAAGAATATAAATTAGAATATAGTACTGCAACATTAGAAATTAAATCAGATGCAATATCTAAAGATGATAGAGTTATTATAATAGATGATTTAATGGCTACTGGTGGTACAATGAATGCCGCGATAGACATTGTACAGCAATTAGGAGGCAATGTAATTGCTTGTGCTTGTATAATGGATATCACATATTTGCCAGGATCAAGCATAATAAAAGATAGAAATATTCCTTTTTATGCAGGAGCTGAGTATTCGTAATTCTAAATAATCCTTTATTTTTTGGTTAAATATATATATGAGCAAAAGTTTAGACGGTGTATTAACTAAAAAAGCAAACAAAAAAGAAACATTTACCGAAGAACAAGTCCACGATCTTGCAAAATGTATGGATGGCGATTTAGGATATTTGTATTTTGCAAAAAACTTTGCATATATACAACATCCAGTTAAGGGTAAGTTACTTTTTGATCCTTACGAATATCAGGTTGGTTTATTAGGCAGTTATCATAATCATAGATTTAATATAAACATGTTGCCTAGACAAACTGGTAAAACTACATGTGCGGCAATATACTTATTATGGTATGCTATGTTCAATCCTGATCAAACAATACTTATTGCGGCCCACAAATACACAGGAGCACAAGAAATTATGCAACGTATTAGGTATGGATATGAAATGTGTCCTGATCATATACGTGCAGGTGTTGTTAATTACAACAAAGGATCTATAGAGTTTGAAAACGGATCTCGTATAGTTAGTGCTACAACAACTGGAAACACAGGCAGAGGTATGAGTATATCTTTGTTATACTGTGATGAGTTTGCATTTGTACAACCTACGATTGCAGATGAATTTTGGACTTCTATATCGCCCACTCTAGCAACAGGTGGTCGTGCAATTCTTACAAGTACACCTAACTCAGACGAAGATACATTTGCAACTATTTGGAAACAAGCTGAAGATAAATTTGATGAACATGGTAACGAACAAGATGTTGGTAGAAACGGCTTTCATAGTTTTACATGTAGCTGGGACGAGCATCCTGACAGAGATGAAAAATGGAAAGACGAAGAGATGGGGCGTATTGGTGAAGAAAGATTTAGACGTGAATATGGTTGTGAATTTTTAGTATTTGATGAAACTTTAATAAGTGCAATAAAACTTGCAACACTCGAAGGTGATAATCCAACTATTAATATGGGGCAAACACGTTGGTATAAGACTCCAGATAAAGATTATACTTATGCTGTTGCTTTAGATCCAAGTATGGGAACAGGTGGAGATTATGCTGCCATACAGGTATTTGAATTACCTAGTTACGAACAAGTTGCAGAATGGCAACATAATACAACTGCAATACCAGGACAAATTAGAGTGTTAGCAGATATATGCAATTATCTAGCTGGAGAAATAGGTAACGAAAATGGTATATATTGGAGCGTAGAAAACAATGGTATAGGAGAGGCCGCCTTAATTGTAATTAATGACTTTGGTGAGGATAATATAAAAGGGTTGTTTGTAAGTGAACCTATTAGAAAAGGACATGTTAGAAAATTTAGAAAAGGCTTTAATACAACACATAGTACAAAAATTACAGCGTGTAGCAGATTAAAAACTATGATCGAAAATGATAAAATGTGTATACATTCAAAACCTATGATATCAGAACTTAAAAATTATGTTGCTACAGGCTCTAGTTATCAAGCAAAGCTAGGTCAAACCGACGATCTTATTTCTGCAACATTACTTGCCATTAGAATGATGGCTGTATTAAAAGATTGGGATCCAAGAATTTATAATACATTTAACCAAACGGACGATATTGAAGATTACGAGGCGCCGATGCCTATCTTCATAAGTACCAATTATTGATAAATACTATGTCATGAAAAATTTAGATCTAATAGCAGAAGAATTATTTAACAAAATACGAGGCAGATTTCCTAGTGTTACTATAGGTGATGCTGAAGGAAAGGTTACAAATAAACCAAATGAAGCAAGATTTTTTGATTTTGACTTTAAAGAAGCTGAAGTAAATCTTGGTAAAGTAAGCGTAAGTTTAAATGAAGAATCTATAGAAGTTATGTATAGTGATAACTTTGTTGCTGAACAGGATGAAATTACCAAAGAAAAATGGTATAACTTTTTAAAAGAATTAAGACAATTTAGTAAAAAAAGGTTAATGACTTTTGATACAAGGAATATAAACAAGTCTAATTTAGATCGCAGAGATTATCAATTTTTGGCACAAAACCGCGGAGACAATACAATGGCTGAATCAAAATTATACGGAAGTAATAAAGTTAGCTATCAGAAAGTAGATAATGCTAAGATAGTTATAAAACATACCGAAAGTGTTAATAAAGAAATTGCAAATGGACGTATACGTAACATAGGCAAAATTTATATAGAAAATGCGGACGGTGAAAGATTTCTTTATCCATACAAACATTTAACAGGCGCCAGAGCAATGGCAAGACACGTTGCAGAAGGTGGTAAGCCATTTGATGATTTTGGTACACATATTGTAGGTTTAAGTGAGGAATTGAGCAAACTCCGCAAGTTCAAATCTTACATGGGCCGTTCTACTGTAATGGCAGAAAGTCTTAAAGATTACATGCCAGTTGTATTAGATAGAATTACATCAGTCAAAAAAACAATTGAATCTCTACAAAAACCTGCATATTATACAAAAGCATTTGAAGCATATGTAAAGCCAATTATTGAAGATGTTCCTAATGATGTAGCAGAAAATTGGATTGATCAATTGACTATAAAACAGTTTAATGAAGAACTAAAAGATGTGTTTCCTTACATTTACAATTTAGTAAGCGAAGCAACAAAAGCAAAATCAATAGGTCCTGACGATGTTGCAGAAGGCGGCATAATGGATTATATTAAAGGAAAATATGACGACTTTAAAAAAGCAGGAGAAGAAAGATCAAAGCAATATGATGCAGATCTTGGAATCTTAAGGACTGTGCTTGGATCCCACGGATATGACGATGCAACTATTATGAAAATAGAACAAGGATGTCTAAACGATCCCAGAGTATGTTTGTATAATACAATTAAAAAATCAGGTGCAGAAACTGGCGATATGGATGTAGAAGTTGATCGCATTGGTAAAGAATTAAATTCAGGGTTCATGACTAGAGCTGGTACAGTAGATGAACAAAACATTGAAGATGCATTTGAATCATTAATGGGCCAATTTGCAGAAGAAAATTTACAAGAAAAGTATATGGTTGGTTATCAAAAATATCATTGTAAAGATTGTGGATGTCAAATGCATGCGGCAAAATCTGGATGTAGTTGCGGACACGATTGTCATGATGAATCAGGATCTTGGTGGAGAGATAAAGACGGAAATGGTGTACCTGATGGATTACAAAGAGGAATGACCGAAGATAAAAAAGATGATGAAAAATTTGAACCTCATATGATGTACGATCCAAAGACAGGAAAAGGCAAAATGGCAAAGATCGAAAAAGATCATAAAGATCTAGCCGCTAAAGGCTGGACACATGATAAGCCAAAAAACAAGAAAGCAAACGAAGGAAAGCAAAAGAAAAATTGCGGTTGTGGACAAGATCCATGCATAACATACGGGGTAAAAGAAGGAAATAAATTTACTAAAGCACTTAAAATTGCTAGAGACAAAGATGATGACGAAATGGATGTAGATGGTAAGAAGATTCCAGTTACTGAATTTGTATTGTCATTATTTGATAGAGAAACAGGTCAGTTTCCTAAAGGCGAAACAGCAGTCCTTACTGCAATAGAAAAAGATTATGGTGAAGAATATATAAATCCTGCCAAATCATTTATAGAACGTATAATGGCTACATATGAACAATACACTACACCTCAAGAACCTGTAATTACAGACGAACAACCTGCTGGCACTGTAATGGAACCAACAGTAGCACAAGACGAAGAAATGGAAGAATCAGGATTACAGTATTATACTGGTGTTAAGAAGCACGGCGAAGAATATATGAAAAAAGCGGCTCAAGCAGGTCGTGATGGAGCTAGCCAGGAAGAACTAGGTAGACTTAAAGACAAATATAGCAAGGCAGAAAAGAATAAGACCACAAAAGAAGCACAAGATATTATGAGATTAGCTGGTCTATAAAAAAATACAATTATTTCAAGAATTTAGCAAAAAAAGGTTGACCTTTGCTAAATAAGACTGTATAGTACAATATAGTGCTGTACATTAAGGCACAATGCAATAGGCAAATTATAGGAGGCAAAAACTATGGCATCATTAGCAGAAATTAGAGCTAAACTTAAAGAACAGGAATCACGCTCAGGTGGTTCACAAGGACCAAGCGGTCCAAACCCAATCTACCCATTTTGGAATATGCAAGAAGGACAAACTGCAACAATGCGTTTCCTTCCTGACGGAGATCAAGACAATACGTTTTTCTGGAAAGAACGTTTGATGATCAAACTTCCGTTCGCAGGTGTAAAAGGTGACACTGCAAGTAGACCTGTACAAGTACAGATACCATGTATGGAAATGTATAGTGAAACTTGTAATATTCTAAATGAAGTTAGAGGTTGGTTTAAAGATCCAAGTCTTGAAGATATGGGTCGAAAATATTGGAAAAAAAGAAGTTACATTTTCCAAGGCTTTGTTACTGAAAATCCACTTTCAGATGACGAGACTCCAGAAAATCCAATTAGACGTTTTATAATTGGCCCACAAATTTTCCAAATTATCAAGCAGGCTCTTATGGATCCTGATATGGAAGAATTGCCAACAGATTATACTGCTGGTGTAGACTTCCGTCTTAACAAAACTTCAAAAGGTGGATACGCAGACTACAGCACAAGTAATTGGGCTAGAAGAGATCGTCCACTAGATGATGCCGAAATGCAAGCTATAAACACACATGGCTTGTTTAACCTTTCTGACTTCCTTCCTAAGAAGCCAACTGAAGTCGAACTTAAGGTAATGCAAGAGATGTTTGAAGCATCAGTAGATGGCGAGGCATATGATGCAGATAAATGGAGTAACTACTTCCGTCCTGCAGGAATGCAAGCACGTACAGGTGATCCTAATACAGCATCATCAAACGGTACTGCGACATCAATGACAGCACCAAAAGTAGAAGCACCTGCTAAGGAGGCTACTGTAGACCCAAAGCCTGAACCTGCACCTGCTCCTAAAGCAGAAGAACCTGCTAAAGCAGAAGGTGCAAATGCTGACGGATCTGACATTCTTGCAATGATCAGAGCAAGACAAAATCAATAAATTCTATGGGGGAGAAATCCCCCATACTAGGCTAACAAGGAGATAATATGGCAAAGGCATTTGATCCGAGTAAGTTTCGGACGCAATTAACAAAATCCATTACAGGAATGAGTGCAGGATTTAACGATCCAACTGATTGGATTTCAACAGGCAATTATGCACTCAACTATCTAGTATCAGGAGACTTTAACAAAGGTGTTCCACTAGGTAAGGTAACAGTATTTGCAGGCGAAAGTGGTGCAGGTAAAAGTTACATTTGTGCAGGTAATATTGTAAAAGCCGCACAAGAACAAGGTATCTTTGTAGTTCTTATTGACTCAGAGAATGCACTTGATGAATCATGGTTACATGCACTCGAAGTTGATACATCAGAAGATAAGCTATTGAAATTGAATATGTCAATGATAGATGATGTTGCAAAAACTATTTCAACATTTATGGATGATTATAGATCTATGGCAGAAGAAGATCGTCCTAAAGTTTTATTTGTTATTGATAGCTTAGGTATGTTACTTACACCTACTGATATCGATCAGTTTAACAAAGGTGATATGAAAGGTGATATGGGTCGTAAGCCTAAGCAATTGACTGCACTTGTTCGTAACACAGTTAACATGATTGGTTCGCACAATGTAGGATTAGTATGTACTAACCACACTTATGCATCGCAAGATATGTTTGATCCAGATGACAAAATTAGTGGTGGTCAAGGTTTTATCTATGCATCTAGTATAGTTGTTGCAATGAAAAAACTAAAATTAAAAGAAGACGAAGATGGCAATAAAGTAAGCGATGTACGTGGTATTAGAGCTGGTTGTAAAGTAATGAAGACTCGTTATGCAAAACCGTTTGAAGGTGTACAAGTAAAGATACCATATGAAACAGGTATGGATCCTTACAGTGGACTTGTTGATATGTTTGAAAAACAAGGATTACTTGTAAAACAAGGCAATAGATTAAAATATGTTGACTTAGCAGGTAATGAACATCTTGACTATCGTAAACAATGGATAGGAGAAAAACTCGATTTGATTATGTCTGAATACAACGAAAAAATTTCGCCTGTGGTAAATACCGCGGATGATGATGTTGAAGAACTAGTCGAAGAAACAATCGAGGAGTAAACTATGGACGAAAGTCAAATCGTTGATATTTGGACACTATTTAAAGAGTATACAGATAAAAAGAATATAGAGATTGCGGCAGAACGATATGTAGATTTATTAGCCGATTATGGTGTTGATGATCATACACTTACGCAATGCTTAGGTACTGATAATACTTTAGATGGTGCTATAAATTATTTTCTAGATATTGATGCAGAAAACTATGAAGATGACGACCCTTGGGATGATGAAGACTAATGGGTTGGTATAGCGAAATATCTCGTGATGTATCAAGGATTCCTGATGCAGTAAATTACTTTGAAGGCGAACTTACTAAAGCTCGTGTAGAAGTAAAACTTAAAGGAAATGTTGAACGTGCGGCGGCAGAAATGCCTGGTATTGTTGAACATAGATTTAATCAATTACAAGAAATTGAAGCTATATTAAACTATTTAAATATCGAACTAAGGCGTCTTCGTAGTTCTTATTTCAAAAAATATTTAGAAAACTATCAACGAGCTCTGTCTAGCCGCGACGTAGAAAAATACGTTGACGGCGAGGCAGACGTAGTTGACTATGAAAAAATAATAAATGAATTTGCATTATTAAGAAACAAATGGTTAGGAGTATTAAAGGCTCTTGATCAAAAGCAATGGCAAATAACCAATGTAGTAAAATTACGTGTTGCTGGTATGGAAGATGCAACACTATAAATACAAAGGAAGGATTGCCAATGGAAGATTTCAATTACCTAATAGATAAAATATATTCTGCTGATTTTACAGAACACCCATTTAAATTTATATACGTAGAAGATTTTTTTACACAAGATCATTTTACAAGAATTACAAATTGTAAACAAATAAAAGTACCTGAATTTAAGTCTACCGAAGAAATGTGTAATAGACTTACTAATGAGTTCAAATATAAACCCCAACCTTTTCCTGGATGCACAACAAGTGTAAAAAGTTATATTGAATGGTATAATAATAAGGATGTAGGGAAAGGTGTTGCAAACCAAGATCTCCTTGAAGGTTATGGTGTAGCATTTAGATTAAAATACTATGAAGATAAAATATTAGAAGAATTAGTTGACTTCTTTAACAGTAAGGCTTGGCACAAGTGTATCAAAAAGAAGTTTAAAAAGACAGGCGAAACTGGCGTTGATACAGCAATACAAAAATATGTTAGTGGCTATGAAATAAGTCCACATCCAGATATTAGACGTAAATGTGCAACTTATATGATTAATATTAATACAGATAGTGAAGCTGAAGAATTAGGCTTACATACCCACTTTATGGATTTTGCAGATAATAGAAAATGGATATTTGAAGAATGGCGTACTAACACAACAAAAGATACATGTTGGGTTCCGTGGGATTGGGCTAACACATCTTTTGAACATTCAAAAAATAATTCTATTACTATGTTTGCTCCAGACTATAACACTCTACATGCTGTTAAATTAGACTATGACCATACTAAATTACAAAGGACACAAGTATATGGTAATCTCTGGTATAAAGGTGATAGCATACCTAAAGTTGCAAAAGCTAATTGGAAAAGTTTAGATGCAATACAAACGTAAAGAAGATAATGTTATATTTCCTTATTTACAAAAAAACTTGACGCCGCAAAAAACAATTATAGATATAGGTGCAAGAAAAGGAAACTGGTACAAAAATGTTGCTAAGTTTTTTCCTGACAGTACAGCACACTTGTTTGAACCTACTCCTAAAATTGTAACTATAATCAAACCTAAATTTAAAAAAGAAACACAACATGTTCATCAAGTTGCCCTTAGTGATCAAATTGGACAATTAGATTTTCATATTGATCTAGAACTAGGTGGCTGGAGTGGACTTACAAAACAAAGAGCTAATGGCACATATCATACTATAACTGTTGATGTAAAAACACTTGATAGTTATAATTTTAAAAATGTTGGTTTAATAAAAATAGATGTTGAAGGAAATGAATTAAAAACATTAATAGGTGCTAAACATACAATTACAAAAAACAAGCCAATAATATATTTTGAATGTGCAGATGTACACATGGTAAATTATGATTACGGTAGTGAAGATATTTTTGATTTTTTTGAATCAATTTATTATAAAATAATAGACCTAGATATGAATACTTGTACTAAAGAAAAATTAAAAATTCATACTGCATCTGATTTAAGTTTTTATCATAATTTTATAGCATGTCACAAATAATAGAAGTACATAGAAAAGTAAAAAACAATGTCGGTGACTACTTTTGTAATCCAAGTAGGTATTTTGATATTGATTGTAGTTCTGAAGAAATATTATATAACAAAACAAAATTATCAAATAAACATCTAATTGTAGGCGGTGGCGGATTAATACATAAAAAGTTTAGTAAACATATTAAAATGTTAATTGATAAACAACCAAAAACAACAACCTTATGGGGTATAGGACACAACTTTGGTGTAAAACATGTAAACAAAGTTGTCGATGTGTATTACCCTAAATGGATTGAAGATTGCAATCTTATAGGCATTCGAGATTATATAGATGGATATTATAATTACTATCTTCCATGTGTTTCGTGTATGCACGAATCTTTTGACAAAAAATATAATGAAAGACACGAAGTAGTTTATTTTACACATGCTTACAAAACAAAATTTACTAATAACGAAAACTTTCCTGTAATAAAAAATAACACTACAAAATTTGCAGATGTAATAGAATTCCTTGGTAGTGCAAATACTATAGTAACAGATAGTTACCATGGAGCATATTGGGGACAACTATTAGGAAAAAATGTGCAAGTTGCAAGTTGGAGTGTAAAATTTGATCACATGAAATACAAGCCGTACTTTCTAAACACAATTAATGACAAATATCAAAAAATAAATAATAAGTT
>Ga0163109_10004789_pt1 | contig 10234 bp, 2 predicted proteins | sample CRUFie1St13metaG_FD_108704 | JGI IMG/M metagenome (GOLD analysis project Ga0163109, IMG submission 108704) | Marine microbial communities from the Costa Rica Dome - CRUD Field 142mm St13 metaG | ecosystem: Environmental > Aquatic > Marine > Oceanic > Photic zone | place: Costa Rica: the Eastern... | reverse complement strand
GACGGCACGGGGTGCCGCGAAGCTCAAGGCGGAGGCCACGAAGAAGCACAGCGAGCCAACGATGGCCCAGGACACCACCATGAAGTGGACGATGGGAAACTGAGGTCGTGCCGGAACGACTCCGGAACGAGTCCGGAGCCCAATCGCTCCCGCCAAAGTTTGACAGAGGACACCACACATCAGCTGTCCTTCTGTTCTGTACACAAAAACAAAAGAAAAAAAGGTTTGTAGTCGTATCAGCATTACTTTTCGCAGCGAGACTCGACCCCCCTCGTGCGACCGCACGATCAGATTGTCGCGCTCTGCCTCGGGATGACGAGGGTGTCTTTGAACCTCGACTGGGCCAGGAGGTCTTGGGTGCGGACCTTGCCCGGCGTCGAGGACTTCAGGGGCCAGAGGGCCAGCCTGATCGCAAACGAACACGCCTTGTACGCCCAGAACAAGGCCGGGCTCAGCAAGATGGCCATCAGGCACACGAAGAGGGCGCCGTATAGGGATCTCTCTGAAACGCACGCGCCGTCCGCGAAGCAGACCCTCTTCTGAGAGCCCTTTCCCCCGCTGCCTTCCGCGCCCCTCGGCCCCAGGACCGTGATATTGAGCTCCAGGTTGTATGTGGCGTATTCCAGCGAGTCTCCCAACTCGTAGGACTTGCTGTCCGTGTCCCTGAACCTCAACCGAAGAGTCTCCTGGCCGGACTTAGTCAGAGCGGTGTAGGTGAGATTGCCTAACGCGAGGTTCACTTGGGAGGGGATGCCCTTGAAGACCATCTTGGCGTCGTCGTGGCCGTCGCCCATCAAGAAGACGAGGTGGTCGAGGGCCGAGATGTTCCCAGGAATGTCTAGGACTCCGGCGGTAACGTACAAGTCCACCACGAAGAGATCCGTGTACCCATCAGGATCGAGTATCGTGATGCCGGGGATGGCCGTCGGCTCAAGGTAACGCGCCACGACGGGGCTCTCGGGCAAAACGATGGACGACTCGTCCTCGGCATTGCTCACCCTGAGATTGACGAGGTAAGGGGGCGACCGGCAGCTTTCCTTGGTGATCTCGTACGCGAAAAATTCTTGGGGGGGCCTCTCCCGCACCCCTAGGTCCGAGAAACGCTGCGCCTCCAGGCCTCCCAGGGGGTCCGGCGAGTTGTAGAAGTCCTCGGTGGGCTCGTAGACGAGAGTGACGCAAGATTCGTTGACGGCGGCCTTGGTCCCAGTGCCGGCATTGGCTGGGCAGGGCTCCAGCCAGCCTGAGGGCACGCCACCCTGGGCAACGGGGAGGCGGACGGACCCGTTTCCGGCGTCGCGATGGTACAGGGATCCGAACTTGGGCAGGGAGAGGATCCGGATTCCGAGGTCGCCCGCCTTGTCCTCACGCACGTCAGCAAAAGCCAGGGTCACCTCCGCCTCTGTGTCCTCCAAACAAGCCACCGTCTTGTTCTCGGCCACCAAGGGATTCAGAACCCTGACGAGAAGGTTCGAGGCGTCTGTTGAGGTCACGTTGTGGGAGTCCAACACCCGAAACGAAAAGGAGTCCTCTGCAACCACTGCCAAGCCGTCCTTGAGCCCGGCCAGCGCGTGAGACTCATTTGCAAATGTGTAGCAGAGTCTTTTGCCGCTGGCGCCTTGGTTGTGGCGGAAGCTAGAATTCGAGGGCCCTTCCTGGACAACCGGGCTCCCTAGAAGGATCTCGCCTCCCTCGCCCTCGGAGACCTCGCACTGTTGAAGGACGCCGTGCGCTGGGAGGCCTACAATTTCCACTCCAGTGATGTCAGATTGTCCATCCGGATCCAAGCCACCCAAGGTGATCGGCTGGGTCGTGCCAAGGTACACCTCTTGGACCGAAGGCAGAGCCACGGGGGGTCATTTACGCCCAGAACTTCCACAAGAATGGTCCCTGGCGCCCCGCAATGCCCGTCCGCACCGCAGGCCTTGTACTCGAATGAAGTGTACAGAAGCAGGCCGCCGCCGGCAAGGGAGGATCGAAGGGAGTGGGCGTCCTTCTCCGGCAGAAAGTTGACGCTTGCGATGCCTCTACCCGCAATAGAGGCCGACTCGACCAGCAGTTGAGGAGTCTGCCCCTTGGTCACGTTGATTGCTGCGCCGCCTTTGGTTGCCGCGAGCCGTCCAAGGTCTGTTGATCTTGTGATGTAGAATGAGGCGGTCGCGTTGCCTGATCCCGGGCGGTGGGCCCCGTCAAAGTCGAAGCTCTCGATCTGGATGCTCGAATCCTCGTCCTCGTGCACCCTGGCGACCTTGGAAACGACTACTGGCAATGAGTGCGCCATTCCTTCCCAATTCTCTCGCCTCCACCCAACGCGCTCTTCTGAGAGGGACACGGCGAAAGCGCTCGCTGAGTGGATCGTGCCGGCCCAGGACGTGCCGAAGGCCGACGAGGCGCCCAGGAGGAGGCGGTGCCCCCCGTCCCAAGTGTCGATGAACCCCGCGGGCAGCACAGGGGGCGGTAACTCCTTCCAAGCAGAGAGCTTGCCGTCCACGAAAATGGACAGCCGCCCCGCCGACCCATCTCCGTCGATCGTCACCATTACGTGGTGCGGCGAGGCCAAGAAGACTTCCGCGTCGATCTGGGTGGGGCCCACGACTGCGACCTGGTCAGTCTTTTTGCAGAGCGGGCGCCCCGCGTGGACCCCCCAGCGCGTCTCGGCAACCAAAAACGGTCCCCTCTGCCGGAGCTGGAAGCTGAAGGGTGCCCAGCCCAGCGAGCACGAGGATCCACCGGCCGCGGTGCCGTTGCCCCCCTCCGCTGGCGGTGGGGGGTCCAAGTCAGCCGACCCGACCGCAAAGATAGCATCTTCCTTGCCCCAGTCCTGGAGGGCGTCCTCGTCGAAGCTCAGCCAGAGCTCGAAGGACAAGCCCGTCGCGTTCGTAACCAAGAGGTCCCTCAAGAGCGCCGAGGCATTCTTCGTCGAGTGTATCACGGGCGGGGCCGCGACGCCCGCCCACCCACCGGGCTCCGTCACGCCTCTTCCCCGAAGCCTCAGCCCGACGCTCTGGGGACAATCCACGACAGGGCTTGGCTCCTCGCTCGCTTCCAGCGATCCTGGGCCGCTCCACGCCGTGAGGTTGCCCATTGAGCCGCGCCCCTGGCACGCCCACACCCCTCGCCGCGACCGGCACTCTTCCTGGGAGAACGGAAAGTAGTACGCAGGCGACTCGGCGCTTTCTCGTTCAGAGGCGAGGTCAAGATTGTCATCTTGGGCCGCGACGGCGCCCGCGAAGGGCAATGCGAAGACGGCCAGGAGCGCGAGGGCTGTCCAAAGTCGAAGAGCCCGCGTCGCGAGAGCTCGCATGTTGCTCAGTCGCCGACCGGCGGTCACCTCCGCAGGGCAGTGAGCCACGCGGCGCGCTTTTCTTGGCGTTTCCTCTTCCTGCCCGAAAAAACGCATGCATGCGGTCGAAATATTCTCGTATACGAGGAGCCAGCCCATTGTTTTGGGGTTGGGGAGGCGTTCTCGTCCGCCTGGCATTTTACAAAGAAAGATCCTATAAAATACAATACAAGGCACTTAGTCCATCGAGGAGAAGGTCAGCAGAGGCACAGGGCAAGGGCTGAGCGCGCACCTGTCTCCGCTGTCAGAGAGCGCTTCGATGAATTCCGATACGTCCCTCTCGGTGTGAAAGGCGACAACCTTTTGGGAAATTGGCAGCCCGCCGCATCGCCTGAGGACGGTGAGTGTCGCCACGAGACCCTCCCAGTCGTGGGTCACGATGTCGGCGGTGGGGATCACCCAGTCAAGCTCCGCGGCATCACCTACCGCGAGGTGTGCCATCATCACATGTCCATCCGTCACGAGGACGCAGCGGCCGTCCGGCAGGACGCAGCTAAAGACCCTGGCCTCACCGCGGAACTCCCCGGAGCTCACAGTGGCCACGATCAGCTCCCCGAGGCTGGCACTCAGCTCGTAGGCAGCCAAGGGCTCCCCTTCCTTGATGATCCTGGGCGGCCGCATGCGATAGGTTTGGGGGCGCATCCTCGAGGCCGCGTCGCGCAGCGCCTTGGAAGTTTTCTCGAGGGCCTCCAAAAATGTCGCGGTGGGAGAGCCGAAGGCCCCGAGCACACCGTACACCCCTCCCTCCACCAACCCCCTCAGCCCGTTCTGTTCCATGCCATTCACTGGGGCGGCTATCATGCCTCCGATTCCCCTGGAAACGGCACCCAGCATAGACTCCTCCGCCGAGTTCTCCTCGGCGGCGATGGCCAGCCTCGCGGTCTTGGAGATCTTCCAAACGCCATTCGAAAGGGCGTAGACCGTGTGGATGAGCAGGCTCCAGCTTCCCGCACTCAGCCCTGCTGTGAACTGGCCCATGTCTCCCAAAGTCAATGCAGACTGGAAGAGACCCACGGTGGGCTTAGACAGAAAGTCCCACATTCCCGTGCCCAGGTGCTGCACCAGGCCGAGGGGGTCGCCGAGGACGTTTGCGGAGCCCAGAATTTTGACGGCCTCCCTCAGCAGAGCCTTTTTGTAGTGCTTTCCCATAACCGACTGCAGGGTCGTCCGATCGATAAACGCATGGTTGAGCTCGTATCCCGAGAGCAGAACCTTGACCCCCTCGAACTCGGCATATAGGAGTAGGGCGTATAGGAGTAGGTCGTTCACCCCCCTCGGGTTCTCGGACATGTTGAAGGTCTCCCTGTACGTGAGCCCAGAGGTGGACAGGCTGACCGTGATGTGAATGGGCGAGATCTTGATGCACTCAAAGTGCAGCCGGTGCTCCGGCCTCTCCTCCTCTTTGCCGTTCATCGAGCTCGCGGAGCTCACCCTGGTGATGGACGAGGTCTCGTCCACCCACGACAGCACCTCGGAGAAGTGATGGAGGTGGATGAAAATGGACCCGTCCACGTCCAGCAGGATTGGCGGGACCTTCAGCACGGCGGACTCGATGCAGGTGATGTTGGCAACGTTGGCGTGCCAGTACGACAGCTTAAACGTGATGGCGTCGCTGGCGGACGTGATGGACTCCTGCTGGTAGAGCGGGGCAGGAATCGATAGGAGGACCGGCAGGGCCGCATTGGGCAGCATGTTATCAATCTGAATTCTCCTGGTCTTGAAGGTGATAGCGTCCCGCTTCTCCCCGCCCTCGAACTTCAGCTGCAGGTCCAGCATCCCGAGATAAAGGATCTCGCTGGACTTGCCAATGATGGACAAACCCAGGTGCGACACCTGGACGTCCATGAGGAAAACGCTGTCCTGCGCGGGCTGGGCGTCCTCCTTGGATGGCTTCTTGCTCATCTTGGCAAACTTGAGGAGCTTGTTAGAGAGGGGCAGTCTGGAATTATCCCTCCTGGGCATGTGGACGGAGAGGTCCGAGATGGCAAGCACCCTGGTGGGGCCGTCCGCTTTGACCAGAACCTGGAGGCTCCTATGGACATTGCGGTTCAGCCGCGCCCCAGAGGTCACGGGAACCGAGACGATGTGCACGGACCCAACCCTGTCCAGGGGGAAGGCCCCGAGGCTCCCATGGCCCGGGAGCTTGATCACAAGCTTGTGGCTCATGTAAGGCTCATCCCAAGTGTATACGGCGGACGAGTAGGGCTGGAGCATGCCCTCCGCTGACTCGCACTTGTGCTGATAGTAGGACAGGACGTCCCCCGTGAAGTTGTCGATCCTGTACGGAGCGAAGCCCGCCTGGTACTCGGAGATGCTGATGGTCCACGTCTCGAAGCTTAACTCCCTGACGTCGACCTGGAGCATCATGCTCTCGTCCTCGCCCGCCCCCGTCATCTGCATCTGAATTCCCCCCGGCTTGTCCAGACGAAAGTAGCCAGACCAGACCGCATTGTCCTCGAGCTTCACACAAAGCTTGGGGTTCTGGGTCAACCTATCCGCGTGGACCGCCTCAGAGCCACCGGCCTTCAATGTGTGCTTGACCTTGGAGCCCTCCTGGCGGTAAATGATCTCCTTCTCAAGCTTGTTCATGACAATGAACCTGGGACGGATGTGGACTCCGATGGACCCGAACGCAGAGATCTCCGTGCTGACCGTGAAGAAGTAAGCCTTTGGCCTCCTAGGCACGTGCTGATCGTCCGAGGCCACGACTTGGATGACTGTGGGCTCCCCCAATACCTCTACATTGAAAATTTTGCTCACGATGACGCTCTCAGACCTGAAATCCGGCTTGACCCTCAACTGGAGCTGAATGTTGTGGTGATATGACTTCAGTCCGAACATGGTGGGGCATGACTGAACCCTTGCTTGATCCTTACCCCCGTTGGCTGGCTTGTACTCGATAAGATTCGTGCCCGTGCTCTGCTGCTTACGTTCCTCCTCCCTCGCCATGCTGGCGATGATGCCAAGGCCCACTGGCTCAGAAACGGTCTCGCCGGGAATCACAGACCTGGCCCCTGCCAGATCGTGCGTTTCGTTCTCCCCAAAGAAGGGCAGGACCTCCAGGAAGCTGCTCTCCTGGTCCTTGTCGCGGACGCCCAAGTCAAGGCCCGTGTGGTTATAGATTCTCAGTGGGCAAGTGATTTGGATCATCATCGGGACACTTCCAATGCACTTCACCTCGAGGGAAATTTTGGCTCCGTCATCTCCGTCAGTGCGGCGGATGACCACGTTGCTCTCCCTGACAAGTGAGGTAGAGTCCTCGTCGACCAGATACTCCCTCTTCGAGCTGAACGGAATGGAAATGCCGTCGCTCCAATTGAAGCCATCAGGTCTGAGGAACAGCGACAGCTCGCCAGAGTTCCTCACATTGTGAATGTTCAGGTCCGCATCAGGCTTGATCGTCGACTTGAGCAGCTGCTTCTCGCCCCGATAAAGGACGGAATCCATGGGCACTGGCAGCCAGTTCCTCACCCGCACGGGCGGCTCAACTCTCAGCTTGTACTGGCTTCCATCCTTCTCCGTGTTGAGAGCAAAAGACATGATTTCTCCTTCGCTCCGAACGCAGTTCCCGATAAACTTCCTGACCTTCTTGCCTTCCCCGACAAAATCATCCAAGTTCATGGGCTGACTCCACTTGGTCTCCTCGGATTCGAGCACCATACGCAGACAAAAGAAAGTGCTGCCAGCAACAGATATTTGTACGGGCAACCAAAATGACTCGCCAGGTGCAAGCACCCTGATGCAGATGGGCTCCAGACAGAGCGGCGAGGCTGACCCCACTTTGATGTAAAATCCACAGGAATTCACGACCGAGATGCACGAGTGCAGGACGATCAGCCTTCCCCCGTTCGCCCTCCTCTGGACATCGCAGAGTATCTTCATCGGCTTGCTGCCCGACCCCTCCACATCCTCCAGCGTCACGCAGTGCTTTGCGTACGTGTTCATCGCCAGCGACTCGGACCAGGTGCTTCCCTGGATCTTGAAGTGGATGACAGGCCTCCTCCCGCTGACCCACTGCTGGTCGTTGGTTTGGCTCACAAAAGACCTTCTCGCTGCGATCTTCTTGTTCATGTACTTGTAGGACACATACCTGCCCCCGCGGCCTGAGCTCTTCCTTATGTACAGAGGAACCAAGTTTTCGTCGGGAGCTTGTCCCTCCTCCTTGTTCCTGAGCTCACTCAGATTCGCAGAGCTGCTGCTCCCGTCGGTGAAGCAATAGCCCACCGTAAGACCCGTCAAGTTTTGAAGCCAGTACGGGGTGAATTTGGCCGAGGAGATCCTTGGAGCACAGACTTCGCCGTCCGAGACAAGTTTCAAGCTCTCCAGCATCTGCCTCAAGATGTTCGCAGTCTCGATGGTGTACTCCGACACGTTGATGTTCCACTGGCTTTTGGACTGGAGAAGGAGCTTGTGAGATGGCACAGGTTTCCGCTTCCTGTCCTCGTTGCAATTGTCACCTTGGTAGTAAATCTGCAAAGGCCAGTCCTCCACGACCGGCTCCCAAGCCACCTTGTCATAGTTGTAAAAGTCCAGCAGGAGCTTGAAGCTCGCAGAGCACTGTGTCGTGCTTGAAGGATCGATGCTGCACTTTGTGTTAATGTCACAAATGGCAACCTCAGCAATGGGCGAGTCCCTCTGAAAACGGTCGTCACTGAAGAGAGCTGCAAACTTCTCTGACGAGAAAACCAAGTCAATGGAAGTTTTGCTCGATGAGGTCTTGGCCGGACTGGTCTCAGCATCCGCAGCCGACTTTTCACCAAAGGTAGCCAGAGCCGTGTTCAAGAAAGATAAATTTTGGTGAGAGACCCACAGAGACAGCGACCCCAAATTGATGGCTCCCGTGATGGCATCCCGGGATTGCAAAGAATCAAGCGAAAGGCTCAAGTCATCAAAGAAGGCAAAGGTCTTGAAGCTGCAAAGCTCACCATCAGCGTCTTCCTCCAGTCCTTTAAGGGGCAAGTCCAACAGCAAGTGATTCACCTGCAAGTCCACCCTCCGGCGATCAAGCTCATTCTTCTGCGAGAACTCAAGCCTTGTTCGGATCAACACGGGGGGTGACCTTATCTCGTACCTGTCCTCAAAGTTAATGCTGATCTCCAGATCCTCAGCAAAACACCTGAAGCCCCGCATGCCACCCTTTGTTGAGGATTCCGGCTCTTGCATGGTGTCATCCCTCGGGCTGCTTTGCAGCTGATCCATCAGGATCGCGAACTTGTCCCAACAGAAGGTGTTCACGGAGATCTGCACATTCTTCACAGAAAGTTCCAAACTTCCGACGCTTTCACTAGCATTCGTTTCTATGATTGGAATGTCATTCCCTCGCTGCTTGGGCTGCAGTGACGCAAGGAGTACCCTACTGGGGATGGAATTTCCGTCACGGATGGACATGAAGAGGCCCAAAAACCTCCACCCACACTCAAAGGAGCTCACGGCATTGTCGGCAACGTTGACCTGAAGATACAGTTCCTCTGACAGCCCCACAATGGACCCCAAGCTCGCCTGCTTTCCGCAAACCTCGCACTGAAGAAACTTGATGTCCACTGTTGCGTTAATCGCCTCCGGGAAGGTGCTCTTTGAGGCTTTGGGCGCGATCTCTTCACTACCTTCTTTCTTTTGTGTGCCAAAGGAGTCCAGCAGTCGGGAGAGCGCCTCAGTATCGTCTTGGCGCAATCCTATCTCCAACTGGGGGACTTGAATCCACAAATCTAGGGCTGTGCTCACGCTCGAGTCGGCACCCCTCAGCACCGGTCTGAAAGCCAGTTTGGTGCTGATGTCAAACTTTTGAATCAGCAGGTGGCTCCCTTCCGAAGAGCTGAGGCTCGCGTTCAGCGCCTCTTCAAAGATTTCGACAGACTCGATTCGGTCAGCAACTTTAAAGATGGCCACATTCATCTTGGGAATTCTGACAACGCACATTTCGTCCCCCTCCACAATGTCCATTTCCAGGGTGTAGTTCGTGACTGTGATGTGCATCGTGACCTTGTTGTCCACGCTCACGATGGCCTTGGAAGGTCCCGCCTGGCGCTCAATCAAGTTGGTGGGCTCGGGCTGAGCCTCCTTCTTGAAGCAGCCCTGGATTGTAGAGGACACCCCCTGAATGCACTCCAGCAGCCTCGTGTTGATTCTTGCACAGAAGGCGTTAAAAACCACGGTCTTCTCCTGCTTCTGGTCCTTCTTCTCAAAGATTGCGAGTGAGAGGGATGATGTTATCCACGTTTTCTCATTCAGGGTTCCCTTGAAGAGCTCTCTTTCCTTCTTCTCAGGTGTGACCTTCTGGAATGACTTTGAGGCATTCCTGTACAACTCCGAACTTTGGGGCACGATGTCCGCAGACTGCTGCTCCCGGAATAGCTCCTGCAGCGACATGTTGAGCAGCGTGTAGGTGGACAAGCTGGTCTTTTGGTCCAGCCGTATGCTGGATATGGAGACAAAGCATTCTTCTTCCGCGAGGCTCGTCTGGAATCCAGCTTTCAGACCCTTCATCGTTAGCCTAAGGTGGTCCTTCAGGGGCTTCTGAATCCCCTGGAATCCTTCAAGATCAATCGCAATCGAAGGAAACCTAGCCCGAACTTCGACCAGGGAACCTGGAGAATTCTCGTCGGGTATCTCTGCACTGACTTCGTCCAGCTTTGACTTCCAGGAAGTCAGTTTATCTGTGTTGTGAGAGGCAATGTCCATCGATTCCTTCAGGTTTGAAGTCGAGAGCTTCACCTTCAGGTTGGAGAAGTCGACGTTCGCTTTGCAGACCGCCTGCGTCTTGTCGTCCGGAAGCAGCAGCAGCTCGACCTCAGTCCACAAAGAGGTCGAGAGCACCTTCTCCTCCTTGGAGCTTCCTCCCACAACCCTCACGTCCACCTCCGTTACGGTACAATTCAGCCTATGGTACATCACGTG
>Ga0163109_10004788_pt1 | contig 10236 bp, 9 predicted proteins | sample CRUFie1St13metaG_FD_108704 | JGI IMG/M metagenome (GOLD analysis project Ga0163109, IMG submission 108704) | Marine microbial communities from the Costa Rica Dome - CRUD Field 142mm St13 metaG | ecosystem: Environmental > Aquatic > Marine > Oceanic > Photic zone | place: Costa Rica: the Eastern... | reverse complement strand
ATAACCCACATTTTCAATATTGTTTTCTAATATATTATTTTTTAAATAATTATTACTTTCATCATCTAAATTAAATAAAATATCTTCTACTTTATGATCATAAATTTCCATTAATGTTTCTTCATCTAAAAAATTATTTGATTCTGCATAAGATACTGAAAAATTATAAATACTATTTTCTATTTGTTTTGATTTATCTTCTTTATTAATACTTTTATTAATTTTTTTTATTGCATCTAATCTTAATTTTTCCATACTTATATAAACTATTTTTATATATTTAAATATTTAATTTATCAATTTTATTTAATATAAAAAAATAATATTATAAAATATGCACATTATCTAACTTATTGTTTAAATCTTCATCATCTGAAAAATTATCATTTGATAAAATCTTCAAATCAATTGACTCTTCAGAATCATTATCAATAGTATCTTTTTTTTTCTTTGAAAGTGCTTTTCTCTTATTTTTTAATTCTTTAATTCCTTCTTCTTTCTTTTCAGCTAAAAATGATTCTCTCCATTCCTCTCGTAAATATTGTTCATCTTCATTTTCAATTTTATAAAACTCATCTTTTGAAGATTCATCTAAATTATATACTCTATCTAAATTTAACTTTTCTCTATTTTTCTTCTTTAAATTTGAACTGTTATCTTTTTCAAGATATTTACATTCTAAATCATCAAATTTATTTACATAATCGTCTTTAAACAAACATAAGTCAACTGCACTTGCTAAAAATAAATATCTATTTTTATTTCGCTTATCAAAAAAATTATTTAATTTAAATTCTAACACTTTTTTTATATTGTCTTCATTCTCTAACTTAGTCAAATAATCCCAAATTATATATATATTGTCTTTTCTATTGTAAAATCTCTTTTTCCCACAATTATTGTTGTTTAATATCTTGTACATATATTTTAAACACTCTTCATCATCATCTTCAAATAATTGTTTAAATTTAATGAATAACTCTTCATCAGGTAAATCTTCATCTAATTTTAAGTACGATTTCCCGTAATTGTTTCTTTTAGAAAGCTTACTATCAAACAATATATTACTTACAATCTTTAAATATTTATAATCTTTATCTTCACTAAATTTACTTAAATATTCTCTTACTTTAAGGAATTTATCTACTTCTACAAATGATATTTCTTCTTCAAATAATAAAATTAATTTATTCACTATACTACTAAGAATTCCATTTGAAATTTTATTCTCATTATCAGTTTTCGAAAAAGACTTAAACAAATATAATTCCTCTAAACATAAATTAAATTTTTTTTTATCTCCATTTCTTAAAAAAATTTCTAATCCTTGTTTTAACTTAGTAACACTATATCCACTGTAGCCAATACTATTGATTAAAGTAGTAAATTTTATATGATTTTCTGTAGTTTTTACCATTTTACATATATAATAATTTATTAATACAATTATTAATAAAATCAATTTTTTTTAATAATTATATATTTTCATACATAGCATCAAAATACCATTTTTTAACTGGTTTTATATACCCATTACAATCTATAAAATTCAGATCTATTACTTTTAATAAATCGTTATTTCTTAAAAGATTATTACTTATTTTCTGATTATTATATTCTCTCCATTTATGATCAAATTTTACATTATTATAATTTAAATTTACAGGTTTATTATTCAAGTAATATTTACTTAATGTATCACGTTGATTAAAAAATTTACTGTTTATATCTATATATCCTAGTATACTATCTATCTCCTTTTGCTTCCTTATACAAGGATTATCATACATTAATGATATTTTATCTATACTTAATACATACTTTATAAATTTAATTTTTTCAGAATCATTTAATATCGTACTATAACCCCTAGTCCTATATTTATTTATTATATTTATTGGATCGGTAGTACCCGCAAAGTACTTATAATCTAAATTTATTAAAGTATTCGCAGCACTTACACAAGATGGTAATAAATAAACATCATCTCCATCATAATACCCCCTAACACATGGCAAATGAAATTTACTTATTACTGAAAAAAATGATACAGGATACTTAGTTTTAAATATTTCGAAATTATGATATAACTTAACTCCAAAAATTTTAAACTTTATACTTTCCTTAAATTTAAATAGTTCATTCGTAAAATTATATTTTTCATTATACTCCTCACCTGATTTAATAAATATAACTTTTAGATTTTCTAATAACTCAACTTTAAATAATATATTATATCTATCATCTTCCCATTTTTTTGAATTAAAATACCTCTCATTATCTAAAATTTTCTCTCTCAAATATCTCTCGTAAAATAATTCTTTCACTGTTAATAAATCTAAATTCTCCAATATAAAATCATAACTATACCTTTCGCATACAATATTATTATTTATGAATATATCATTAACTATTATGATTGTATTCTTATAACTCTCTATTCTTAGACTTTGATTATATACACGTTCATAATTTAATCCTAACTCATTGTAAAATTTAAATACCCTATCAATAAAATCATCATTTTTTTCTATATTACATATAACATCTATGTCAGAATTACAATAATATTCATCATAATAACGTCTTAAATTATCAAATTTAGATTGTAAAGGATTAAATAATGTAATACACGCTGGTATTATACTACCAGTTATTCCTAAATTAGACATGTCTACTTTATCTAAAATATCTATACTTTCATCTCCTGATATAAATATATTACATCTCCTCCTGAATTCTTCTAAATCACAAATTCCTAATCTTAAACTATCCACATTTACACCCATTATATTATTTTTTAAATTTGTGATCTCTTCTGATACTAAAAATGAATAATATGGATTAGATCTTATTTCATCTAAGCTAAAAGTAAATCTAGGTAATTTATTTGCTTCATTAATTCTAAATACAAACCTATCTTCTTCATTAATATAAGTTTTTTTTATACATTCTTCAGAATACATACATAACCATGCATAACACATCGCATACTTTATCGCTAAATTATATTTTTCTATTATATCACTAAATCGATCTAATAATTTTATATTTCGCAAAACTAAATGACAATATCTCTTTGATATTAATAAACTTATTAATAAATTATATATTTCATATTCATCTTCTACATCATCTAAAATTTTATTTAAATCATCTATTGTATAATCTGAATTATTATCTAGATAATATAAATTATATCCATTAACCTTTAATACTAAAGATATATCAACATGTACATCATTACGATATATATAACTTAAATAATTATCACCTTCTTTAGGTACATCATTTAAATCATTTAATAAATTTCTTAACTTAATATCTTTAATCTTTTCACTCAGTGATAAATTAAATTCTCTTTCTATAAACTTTCCTGTTAAATTTAACTTATTCATATTTATCCAATAATCAGTTGAATCCATACTTAGTAATAGTTTACTCAGATAATTTTTATTATTTTTTTTATTATTATAAAAACTATTTATTGTCTTAATACATAAATAATCATTTATTTTTACATCATTTGTGTATTGTTTCATATACTTTTTATAACCACTTTCTGATAAATTTATTAATGGTAATAATAAATTCATTTCATCAAACTCATTATTACTAATATTACTTAAATAATAATTATCTATTAAAACTACTTGAGATTTGTGAATATCATTCTTTAATAATTTTAAATTACTTTTAAATATTAACATATTTTCCTTAAAATAACTTAAATCATTTAATGATAATTTATCACAATAAATTCTGTCATCTATCTCACAATTATCCTTTAAACATAAAATATACAATTTTCTAAAATTCTTATAAATATCATTCAAAGTTAATTCACTAATATATTTATAGTTACCATTTAATAAAAATTTATTTTCATTGTTGAAAAAAGGATTTTTAAATATATACTCCATTTTTATACAATAATATTATTAATTTATCTATATATAAATTCAATTTTTATTCAATATATTTATAGAGATTATCTTCTTTTCTTATATAACCTAATATATCCAATCTCTCTAATCTATTTAATATCTCTTTTTCAGATGGAATAAAATATTTACTAATATTATTTCTTAATATTAATAATAACTTCCCGTATTTTAACTCCTTCTCCATTTTTAATAATTTACTAATTTTAGAATCTAATAATAAATTTCTGTCATACTCTATACTTTTATGAACCTTCTTTTCATTTATTTCTATACAATCTAAACTTATCTTTAACTCTTGATTTTCTAAATCATTATTAATTATAAAAGTTACATCTTCATTTAATTCAATAAACTCTTTTATTAAATTATTAGACTTAAAAATATCTGTAACTTTTAATAAATATTCAATATCATAATTTAAAACATCTTTTAAATAATTTAATGTAACTCCATTCTCACTTTCTCCTATTTTATAAAAAATATTATAATATGATATTGGCATTATTAAATTATTTTTCCATAAATTTATACTAATTGTACTTTCTTCATAAGATACAATTAATTTTCTCTTTTTTGAATATTTATTCTCATAAAATTTATTTAATATACAATCATAAACACTAATAGTATCTACATAATTTACATTATTAAATAATTTTTTATTATCATTCCATAAATTATTAGAACAAATTAACACATTACACTTTTTTAAATCAAAATTAGTATTTATGAATTTATATTTAACATTAACATTTAAATTAAATAACTCCTTATTACATATTATAGATGTATTAATATCATCTAAAATATATTTTAAATCATATATTATTTTTATTAAATCTTCCTCATAAAATATATCTGATAGTTTATTTAAACATTTATTTTCTAACTCGTAATCTCTAATTATTAAAGCACGATTTTGTAAATGTTTTTTATAAAATTGTAAAAAAATTAATTTTGGAAAATAAATCCAACTATATTTAATCAAAATTTCAATATTAATATAATTATTATCTAATATCCAAAAATATATTGATGCATTTAAATAATCTAATAGTAAATTGTAATCTAAATCAATAGATTTTACTTCAATTAAATCATCACTTAATAAAAAACGAAATATACTTATTATACTATTTGCTAATTTATTATCTTTTACATTTTTATCATTTACACTATTTACAATTTTCTCTAAAATAATTTTGTTTACTAAAAATTTTAAATCTAGGTTAAAATTATTATAAAATTTTTTAAATAAATTTACCTTTATTAATAGATTTGATAATACATTTATATCAAGTTCCTTTGTGAAATCTATAAACCTTTTTCCAATCTTATCTGATGTATTATAATAAATTGTATTTATGACATTATCCATATTACCTAACTTAGTTATTTCTAAAATTATCTGATTAATCTTCTTCAAATCACTTATAAAATTATCTTCTGTAAATTCATTTGTTAATAATTTTATACTATTTTCATCATACTTTAAACTATTTAAAAAACAATACATAAAAGAATTTACTTTTTCTGATTTTATAAAACTTAGTATATTATCTTTAAAATAGTCTTGGTACTTACATATATATGATTTGTTTAATTTCATACATAATTTTATTAATACTAAATCTTTATCAGTTTTATAAAAATTATTTTTAATTTTATTTATTCTTTGAAAATCTTCCTCATAATTACTTATATCATTATTATTGAAATCATATTCATCTATATAAGCATTATTTTTATATGATTTTTCATATACAGACCATGAAGATGTATAATTATTAACAATCTGGGGAAATTTTAATATATCCATTACTTAAAATAATATAATTTATCTTCAACTAATTATAATTTCAATTTATTATTTAAAAAATTGATTAATTAATTAGTTAAAGAAATAGTGTTAATTTTATAAAAATGAGCGAAGTATTTATAAATCATTTAAATAATTTAATTAATACAAATAAATTTATTAATGGAGAAATTACTTTTGGTAAGTTAGAAAATAACTTTTTTAATTATAATATTAATAAAAGAAGTTATTTTACATTTAAAAATTTTATTAACAAAAAATACAAAAGCCATAATTTTAAAGAAAAAATATATCAATATTATGACTATTTATTAATTAGTAAAGACGAAAAATCTCATATTTGTTTTAGAATTAATTCATCTGATTTTAAATATGACGTAAATGATAAACTTTCGATTAGTTATAAAACTAATAATAATTATATTGTAGATAATATTAATTTTCCTGCAATTGATAAATATAATTCTGAAGTTAATAAAGTTTATAATAAATTTTCTATTAAATTTAAAAATTCTATTATAAATATAGAATTTATTGAAATTAATAATAAATTTCTTTCTATTAAATTTACATTTAATTTACATGAAAAAAATTTTGATAATTTTAAAACAAATTTAAATTTTTTACTTAATAAATTATTTCATAATTTTAATTAATAAAAAATAAATTAATACTAAAATTGAACCATGTAATAATAAATTTGATATTTTATTCTCTTTTATAATAATAGGTAACAAATTATCAATCATTAATTTAACATCTTTATGATTTAACAATATATATAAAATTAATAATACTAATGGATTTTTTATAATTTCAAAATATGAAATAGTATTTTTTATTTCTTCTAATTCATTCTCTTTTTCTTGTTTTTTTATTTCATCTAGTTGTTGTAATTGTTGCATTTGAATTTGTTGTAAATTACTTAATCTTTCTGCGTTAATATAATCGTCTGTTTTACCCAATTCAATTTCTTTATGAATATTTGATGTTAATTTTTGAATATCAATTTCATTTAGTTCATTTATATTAGTTGACATGTTATCCATATATTTAAATATTTATTTAATATTTAAATTTAACGAATTATAATGCTAATCTATCATTTAATAAATGATATTTGTTCTTTTCTTTATTATTTAATTTATCTGTATCACTTTCTAAAATTGTAAATTTATTCCAAACTTTTATTAAATCTAATATCTCTGAAACTAATAAATCATTAAAAGAATATTGACCTTTACTATATATAATACAATCTCCTTTTATTAATCCATGTAATAATCTACTAACTGGTTCATTAATTTTATTACTACCTTCTCTTTTAAAAACAAATACTAATTCAAAATTTAAATAATTTTTCTCTACAGTTTCAGTATTATCATCTAATAATAATTGAGTCATATTTAAATCTTTTCTAAATTTATTGAACGGATTTACTATCTCATATTTATTATTAATAATTATTTGCTTAAAATTATTATTTTCATCTACATAAACACATCCATGATATTCTATATTTGTAATTAATTCTATTAATGAATCAAAATTACAATTTTCTAATTTGTCATTTATCCCATCCTTTGATACATAAGTATTTATCAAAACACAATTATTATATATTAATTCTTTCTCATAACTTATAAATGATCCTAATATATTTTTTGGCAATTCATTAATTTTGTCATATTGTGTTACCATTTTATACATTACTTGATATACATTTGTATTGTTTATATAACAGTCTTTTAAATCACCTATATGCTTATCATCTAAATTTATAAATTCAACTACTTCCTCCATAAATTTATCTACATCTACCTGTTTTAACTCACATATATTTTTTAACTTTTCTATACTCTTTTCATAATCTACATAATTACATTTCAATTTACAAATATTTGTCTCTTCTTTATCATAATTTGGTTCCTCTTTGAATACTAAATTAAACTCTTCTTTAGATTCATGTTGTTTTATATAAATTAATTCAACTTTATTTGACATATTATTATTTATATTAATTTATTATAATTAATACGTATTTCATTATCATTGAAATAATTTAATATATTTTCTATATAATAACTTTCCTCTATTTTTACAGGTTTATTTGATATAAACTTCATTCCCATACCTTCTGGACTTTGATAAAAATTATTTTTATTAACTTTGTACAAATAACATTCTCTATCTAATGTATTTATTTCATTCTTTTTACTTTCTCGAACAAAACTAATACCATTTTTAAATCCTCCTTTTAAATTTTTATTATTCACAGATGATAACACTGCTAACCATGGTGCTGTAAATGCATTAACAGTTTTATTTTTTATTAATTTATTATATTTATCGATAGAACCAAAATACAGATCTTTATCAATATAATTATCATAATTATTTTTTAAAATTTTAATTATATTACTAATTATTTTTTCTTCGTAACCTAGTTTATTATAAATATTTATTAAACCCTCTCTTTTTTTAATTAAAAAATCGATATTTAAATACTCTAGTGGAAAAATACCTTCAACTATTTCTTTTCTGTGATTATCCAAATTTTTTTCGATAACATTTTTCGCATTTTTAATTAAATTTACCTTCACTAAAAATTTTAAGTTTGTATCAATTTTAATATTAATTCTGTTATTTTTAAAAAAATTACTTAATCCTAACAATATAATTTTACCACCTGTATTATCTACTAATTTACTTAAATTAGAATAAAAATTATCTCTCCAATAATTACACATTTTCCTTTCTAACTCTTTACTTTTTTTGGGATTATTGTCTAACTCATTATATATATCATTCATATCTTTCTCATTTAATATATCTTCAGTTATTTTATCTAAATCTATTATATTAAAATCTAATGACGATACATTTTCTAAAAAATATTCTTTTAATTCATCATTTAAACCTACTATATGACTATATACCTCTATCATTTATATTTACTTTATATATTATTTTTTTTATATATTAATATATATATACATGCAACAAATTTGCTTTAATCAAAATTTATTCCTTATCTCTATCCTAATATTATTCACTATTATTATTATTATTAATAATACAAATTTACAAAAAATGTATAACACACAATCTAATAATAATACTCCTGATGATGATACACTTGTCTCTAATAAATACATTATACCTACATCAAAATTTGTTAATGATAAAATTGATCAACGTGATGAAGATGCATTAGAAAATCCTCTTAAACCACCAAATAGAAGATTACCTAGACATATATATCCATCTGCAGCTAAAGATTACATATTTGAAGTTCCTACAAGAGGATATCCTGATAATTATCATTATTATGGTAATTTAATAAGAAGAGAAGATAATAAAATGGTTAAATTATTTGGTAGACAAATTTATCCTGGAAGTAATCAATATGAATATTATGGAATTACTTCTGACCCTACTGGAGGTAGTTCTGTAAAAATACCAATTAAAGTAAGAGGAGATAAAGAATTATATGATAAAGACGAAATTGACATAGATTTTTTAGATAGTAATGTTGGAAAATTTATATTATTTATGAACGATTTTGATAGACCAAGATATAATCCATTTGTTATAAACTAATTTTCAATATTAAAAAATACATAAACGTTATTATTATAAATTTTATATCCTTCTTTTTTTGTTAAAAAAATAAAAATTTTTAATAAAATATTCAAAGAATTAAAATTTTCATATTTTATTTTTGAATTAACTAAAATAGATTTTAACTCATTTAAATTATTATCACTTAAATCTAATCCATAATTTAATAATTGTCTGCTTATATAACTTTTATTTTTAGTAATCTCAGGTAATGCCCACGACCAAGTTATTATATTATTTAAATCATCTATTTTACATAATATTTCGTACTTTGATTTAAATATACTTTTATTTTTACTATCTTTTATTAAAAATAAATTATCTTTTAAATCTAAACCACTATCATTTCTTTCAATTGTATCATTTATTGTAATACTCAATTTTTTTAATAAAGTACTATATTTTAAATCATAATACTCAAGTGAACTTTTTATTAAATTATTCATATATAATATATATATATATATAAATTATTGATTTTCAGTAAAAGGACTAATATTTCTAGAATAAACATTATCATACTTTGCTTTTTTAAATAAATTATTTGATGTATTAACTGACTTTTTATTATCAATAGTAGATATTTCAATATCTGTTGGTAATTCTACTGATAATTCATCTAAATATTCTAAATTATTTTTATCATCTAAAACAGATTTAATTTCAATTTCTGTTGGTACATCTATCGATAGTTCACTTTCTGTTGATACATCTACTGATAAATCAGTTTCTGTAAATCCACCTGACTGAACAATTGATTCTATTTCAATATCTGTTGGTACATCTACTGATAATTCAGTTTCTGTAAATCCACCTGACTGAACAATTGATTCTATTTCAATATCT
>Ga0163109_10004786_pt1 | contig 10238 bp, 8 predicted proteins | sample CRUFie1St13metaG_FD_108704 | JGI IMG/M metagenome (GOLD analysis project Ga0163109, IMG submission 108704) | Marine microbial communities from the Costa Rica Dome - CRUD Field 142mm St13 metaG | ecosystem: Environmental > Aquatic > Marine > Oceanic > Photic zone | place: Costa Rica: the Eastern... | reverse complement strand
TCCACGATCGATCAGTCGTGCGGCAAGATCCAACATCCCCTCTACATGCTCTGTCGCCTGTGGCTCGATTGAGGGATCGAGATTGTTCAGGGCCGCCATGTCTTGGCGAAACTTGTCAGTGAATTCCTGAGTGAGCGTCATGATATCGGTGTCACGCTCGCGCGCTGCAACAATAATCTTGTCGTCTATGTCCGTGATGTTACGGGCGTAAGTTACCTTGGGATACAGCGCTTGCAGCACCCGAAATAAGGTATCAAAGACCACGACCGGACGCGCGTTTCCAATGTGAACGAGGTTGTAAACGGTGGGTCCGCAAACATATATCCGAATATGCTCGGGATCGATGGGTTTGAAGGCGGATTTTCCTCCGCCTGCGCTGTTAGTGAGAAGCAGTTCAGTCATTACCAACCCATGTATCACGCAGCCCAATCACTCTATTGAACACTGGCTTCTCGCCTGTGTGATCAAACCGATCAGCCACAAAATAGCCCTCGCGCTCAAATTGAAATCGATCTTCGGGTTCCGCCGAAGCGAGAGATGCTTCGACAATCGCTTGGCCGACAACAAGGGATGTAGGATTGATTACATCATCCATGTTGTCTGCTTTTGACGGGTCTTCCACTGTGAACAGACGATCGTAGCTTCTGATTTCTGCCGCAATACCAGTCGCAGCATCGACCCAATGGATGACGCCCTTAGCCTTCACACCATCATCCGGATCTTCACCCAAGGTCTGAGGCACTATCGAAGCGTACACCGCGGTTACTTCGCCGTCACGGTCGATGTCGCATCGCTCTGCTTCGATGACATAACCGCCCCGCAAACGGACACGTTTACCCAAAACCAATCGCTTGAATTTCTTATTGGCCTCTTGCCGGAAGTCATCCTTGTCAATCCAGATCTCAGGTCCGAACTGAACCTCGCGCTTACCCAGAGTTTCATCCACCGGGTGATTTGCCACCTTTAACACCTCAGGCACTTCCAGATTGGTCATTTGCAGCTTGAGTGGATTCAATACAGCCATGGCGCGCGGCGCTGACACATTAAGATCATTGCGGACAGCACTCTCGAGCATGGCGACGTCGACCACACCGTCAGAGCGAGATGTACCCACCTCCTCGCAAAAATGCCGTAACGCAGCGGGTGTGTAGCCGCGCCGTCGCATCCCGGCAATGGTTGGCATCCGCGGGTCGTCCCAGCCACTAACAACACCGTTATCGACAAGAAGCTTCAACTTTCGCTTACTGGTGACCGTGTAGTTGACGTTCAACCGGGCAAATTCATATTGTCGCGGCCTGGAGGGTACCGGCAGATTATCAATAAACCAGTCATACAGCGGTTTATGATCCTCAAACTCTAAAGTGCAAATCGAATGCGAAATGCCTTCAATCGCATCTTCCTGTCCATGCGCATAATCATAGGTGGGGTAGATAACCCACTCATCGCCCGTTTGATGGTGTGCTACTCGGCGGATACGGTAAAGCGTTGGGTCTCGCAAGTTGATGTTTGGAGACGCCATATCAATCTTTGCGCGCAGTACCCGGGACCCATCCTCAAACTCCCCTGCTTTCATTGCAGCGAACAGGGCATGATTCTCGTCGATCGACCGATACCTATACGGGCTGTTTTTGCCGGGTGAGGTCAAGGTACCCCTGTAGTCACGTGCCTCATCAGCGCTCAAGTCACAGACGTAAGCCTTGCCTTCATCAATTAGGTGTAGTGCCCACTCATAAAACTGCTGGAAGTAACTTGACGCATAACGGACCTCACCGTCCCACTGGTAACCCAGCCATTTCACATCCGCTTGAATGGCATCGATGAAGACCTGGCTCTCCTTTTCAGGGTTGGTGTCATCAAAGCGCAGGTTACAGGCACCACCATATTGTTGGGCGAGTCCAAAATTAACCGTTATCGACTTCGCGTGGCCGATATGTAAAAAACCATTCGGCTCGGGCGGAAACCGAGTGACTACTCGATCCACAACCCCAGCGTCCAGATCGCTCTGAATTTGAGTCCGTAGAAAGTTACTGCGAGGTTCTGTGTCCATGCGACGCCCTTAATGTGTGGGCGCGAGTTTACCAAGCGAAACCGGTCACGTCAGTTTCCAACAGCGATGACCGGCTGGTAGTAATTTACTCGAATGCACAAGGCTGACCTTGTATCATTCACCCTTTCCCAAAAAAGGTAGTATCAACCATGGCGATGACTCGCGTATTAATGAAGACGCTTCTCGGAGATATAACATTGGAGCTGGATGCCGATAAAGCGCCAGTCACCGTTGCCAATTTTGTCGAGTATGCTCAAAGCGGGCACTACGACAGCACCATCTTTCATCGAGTGATCAACAATTTTATGGTGCAAGGCGGCGGTTTTGATACCGACATGCGCCAGAAAGGCACCAATGCGCCCATTCAAAATGAAGCTAATAACGGCTTGAAGAATGACCGCGGCACCATCGCCATGGCGCGTACAATGGACCCACACTCTGCGACAGCGCAGTTTTTTATCAATGTCTCAGACAATGACTTCCTGAACTTCTCTGGGGAGAACATGCAGGGCTGGGGCTACGCAGTATTTGGTCGCATAGTTGAAGGCGAAGACGTGCTAGACAAGATCCGCGTTGTTCCTACGGGCAGTCAGGCCGGCCACCAGGACGTCCCTAATGACCCTATCGTTATCGAATCTGTCAGGGTGCTCTCCGACCAACCATGACGCGATCCCTGTTCATCAGCGACCTTCATTTAAGCGAGGATACGCCGTATATCGAACAAGGGCTGACAACGTTCCTGAAACAAGAAGGCGATATCGATCGCCTTTTTTTATTGGGTGACATCTTTGAAGCGTGGATTGGGGATGACGATGACAGCCCGCTGGCGCAGCGGTTTGCCACCGCCATGAAAAGCATCGCGGACACTGGCACTCAAATCTACTTTACCCGCGGCAACCGGGACTTCCTTGTAGGGCAGAACTATTTGGATCAATTCGGTGCGAAGCTACTCGGTGACTCCGAGTGTGTAGAGGTTGCTGGTACATCTACGTTACTGATGCACGGTGACCTACTTTGCTCCGATGACGTCGATTATCTGGCGTTCCGCGCCATCGCTCACAACCCCGAGTGGCAGGCGGAAATGTTGAGTAAGTCACTTGAGGAACGAAAAGCACTAGCAAAGCAACTCCGCACCATGAGCAAAGAGGCCGCTAGTAACAAGCCTGAAGATATCATGGATGTAAACGATGATACCGTTCGCTCCGTAATGGAGGAGCACGGTGTCACACGATTGATTCACGGCCACACTCACAGACCATGCCGACACCCACTGCCACTGCAAAACGCCGAGCGAATCGTGTTGGGTGACTGGAATAGCACCGGCTGGTGTTTACGTGAACAGGGGGCGTCGCTGGAGCTATGCGAGTTCTCGCTCTAACTCCCTAGTTTCAGAGTGTGGGCACGCCACTGTGAAAGCGAATCTCGGTATCCTCGCTCTCAATGAGCTCTCTTTCCACCGAGCGGAATAAGGTGAGACGATCCTCGACAATGCTTGGACCTTCCAGGCCTTTTGCCAGGCTGATGTAGTCAGCAAAATGGCGTGACTCACTTTTCAGTAAGGATGAATAGAAGTCTCGCAGCGTGTCATCTACATGTGGTGCTAATGCCGCAAAACGCTCACAGGAGCGGGCCTCAATAAGTGCTCCAACAATAAGGGTGTCCACTAATTTGTGTGGGTCTTTTTTACGAACCTTTTCCCGTAGAGTTTGCGCATACCTAGACGCTGTTACGGACTCGTAAGCAATACCTCGCTGCGTCATCAATTTCAGGACTTGTTCAAAATGTCTAAGCTCTTCCCGGGCCAGTCGCGACATTTTGCTAAGAAGCGGTGTGTTGTCCGTATAACGATGCATGAGCGACATTGCGGTTGCCGCCGCCTTCTTCTCACAGTTCGCATGATCAATCATCAATAGGGGCAACGACTTTACCGCGGCTGATAACCAAGCATCGGGCGTCCGGCACGGCAGAAAATCAAACACGGGCGTCAAATCTACGATGGACGGCATGGCTTAGCGCTGTAATTCTTCGAATAGATCGGGTGTGGCTAGATAACGATCGTAATGGGCTGTCGATAACACCCAAAAGTCCTCATCGATTTTATCACGGAGCTCAATGAGGCTGAGGTCTGCCCACGATGGATGAACTCGGAACCCGTATTTACTGGGATCACTGATCTGACTCGCACCCGCCTTAAGCAGCTGAAACAGCCAACAGTATTCATCATGCTCATCGTTGTATCTCACCAGCTGCGTATCAAGCTGCCACTTGAGCAACTCACGGTCGGTGACCGTGCACTTGTGAGCGCAAGCCTGCGACAAAAATTTCGACAGTCGCTGATCAACGAATCGTTTTTCGTCCTGAGTGTAGCCGTTCCAGTGAATAACCTCGTGGCTAAACCGCTTGCAACCCCGGCACACGCTATCACCAATACCTGTTGAGCAGACGCCAATACAGGGCGTCTTGACTGGCTTTAGGTTCGTTTGTGGTGGGTTACCCATCGACATGACGCGAGAGTCTAGGATAAACATCGCATGAATGCACAGAATTGATCGAATCGCTGTCGACAGACCTGGTCACAAGCTATAATTTGCGCGCCAAAGAGCAAGGCGCCCTCTTAAAGCGAGCGCCCTCATAAATTCTGGGGAAGAGGAAAATTCAGTGCTTGAAGCTTATCGTGATCATGTAGCCGACCGTGCGGCTATGAACATCCCACCAAAACCACTATCACCGCAGCAGGTCGCAGACCTGGTGGAACTGTTAAAAGCGCCGCCCGCCCATGAAGAAGACTATCTTGTCGATCTAATTTCCAACCGTGTTCCACCGGGTGTCGATGAAGCCGCTTACGTTAAAGCCGCCTTCTTGTCAGATGTTGCGATGGGTAATGTTGAATGCCCCTTGATTGACAAAGTGACGGCAGTCGAACTTTTGGGTGACATGCACGGCGGTTACAACATCGAGACACTGGTAAAACTCCTAAGCGACAGTGAGCTGGGCGACCAAGCAGCAACAGAACTCAAGCACACATTGCTTATGTTTGATGCGTTCTATGACGTGGCGGCCCTCGCAAAAGATGGCAATGCCAAGGCGCAGTCGGTCATGCAGTCTTGGGCTGACGCCGAATGGTTTACTAAGCGGGATGTGTTACCTGAGTCACTCAAGATGGTGGTGTTCAAGGTCACTGGCGAGACCAATACGGACGACTTATCACCGGCGCCCGATGCCTGGTCACGACCCGATATCCCACTCCACGCACGTGCCATGTACAAGATGACACGGGACGGACTGGAGCCCGAAGACCACGGCAAAGTGGGCCCCATGGCCCAAATCGAAGCAGTGAAAGCAACTGGCTTACCGGTTGCGTTTGTAGGCGACGTCGTAGGCACAGGCTCCTCCAGAAAGTCCGCCGCTAACAGCGTCTTGTGGTATTTCGGCCAACCTGTAATAGGTGTCCCTAACAAGCAAATGGGTGGCGTGTGCATTGGCGGAAAAATTGCGCCGATTTTCTACAACACCATGGAAGATGCTGGCGCCCTCGTCTTCGAAGCGCCCGTCGAGAAGATGGGCATGGGCGATATCATCGATATCCGTGTCTATGACGGAAAGGTTCTTAACGAAGCTGGAGATGTTATTTCCGAATTCGAGCTGCGCTCGGACGTATTGCTGGACGAGGTTCGTGCCGGTGGTCGGATCAATCTCATTATCGGCCGCGGCTTGACCGCAAAGGCAAGGGAAGCGCTGGGCTTGGGCGAGAGCATCCTCTTTAGAAAGCCTGATATGCCCGAAGAGACGAATGCCGGCTTTACCCTTGCACAGAAAATGGTGGGTCGCGCCTGCGGTGTTGAAGGAATTCGACCAGGCACCTACTGCGAACCCAAAATGACGACTGTCGGTTCTCAGGACACCACGGGGCCTATGACACGTGACGAACTGCAGGATCTCGCATGTCTCGGTTTCTCCGCGGACCTTACCATGCAGTCTTTCTGTCACACAGCGGCCTACCCTAAGCCAGTTGACATCGAAACACAGCACTCACTGCCTGACTTTATCCGGAACCGGGGCGGCGTATCACTTCGTCCAGGTGACGGCATTATCCACAGCTGGTTGAACCGTATGTTGCTACCTGACACGGTTGGCACTGGCGGCGACTCGCACACACGATTCCCTTTGGGCATTTCCTTCCCTGCGGGTTCGGGCCTCGTAGCATTTGCCGCAGCGACCGGTGTTATGCCGCTCGATATGCCAGAGTCTGTGCTTGTGCGCTTTGAGGGCGAGATGCAGCCGGGAATCACCTTGCGTGATCTGGTACATGCGATTCCCTACTATGCTATTCAAGAAGGTCTACTAACCGTCGAGAAAAAAGGTAAGAAGAACATCTTCTCGGGTCGTATTCTCGAAATTGAAGGCCTTGAAGAGCTGACTGTAGAGCAAGCCTTTGAACTCTCCGATGCGTCTGCTGAGCGATCAGCGGCTGGTTGCACCATCAAGCTGTCTGAATCAACGATTGGCAGCTATCTGAAATCAAATATTGTCCTCCTGCGTGCAATGATTGCCGAGGGTTATGGCGATCCACGTACGCTGGAGCGTCGCGTTCGCAATATGGAGAAGTGGCTCGAAAGCCCAGATTTACTGGAGGCCGATGCAGATGCCGAATACGCGGCCATCATCAAAATTGACCTCGCCGAGGTGACTGAGCCAGTCGTCTGTGCCCCCAATGATCCAGATGACGCACGCTTACTCAGTCAGGTAGCCGGCGATCAGGTCGACGAGGTATTTATCGGTAGCTGCATGACTAATATCGGTCACTTTAGAGCTACCGGGAAACTGCTTGACCAACACACAGGCGGTGTCGCAGCACGTATGTGGATCTGTCCGCCTACCCGTATGGACGAGTATCAGCTCATGGAGGAAGGTTATTACGCCATCTTCGGACGCGCTGGTGCACGAACTGAAATGCCAGGATGCTCGTTGTGTATGGGCAACCAGGCACGCGTAGCGCCTAGATCGACTGTCTTATCGACCTCAACAAGAAACTTCCCTAACCGGCTGGGTGAAGGCGCGGATGTCTACCTCACATCGGCGGAGTTGGCTGCTGTAGGAGCCATTCTTGGGCGACTCCCAACCCCAGGGGAGTACATGACCTACGCGGATGAATTGGATTCGATGGCAGGTGAAATTTATCGATACATGAATTTCAACGAGATCCAGAGTTTCCAGGCCCTGGCCGATGACGGGCAGAAAATTGCGGCAACGCTTATTGAAGAAGTAGCTTGATCCCAATTCCACCCAAAAAAAAGCACCCTACTGGGTGCTTTTTTCTACCTAAAGACAGTGTGAAACACGTCTCGTGGCCACTACGCCGAAATAGCAGAGAAACCTCGCTCACAGTCACGCTTGAGATCTTCAAGCTCCTCGAGCCCAACCGCGATTCGTATCAACCCTTCGGTAATACGACCTTGCTGCTTCTGCTCAGCAGTTAGTCGACCATGCGTTGTTGATGCGGGATGACAAACCGTGGTTTTAACATCGCCCAAATTGGCTGTTAGCGACATAAGTCGAACCGCGTTGATAAATGCCCACCCCCTATCACGCCCGCCATCAACCTCAAATGATAGGACGCCACCGAAGGCCGATTGCTGAGACACCGCCAACGCGTGATCAGGGTGCGACGCTAGACCGCAATAATTGACTCTTTCCACCCCACGATGTTGTTCTAACCACTCCGCTAAGGCCTGAGCACGCTGACTGTGAGCGTCCATCCGCAGTTGCAATGTTTCGAGCCCCTTACTGAATATCCACGCGTTAAACGGGCTCATCGATGGGCCACATACACGGACAAAGTCTCGGGCATCAGCCATTAACTCCTCGGAACCGACTAAGGCACCTCCCAACACCCTACCCTGACCATCGAGATATTTGGTTGCTGAGTGCATGACCACATCGGCCCCCAGGGAAAGTGGACGTTGTAACGCGGGTGTACAAAAGCAGTTATCAACGGCAAGTAGCGCGCCCGAGTCATGCGCAATATCCGTAATTTCTCGGATATCTCCAACTTCACATAGCGGGTTCGAGGGCGTCTTGCACAAGAAAAGCTTGGTATTCGGAGTAACCGCTTGTTGCCAATCATCGAGCTCGCGCAGCGCTACAAAAGTCACAGAAATATTAAATTTAATCAGTATTTTATTGAATAAACCTACAGTACTTCCGAAGACGTTACGTGAGCAAATTGCATAATCGCCCGCCCGCAGCACGGTCAGACAGAGCGTCAGAATCGCGGCCATACCTGAGCTGGTAGCTACACACTCTTGCCCCCCTTCCAGGGCGGCCAGTCGCTTCTCAAATACAGACACCGTGGGATTAGAAAATCTCGAGTACGTATTACCATCACACTCGCCCGAAAATGTCGCCGCGGCCTACTCAGCCGATTCGAAAACAAAGCTCGACGTTGCGTAGATCGGATCGGAATGTTCTTGCTCGGAGCCCGGCGTTAATCCTTCTCGAATTGCCAGCGTTTCAAAACCAGCCTCTTTTAATCACTCATTTGACACCCATTAACTCCGATTATGCAGGCCAACAAGGGCACCATCAGCACGATCAACCGAGTTGTCGGAGCGAGCGTCGCTCAGTCCTGTGAGATAGGCATCGTCAATGACGCCAGTTTGATATTGACCGTCGAACACCGACAGCTCAAAGCCATCCACAAGTGAGTTACCCTCACGGGAGCACTCAATGAGGTCATCTATCTCCTGATAAATCAGCCAGTCTGCCCCAATGTGTTCAGAGATCTGTTCTATGGTTCTACCGTGAGCCACGAGCTCAGACGCGGTTGGCATATCGATGCCATAAACATTCGGATATCGAACAGGCGGCGCTGCCGAGGCAAAATAGACCCGCCTCGCGCCAGAATCGCGGGCCATCTGGATTATCTGCTGACACGTTGTACCACGAACGATCGAGTCATCGACTAGAAGTACTGTTTTACCCTCGAACTCGAGCGGTACGGGATTCAACTTCTGACGCACTGATTTCCGGCGTTGCGTCTGCCCCGGCATGATAAACGTGCGACCAATGTATCGGTTTTTCATAAAGCCTTCGCGGAACTTCACACCCAATTCATGGGCCAGAGCTTGGCCCGCTACTCTGCTGGTGTCCGGTATCGGTATCACTACGTCAATGTCGTGATCGGGGCGCTCACGCATGATTTTATGCGCTAGCCGCTCACCTTGGCGCATCCGTGTCTTGTAGACGGAAATACCATCCATCAATGAGTCAGGGCGTGCAAAATAGACATGCTCGAAGATACAGGGCTTTAACTTTGGCTCCACCGCACACTGTCTTCTAAAAAGCTCCCCGCTGGCATCAATAAACAAGGCCTCCCCCGGGTCTACGTCGCCTATAAGCCGGTAACCCAATACGTCAAGAGCCACACTTTCAGAGGCCAACATATAACTTTTGTGATCACCCTGAGTTTTAACACCAACCACCAGGGGTCTTATGCCATTGGGATCCCTAAACGCCACCAAACCCACGTTTGCGATCATTGCTATGGCCGCGTACCCGCCTTCACAACGCGTATGAAGCGTTGTTACGGCGTTAAATACATCTTCTGCAGAGGGAATCAACTTGCCCTGGCGCTGTAACTCGTGCGCGAAGACGTTCAACAACACTTCCGAGTCACTATCGGTATTCAAATGTCGCAAGTCCGTTTGATAAAGCTCCTCGGACAAGGCCGCCGAGTTCGTAAGGTTGCCGTTATGTGCTAAGGCAATTCCGTAAGGCGAGTTGACGTAAAACGGCTGAGCGAGCGCTGATCCTGAACTACCCTGGGTTGGATAGCGCGTGTGACCCAAACCAAAGTTGCCTGCCAATTGCTGCATGTGATTGGCTTGGAAGACGTCTCGAACTAGCCCCTCTCCCTTGCGCTGAAGGAACTGACCCTTATGGCAAGTCATGATGCCCGCGGCATCTTGGCCTCGATGCTGGAGCATAGTCAGCGCATCGTATATATCCGCAGCCACGCTCTCATTCGATGAAATTCCAACAACGCCACACATGCGAGTCGCTCCTAAGGCATATTGCCGCTGGTGATGGTCTCGTCCACGAGGGGCGGAGCGTCACCGTTAATGATGTCATCGAAGTTGTCGGCCAGCCACTCCGCGACCACCTCGATGTGCTCGACCAACTCTGACTCGTC
>Ga0163109_10004785_pt1 | contig 10238 bp, 8 predicted proteins | sample CRUFie1St13metaG_FD_108704 | JGI IMG/M metagenome (GOLD analysis project Ga0163109, IMG submission 108704) | Marine microbial communities from the Costa Rica Dome - CRUD Field 142mm St13 metaG | ecosystem: Environmental > Aquatic > Marine > Oceanic > Photic zone | place: Costa Rica: the Eastern... | reverse complement strand
TTTTCACGGTCCCGGGCAAATTGTAGGTTATCCAATTTTTGATCTAGATACTTTTTTCACTGATATTCATAAATATTTACGCTTAATCGAAGAGGCTGTAATTTTAACTCTTAATGAATATGGTATTTCTTGCGGTCGCTCAAAGGGGGAAACTGGTGTTTGGATTGATGCTGGAAAAAAAAATGCTAGAAAAATTTGTGCTTTAGGTGTTAGGACTAGTAGATGGGTAACAATGCATGGTTTTGCTTTAAATGTAAATACCGACTTAAATTATTTTAATAATATTATTCCTTGTGGGATCTCCAATAAAAAAGTTACCTCTATTAAAAATGAACTAGATAAACAATTCAGGCTAGAGGATGTTAAAAAAAAATTAAAATATCATTTAATACAAGTCTTTAAGATTTCGAAAGGCTAGCTTTTTAAGCTGTTTGTTGCCAAATTGTCGAAAAGATTAAATTTTTTGTGGAGTTTTACAGAAGATGTTTTATTTTTAACCTCATTATATTTATAGTATGAAAAATAAATTATTAGAATTTCAAAATCTAGTTACTGAATTCCACACTGAAGGAACTATTGTCAAAGCTGTAAACGACGTCAGCTTTACCTTAAATAAAGGAGAAACAATTGGTATTGTTGGTGAGTCTGGTTCTGGTAAATCCGTCACATCACTATCAGCTATGAGACTAATCCCTTCCCCTCCAGGAAAAATTAGTAATGGAAATATTATTTATCACGACGGCGATTCGAAAATAAATCTACTAAACATCTCTGAACAAAAAATGCGTTCTTATAGGGGGAATGATATTGCAATGATTTTTCAAGAACCTATGACATCGTTAAATCCTGTTTTTACGTGTGGGGATCAGGTTACCGAAGCAATAATATTACACCAAAATCTTGATAAAAAAGAAGCTAAAAAACTCGCAATTTCTCTTTTTAAAGAAGTTGAATTACCTGATCCAGAACGAATTTTTTCAACTTATCCTCATCAAATTTCAGGAGGACAAAAGCAAAGAGTTATGATTGCAATGGCTATGTCTTGTAAACCTTCTGTTTTAATCGCTGATGAACCAACAACAGCATTAGACGTTACAGTGCAAAAAACCATTTTAGAGCTAATGCAAGCTCTACAAAGAGAACATGACATGGGAATTATGTTTATTACTCATGATTTGGGGGTAATTGCTGAGCTGGCAGACAAGGTTGTAGTAATGTATAAGGGTAAGATTGTTGAACAAGGAAATGTATGGGATATTTTTACAAATCCTTCTCACCCCTATACAAAAGGACTGCTTGCATGTCGCCCTCCATTAAATAAAAGATACAAGTTTTTACCAACTGTCAGTGATTTTATGACGGTTGACAAAAATGGAAATATTGTTGACAATAATATTAGCGTTTCTGAATTTACAAAGTCTTTGGAAATTTCTTCAGAAGAAAGACAAAATAAACATAAAAAAATATTCTCTGAAAAGCCTATACTAAAAATTAAAAACCTTAAAACTTTTTTTCCTATTAGGAATGGCTTTTTTGGTGGCATAACAGATTATGTTAAAGCTGTTAATAATGTTAGTTTTGATGTTTTTCCTGGCGAAACTTTAGGTTTAGTCGGGGAATCCGGTTGCGGAAAAACTACTATTGGGAGAACCATAATGCGACTAGAAGAGCCTACTGATGGAGTCATGATTTATAATGAAAAAGATGTCTCTAAAATGAATGCTAAACAGTTGCGTGATTTTAGAAAAGAGGTGCAGATTATTTTTCAAGACCCCTATTCTTCATTGAATCCAAGAATGACTATTGGAAACGCAATAATGGAACCTATGAAGGTTCATAATATTTTAAAAAATGATGAAGAGCGCAAGGCGAGAGTGGAAGAGCTTTTGTCTAGGGTGAGTTTAGACCCATCTCATTTTTATAGGTATCCTCACGAATTCTCCGGAGGACAAAGGCAAAGAATTGGTATTGCTCGAGCTTTAGCCGTAAACCCCAAGTTTATTATTTGTGATGAATCTGTTTCCGCTCTTGATGTTTCTGTTCAAGCTCAAGTTCTTAATTTACTTAATGAATTAAAAGATGAATTTGGGTTAACATACATTTTTATTTCTCATGATCTTTCTGTTGTTAAATATATGAGTGATCGAATGGTCGTAATGCAAAATGGAAAAATTGAAGAAATGGGAGATGCTGATCAAATTTATAATCATCCTAAAACTCAATACACAAAGAAATTAATTGACGCAATTCCTGAAGGAAAACTAGAAGATATTAAAAAAAATCTAAGCGAAAAAGGCATAGATGTTAGTTAGGTTTTATATGTTCATTTCAGGAGTTTGACTTTTAACAATTAATTTTCCTTGAGTTGCTGACTTGATTTCTTCTACGCTAACTCCAGGAGCCCTTTCTAAAAGTAAAAACCCCCGTGGCGTAACATCAATTACCGCTAGATTTGTAACTATTTTTTTAACACACTTTACGCCTGTAATGGGTAAACTACATTTTTTTAGAAGTTTGCTTTTTCCTTTTTTGTTAGTGTGCATCATGGCAACAATAATATTATCAGCAGACGCTACAAGATCCATTGCACCGCCCATGCCTTTAACCATTTTGCCAGGAATTTTCCAATTCGCAATATCTCCACTTTGGGAAACTTCCATAGCTCCTAAAACAGTTAATCCAATATGTTTTCCTCTAATCATAGCAAAAGATAATGTCGAATCAAAGATTGCCGCTCCTGGAAGTGTAGTGATAGTTTGTTTTCCTGCATTAATCATGTCTGGGTCTATTTCATTTTCTTTTGGAAACGGGCCCATTCCTAAAACACCATTTTCTGATTGAAACTCAACGTTTATTCCTTTTGGAACAAAATTTGCTACTAATGTAGGAATGCCTATTCCTAAATTTACATATGTATTGTTTTTAAGCTCTTTTGCTATTCTTTGTGCTATTTGCTCTTTGCTTATTGCCATATTAAATTGTTGTTTTTTGTTCTATTCTTTTCTCATAGTTTTTTCCCAACACTATTCTTTGCACAAAAATTCCTGGCAAATGTACTTCATTTGGGTGAATCTCTCCTGCGGGTAACATTTCTTCTACTTCTGCCACCGTTATTTTACCCGCCATAGCCATTGCAGGATTAAAGTTTCTTGCGGTTCCTTTAAAAATTAAATTCCCTGCCGGGTCTCCTTTCCATGCTTTTACAAAAGCAAAATCTGCTGAAAGCGCTTCTTCTAAAATATGAGGCTTTCCATTATAAATCCTTACCTCTTTATCTTCCTGTATCTCGGTCCCATATCCAGCTGGTGTATAAAAGGCTGGTATCCCCGCACCTCCTGCTCTACATTTTTCTGCAAGAGTACCCTGTGGTATTAAATCTACCTCTAACTCTCCACTTAACATTTGTTTTTCAAACTCAGCATTTTCTCCCACGTATGAAGAAATCATTTTTTTAATCTGCCTCCTTTTTAATAACAAGCCTAATCCAAAATCGTCAATTCCAGCATTGTTTGATATGCAGGTTAAACGAAATATCTCCATTTTAGAAAATTGCAATATACTGTTTTCAGGAATTCCACAGAGGCCAAAGCCGCCAAACATAATTGTCATTCCGCTTTTAACTCCCTTAACAGCTTCTTTTATATTGTTTACTTGTTTATTTATCATAATTAAAATTCTTCATCATTACTAATATAATTTTGTATTGACTCTCCACAATCTAACTTTAAATCAACAGCTTTAGATATTTCAAATTTTTTAGCTGGGTTTTTTATGCTTTGGGTATCTGCATAAGCTCTTTGCATAAATTCAGCAAAAACTGGTAGCGCCATATTGGCTCCTTGACCATACCTTATGTCTCTAAAATGAGCACTTCTGTCTTCACAGCCTGACCACACTCCAGTAACCAATTGAGGTGTAATACCAATAAACCAGCCGTCTGATTGATTTTGCGTAGTTCCTGTCTTTCCTCCAATTTCATTTTTAAAGTTATACTTGTATCTCAATCTTACTCCTGTTCCCTTTTTTTGCCCTACTTGAGGACTATAAACCCCGTCTACAACCCCTTGTAAAAGCCTAACCATAATTTCTGACGTTTCTTTGCTCATGGCTTCTTGTGTTTTTGGAATAAACTCTTCTAATACAACACCATTTTTGTCTTCTATTTTCGTTACAAATATAGGCTCTATCCAAACTCCTTTATTAACAAAAGTTGAGTACGCCCCAACCATTTCATACACTGAAAGGTCAAACGTCCCAAGGCACAACGATGGAACTGCTAATATTTTTGATTTAACTCCTATTTTTTTTGCAAGATCAACTACTGCTTCTGGCCCAAATTGTTTCATTATATATGCCGTGATTGAATTAATCGAGTTTGCCAAGCCAAACTTTAGGGTTAGAGACAGCTCATTAAATTCATCTCCTGAATTTTTTGGGGCCCAATCCTTATCTAAACCCCATCTTTTTTTATCAAAAACAACAGGAACATTTGGTATTTCAAAGCACGGAGTATAACCTTCTTGGATTGCTAATGAATATAAAAATGGTTTAAATGTTGATCCTACTTGCCTCTTGCCTACAACCACATGATCATATTTAAAATGCTTATAATTAATTCCGCCAACATACGCCTTTACATGTCCTGTTTCCGGGTCCATACTCATCATTCCTGTGTGAATAAAATATTTGTTATATCTAATTGAATCAATTGGTGTTAAGACAGTATCTATCTCGCCTTCCCATGAAAACAAGGTCATTGGCACTTTTTTATTAAATGATTTTATTATCTCTTTTTCACTTTTTCCAACATTTTTTAATTTTTTATATCTCTCTGAGCGACGAATAGCTTGAAAAATTATTTCATCTATTTGTTCTTTTTCAAATTCCTTTGGAAATGGGGCATTTGTGTAGCCCTTCCAATGGTCATAAAATGTTTTTTGTAACTCGGACATGTGTACCCCAACAGCTTCTTCTGCAAACCTTTGCAATTTTGAATTAATTGTTGTGTATACTTTTAATCCGTCAGTGTATAGATTATAATTTTCTCCTTTCTGATTTTTATTATTAGAGCACCATTTTTTTAGTTCTGACCGCAAATATTCTCTAAAGTATGGCGCAAGCCCTTGATTGTGACTCTCTTTTCTAAAATTGAGCTTGATTTTTTGTGACTTTAATGAGTCTCTTTTTTCTTTGGAAATAAAGTTATACTTTTCCATTTGGTTTAACACAACATTTCTTCTATTTGTTGTCTGGTCTAATCTTCGATTTGGATTATACAATGCCGGATTCTTTAGCATGCCAACTAGCATTGCTGATTCTGAAACATTTAAACTTTTGGGTTCTTTATTAAAGTAAATTTTAGAAGCTGATTTAATCCCAACAGCATTATTAACCCAATCAAATCGATTTAAATACATTGTTATTATTTCATCCTTCGTATATCTTTTTTCAAGCTGAGCAGAAATAATCCACTCTTTCATTTTTTGTAACACTCTTTCTATTCCTGAGCTTGGTTTTTCTGTGAACAACATTTTTGCCAATTGTTGTGTTATGGTGCTTGCTCCCCCTGAGTTTTTGGTGCCTAATACTGCCCCATACGACGCTCTCATTAGCGCTCTAAAATCAATTCCTGAATGGCTTCGAAACCTAACATCTTCTGTAGCTAGAAGCGCGTCAATTAAGTTTTGTGGTAACTCATGAAATCTCACTTTACTTCTATTTTCAAAAAAATATTTTCCAAGAACTTCTCCATCCTCCGAAATAATTTCTGTTGCTAAATTATTGCTTGGATTTTCTAGTTGTTCAAATGTTGGAAGTTCCCCAAAAAACCCAAAAATAGCCAGCTGAACCATAAAAAAAAGTGTTATAAACGGGCTCAGTATTACAAGCCATAATATTTTAATTTTTATACTGTTCATTTATTTTTCTTTATAATTCTGAGGCCTATAGAATTCAAGTTTTGTAGTCTAATTATTTTTTCTTTTTTTCCGTACCTCATCGCTTGCTCTAAAACATATTTTATTTCTTTTTTGTTATCGAATTTTTGCCTCTCTAAAATTACACTTACTTCTCTTATGTCTCCAATCCCCTTTCCATACCACTTTCCTCTTTTATCTGCTAACAAAACCTCTAGTGTGTCTGTTTTAATTTCATCTTGATAGAATAGAAATAAATTTCGGTATTCGTAATCAACTGTGTGTCTTATTTTTAACTCTATTTCATGCTGGCTAAGAGTATCGGTATTTAAAAAACTGAATTTTATCACGCTATCTACATGCCATTGGTTTTTGTTGAAGGCCTTGTAATTTTGAAAAACAACCTTATCACTACTACATGATAAAAAGCTCAATAACACAAAACTTATAACGCATATATTTATTGTTTTCATTTTCTTTTCCGTTTCTTCTTCTTTTTATCAAACCTTTCTAAACTTCCTTCATTTAAAATGTTTTTATTTTCGCTCTTTTCTTCATTTGTAAGTATATAGCTTTCCATTTTTTCTGGTACTACCCCTTCTTCATTTAGTTTAATAACCCTGTTAACATTATCAAGATGAATCTCAACAATTTCTGAAGGACTTCCCAAGTAATAATATTGCATTGTTTTTTTAAAAACATCCAATTTAAAACACTTTGCATCTCCTTTTTTAAATTTTAATTTTCTTTTAATGCTTGGAAATTGCTTTAGTTCTTCAGTGTAAGCCTCAAGCTCAAAATTTAAACAGCATTTTAAACGCCCACACTGTCCCGAAATTTTATCAGGATTAATCGCTAATTGTTGGTACCTTACCGCTGAAGTTGTAACCGTGGGGAAATCTGTCATCCATGTAGAACAACATAACTCTCTACCACATGAGCCAATCCCTCCTATCTTTGCCGCCTCTTGCCTTACACCTATTTGTTTCATTTCAATTTTTACCTGAAATTCTCTTGAGAAACTTTTAATCAGCTCTCTGAAGTCTACTCTTTTTTCTGATGTATAATAAAATGTTGCCTTTTTATTGTCTGCCTGAAACTCTACGTCAGAAAGCTTCATGTCTAAATTATGGTTAAAAATCATTTTCTTTGCTTTTTTTAAAACATCTCTCTCTTTATCAATTGCCTTTTCCCATATTGTCAAATCTTGTTCTGTTGCTCTTCTATAAATTTTTCTTAGCTTGTTTTTGTTTGTAATTTTCTTCCTTTTAAGCTGTAACGCTACTAACTCACCCTTCATAGAAACCCTTCCTATATCATGCCCTATCTTTTCACCCTGAGCTACTACTACATCTCCTACCGAAAACTGTACTTTATCGCCATTTACATAATAGCCCTTTCTGTCCGCCTTAAATTGAACCTCTACTAAATCTTTATTGCTTGTCGCGGGATTTTCAATTTGATACAACCAGTCAAAAACAGAGCTTGTTCCGCAACCTCTTTTTTCTGAAACATTACACGTATTACAATTGTTACAACTCATAAGTTTAAACTTTAATTTTTTTTAATAACGGAAATAGTTGAAAAGACAGATCTAAAAATAAAATTTTTGTGTTCGCGTTTCTACTTATAGCATTGACTGTCTCTTCTAAAAGCATTGCTATTTTCTTTCCACTCTTAATGTCTATAAATTGCGAAAAATTATTTACAAATTTATTTTCTTTTTCATTCATATTCAACAACTCTAGTGCTTTAAAGTTCAAAATTAAACAATCTCTGATGATACTAATGGTGTAGGTATAAAACAATTTTTGTTGACTTTTGTTAAGGTTTGTGAGCTCATCCATTAAATTAATAATTGATAACACGTCTTTTTTATAAACCCCTCTCATCCAGTGAATAAAAAGGTCTAAAAACCTATTGTTTCTGTCTTCTTTAAGAAGAGTCTCTTCGGTTTCAATTTTTATCGCTTTTTTGTCATTGGTGCTGGCTTCTTTTTCTTTCGCTATGATATTTCTATTCTTTTCTGAAACTACACAAACAACCTCTTGGGTTCTAGACCTTATTGTTTCCAAAACTCTTGTTTTGTCTTCCGTTATTAGCAAAAAGACCGTTCCTGGAGGTGGCTCCTCTATGATCTTTAAAAGTTTGTTTGACGCTTCTAAATTCATTAATTCAGCGATCCATATTAAAACTATTCTATACTTTGCTTCATAGTTTTTAAATCTCAACTTATTTTTTATTAAATCAGATTCTGATTTGTGAATTTTTAATTGTTGACTGTTTTTATTAGCATGAACCATGATGTTACTCCAATCGTCAAGAGTCAGTTCTTTATTTTTTTTAATAGCTCCCCTCCAATCTTCCAAAAAGTCATTACTAGAAACTAGGCCTGTCTTCTTGTTTTTTGAAATTGGAAAAACAACATGAAGATCTGGATGTGCTAATTTATTAAACTTTAAGCACGACTTACATTTATTGCAAGAATCATCATCCAAACTATCTTCGCAGTTTAAATATTGCGCATATGCTAATGCAAGCGCTAACTTTGGAGCATTTTTATTGCCAGAAAATAACTGGGCGTGGCTTACCCGAGCATCATTTGATCTTTGAATTAAGTGCTTTTTTGCATCCTTGTTATGTAAAATATCCTTAAATAACATCATGAATTATTTCTGTCAAATTTAAATAAATTAAGTCTATCTTTTTAATTTATTTTATTTTTACAGCATGAAAAAAATTAATTCTTTCTGTTTTGAGGGGAAGCGAGTGCTAATACGTGTTGATTTTAATGTTCCTTTAAACTCTACATTAGAGGTTTCTGACACATCAAGAATAATTGCCGCTTTACCAACAATTAAAAAGGTGGTTAATGATGGCGGAAAAGCGATTGTTATGTCTCACCTGGGCCGCCCAGAAAACAAATATGAAGAATGCTTTTCTATGAAACATGTTTTGTCTGATTTAAAAGGTCTCGTAAAAGCTCCCGTTTTTTTTTCAAATGATTGTATTGGAGAAAACCCTAAGTCTGTAATATCAAAAATGCCTAACTCTTCCATTCTTTTGTTAGAAAACTTACGATTCTATCCTGAAGAAAAAAAGGCCGACTATGATTTTGCTAAAAAACTTTCTGAGCTGGGTGATTTTTTTATTAACGACGCTTTTGGTGTTGCACACAGAAAGCATGCGTCGAACGCAATCCTTCCAAAATTTTTTAATAACCGTTCTTGTTTTGGCTTCTTACTTTCTTCTGAAATTAATCAACTAAACAAGGTTCTTCTATCTCAAAAAAGACCTGTTACAGCAATAATTGGTGGAGCAAAAATTTCTGGTAAAATTGAGGTAATACAAAACTTAATTCAACACGTTGACAATCTAATTATTGGGGGTGGTATGGCTTATACCTTTATAAAAGCTTTAGGAGGAGATGTGGGCAGTTCTATTTTAGAAAAAGATAAAGTTTTGCTTGCCACCAAAATTCTTTCTGATGCTAAACTTTACGGGGTTAATTTATTATTACCTGTAGACTCCGTTAATGCAAAAGCCGCTAAAAACAACGCCACTATAAAAATTTCAAAAATCAACAAAATAGATGCTGAACACATGGGTTTAGATGTTGGTCCTGAAAGCGTGTTGCGTTTTACAAATGTTATTTCCTCATCAAAAACTATTGTTTGGAATGGTCCTATGGGCGTTTTTGAAATTGATGCATTTTCAAAAGGTACTGTTGGGGTTGCTAAAGCTGTAGCATCAGCAACTAATAATGGCGCCTTCTCTATCGTTGGTGGAGGAGATTCAATTTCTGCTATAAAACGGTTTAATTTTGAAAGTAATATTTCTTATATTTCCACAGGTGGTGGGGCTATGCTAAAATATCTAGAAGGCTCTGTTCTTCCTGCTATTTCTGCTATTCAAGATTAATTTTTTCTATTTTCTCTTTAGCTCTTTCTGTTTCAGATTCTATTTTTTCAAACAACTGGTTTTTCTGATTATTTATTTCTGGCATTATTATTCTTGCCGCTTTAATCATCGGTGACAACAATATTGCTTTTTTATTTTTTTGTTCATCAATTACTTGATGGTCTTCTGCAAAGACTAACAAGAAACAAAAAAGAATAAAAATTTTGATTGTACCAAATATGGCCCCTGTTGTCTTGCTTAACAAACCCAAAGAAAGTGCACGTGTAATTCCATCCAAAAAAGAACCTATTATTTTAATTGCAAAAAAACTAACTATAAAAAGCACAATAAAAGAAATTAGTGGCGTAAACTCATTGTTTATGTTTAAAATTTTTTGTGCTTGAGGTTGAATGTAAACTGAAA
>Ga0163109_10004784_pt1 | contig 10239 bp, 9 predicted proteins | sample CRUFie1St13metaG_FD_108704 | JGI IMG/M metagenome (GOLD analysis project Ga0163109, IMG submission 108704) | Marine microbial communities from the Costa Rica Dome - CRUD Field 142mm St13 metaG | ecosystem: Environmental > Aquatic > Marine > Oceanic > Photic zone | place: Costa Rica: the Eastern... | reverse complement strand
CTCCCCGTCGTAACGCAACACCAAAGTCGTGTCTGGCAACTCCGCCCAATCCGTCCAATCCCAGCCGTCCAACGTGTCCACGAGCACAAAGTGCGCAGGGGACTCTGCGGACCCCGCTTCGTAGAGCGAGTCGGGCACCACATCTGCCCACGTCAGTCGGTCATCGAGCACGGGCACGTGCACGTCACTTTCCCAGCTGACTGGGTTGTTGCAGCCAGCCAACCACCCGCAGGCAACACAGCCCAAAATCAAGAACCGTCTTTGGCGAAGCATTCAATGGGATTTGTACGCAAGTTACGCGTTGCCCCCGTCTATTTCTTCACCCCGAGCTGGAGGGATGTCCACACGGTGGCCACCACCGACACGCAAGCCCCGACACTCGCCCAAACGACCGACGCGCCCCACCCCAAATTCGAACGTATCGCGGGAACAACAAGCACGGAGGCCAACGCCAGCACCGACCACACAATCGCCACCAGTCGCTCCATTTTCATCTCCGCCACGCGTGTTCCTCGCTTACTTTTCCACATCACCCACAGCGCACCCCATCCACCGATGGCCCAAATCATGTCGGCGTTCCACCACGTGTCGTTGTGGTCGGTGGCAAGGGCCATCAACGCAAACAACAAGGCCATCGCCGCCGACACCACCGCAGTCACGAGCATGGACACCTGCCCAACCACGCGGCGCCACCGCGATGCCTTCGCTCCCAAGCGCCAAGACACCACGGTCCACAGCGCCCACCCCCACATGAACCAGACCGGCGCATTTCGACCAGCATCGCCCGGCGGCAAACCCGCATGGTAATGCCCCTGGTGCGGGTAGATCACTTCAACGGGAAACGCCAAGGGCTGGCCATCCAGGGTCATGTTGGTCATCCTGGACGCCAGCACGTCGGGCAAAAAGGCATGGCCGCATTCAGGCATGGCCGTGGATGCCTCCGCACCCAAAATGAGTTCCATGCCCCATGCCGACCAGGGGTTTCCCGCCGTGAACGGGCGCAAGGCTTCGAGGTACGTGCTGTCCGTGGCGGGGCAATTCGTTTGGAACCGCTCCCTGAACACCTCCTGCAAAACGGCAATGACCCGGGTGGCGCAATTGTCCCGAAAGAAATCGTACGCGTACGTGGCGTTTTCCGGCTGCGCATTCCACTCCAAGTGCTCCGCCATTGCGCGAACGTCTTCAGGAGAAAGGTTGAGCACTTGCTCCTTGAGTGCGCGGCCTTGACGGAGGTAGAGGTTTTGGAACCGGCCGTAGCGCTCCACGCCCAAACGGTAGTCCATCCGGCCTTTCACGAACCGAACATAGAACCCGTCGTCCACCACGAAGGTGCCGTAGTTGAAGACGTAATCGAGCCTTGCAGAAGGGTCAAACACCCGAATCGCGGTGTGGCCAAAGGCGGCGTACAAATCCGATCCGGGACTGGCTGTCAGCACCGACACACGGGCGTCGTCCGTCAACTGGTCCGCAAGGTCACCCGCCAAGGCTGGCGCATGCCAAAGGGCAAGCAACGCCAATGCCAGCGTGTACGTCCCCTTGAACATCCGCTTGGCGGCGCCGTGCAACCACACTTTGCTGAATGCACCATGGCCGTCCACGGTCGCGGTGACCTCCAACAGGCCCCCTCGTGCTTGCACGTTCCGTTGGTGCACCCCTGATGGGGCATCTCCCCGTGCGATGTCGGCGAGCGCCGACGCCACCACTCCGGTGCCGCAGCTCAGGGTTTCGGCTTCCACCCCCCGCTCAAAGGTTCGGATGTGCAGAGCCGCGTCGGTGGCCACCAAGACGTTGACATTGCAGCCGTCCGGGGCATAGTCCCCGTGGTGACGGATCGGAGAGGCCGCCGCGGCCAAATCGAGGGCCTCGAGGGCCTGAAGTTGAGACAACCACTCCATGTGGTGCGGGGAGCCCGTGTCCAAAAACGCCGCGTGGGAAGCGCCTTCCATGTGCGGATCTTTCCATGCCGGAGTTCCTGCCACGTTCATTGTGATGCCGGGGGTTCCGTCGCCGCGCATTTGGCCCTCATGCAGCCCATCGATGGCGTGGAGCGTGACGCGTGGCCCCACCAGACCTTCTTGTTGCGCCCACGCCAAGGCGCTGCGGGTGCCGTTGCCACAAAATGAGCGGCTGCCGTCTGGATTGCGGAAATCGACGTGCAGGCTTCCGTCTCCGTGGGGCTGGACCACCACCACACCGTCGGAGCCGATGCCGTGCTCGCGGTCGCACAAGGCGACGATTTCCTGCGCCGACCACTCGGAGGGCAACCGCCCTTCCTGCCGGCCATCGACGAGCACAAAATCGTTGCCCGTGCCTTCCCATTTTTCGAACTGCATCGCCACGGGACGAAGGTAGTGCGGCCTTGGCAGGAAGTGGGACGGCACGCCCCTATCTTTGGGACATGCCCCAACCTGCGAAATCGACCGCATCCACAGGGCTGCTCGAGGCGTACAAGACGGCGCGCACTGCGCGGGCCATGTCCGACCTCTTTGAAGAGCACGCTCGGCTGACCGCCAAGTACGTCCACGCCTGCTCGCGCGGACATGAAGTCATCCAAATTGCCGCGGGCCAGCTGTTGCAGCCCCAAGACTACGTCAGCTGCTACTACCGGGACGACAGCCTTTTGCTGTCCATGGGCATGACGCCGCAAGAGCTCATGCTCCAGCTGTTTGCCAAAAAAGATGACCCGTTCTCTGGCGGGCGGACCTATTACAGCCACCCGAGTTTGAACCGTCCTGGCCAGCCCAAGATCCCGCACCAAAGCTCCGCGACCGGCATGCAGGCCATCCCCGCGGCCGGCTGTGCGATGGGACTCCAATACCTCGGCCAAATGGACCTCGAATCCCATGCCGTCCGAGACGGCAAGGCCGCAGGTGTCAAAACTGTGGAGTCCTCGAAGGGGATTTCGCTGTGCAGCATTGGAGATGCCGCGATGACCGAAGGCGAAGTGGCCGAAGCGTTTCACATGACGGCGCTGCGGCAGCTGCCGATGGTTTGGCTGGTGCAAGACAACGAGTGGGACATCAGCGCGCACAGCTCCGAGGTGCGGTTTGGAGATGCCACCACGTTCGCCAAGGCTTTCCCAAGCATTGAGGTTCTCTCTGTGGACGGCACCGACTGGGACGCGTGCCGTGACGTCATGGCGCATGCCATCGGAACTGCCCGCAAGGAACAGCGGCCGTTTCTGGTGCACGCCAGCGTTCCCCTTCTCGGCCACCACACCAGCGGCGTGCGCCGGGAATTCTACCGCGACGACCTCGACGAAGCCGCCGAGCGAGACCCCCTTCCCAAACTCGAAGCCCTCGTTTTGGCTTCGGGCATGGAACAGGCGGAACTCGACCTTCTCAACGCCGAGATTGACGCGGCCGTTCAAGAAGCCTTTGACGCCGCTCAGGCTGCCGAGGAGCCACAAGCGGAGGACCTCCTTCCTCACCGCTACGCACCTGCGGCAGTCACCGAAGAGCGCGGCGAACGCCATGCCCCCGACGGAGAAACGACATTGATGGTCGATTGCGCGTTGCACGCCATGCAAGAGATCATGGAGGACCACCCCGAGGCACTGCTTTACGGTCAGGACGTGGGCGCCCGGCTGGGCGGGGTGTTCCGTGAAGCGGCCACCTTGGGCCAAAAATTTGGCGACCACCGCGTGTTCAACACGCCCATCCAAGAGGCCTTCATCATTGGCTCCACCGTGGGCATGAGCGCCACGGGGTGCAAACCCATCGTCGAGGTGCAATTCGCCGATTACCTCTGGCCTGGGCTGAACCAACTCTTCACCGAACTCAGCAGGAGCTACATGCTCAGCAACGGTCAATGGCCCGTGCACAGCTTGATCCGTGTGCCCATTGGGGCCTACGGAAGCGGCGGCCCGTACCACAGCTCGAGCATCGAGTCCGTGCTGGCCAACATCCGTGGCGTGAAGGTGGCTTACCCGTCCAACGGTGCCGACCTCAAAGGCTTGCTCAAAGCGGCATTTGAAGATCCCAACCCCGTCGTGGTGCTGGAACACAAGGGCCTGTACTGGTCCAAAATCCCGGGTACGGAATCCGCGAAGGTCGTCGAGCCGGACCGCGAATACCGCGTCCCCCTCGGCAAGGCCCGAACCGTCCTCTCTGCGGACGACAGCCTGCTCGACGAGGAAAGCACCGCGACGGTCGTGACGTACGGCCGCGGGGTCCATTGGGCACAGGAAGCGGCCGCCGCCTTCCCCGGACGCATCGAACTGATCGACCTCAGGACCATCCAACCCGTCGACCACGCCGCCATCGAGGCGAGCGTCGCCCGAACCAACCGTTGCCTCGTCCTCACCGAAGAGCCCGTGGCCCACAGCTTCGCCCAAGCCTTGGCCGGACACATCGCCACGCGCTGCTTCCGAGATTTGGACGCCGCACCGGCGGTTGTGGGCAGCATGGACCTGCCGGCCATTCCCCTCAATGAACACCTCGAAGCGGCCGTCTTGCCAAGCGCCGCGAAGGTGGAATCGGCTTTGGCATCGTTGTTGAAGATTTGACCACATGCGCACCCTTCTCTTTCTGACCCTCGCCTGCGTTGCCGCCCTGAGCCCCTCCCTGTTTCACGCCCAGGCAGGCCAATGGGTGCTCGATGGATGGCCCAACGAGCGCAACGGGTACTTTGCTGGACGGACTGAAATCCACGCAGATGGAGGGCGCCTCAAGGTCACCGAATGGCCTGAGGACAGCGACGACCCCACCACCACCCTGGAAACCTACTTTGTAGGCCGCACCGTGGTCAAGGTCTTCCCCTGGAACGGAGAGCGCATTGGCTTGGTCTTCGAATCGGCCGAGGCACTCCCCCCCATGGCGTCCGATGCCGAGGGACGCCTCACATTGCCCCCTCCTTTCCCTTCGCAACTTGACGAGGAAGGCCAAATCCCATGCGGAGAGGGCTGCGCGTATGGTGTGCGGTGTGTGTCTTTTCAACCCATGGATGCAGGGTGGTACGCCCCAGGGGGCGAAGGCGCAAACACCTTTGAACCGCGTGTGGACATTCCCCTGATGACGAAAGCGGAATTCTTGGATCGACACCGCCTCGCCCCCCCGACCTGGACACCGTTTGGGGAGGTGGACAAGCCCTGACTTGCACCCCATTTAGGCCCCTTGATGGGCGTCTCAGCGCCACTGACGGCCGCAGTGTGAACCGCTTTCATGATTCTTTGTTCCATGGTTAGTTCAGCCATGGGTACACCCACCACCATCACAGTGCAGCGCGTCGAGCGTTTGAATCCCCGAGCCGTGCGCGTCACGCTCGACCCGGGAGCGCATGCGCATTTGTGGCCCAACGTTCCCGGCGGCTTTTTGACCTTTTGCTTGCCATGCGGAGATCCAGTGTTGCACAGGTCGTACAGCCTTGTCCAAGGTCCCGATGAACCGATGCCCCAAGTCATCGTCAAGGAAACGGGCTCCTCCATTGGAAGCGCGTTCATCAACCGCGAATTCGTGGAAGGCATGCAACTGATGGCATACCCCCCACAAAGCCGCCTCTTCCCGGAAGCTTGGAACGAGGAAGCCCAGCACTTCATCATGTTCGCCGCGGGTGCAGGTATCACGCCGCTTTTCAGCGTTCTTCAGCACGTCATGAACAGCGACGTGGAGCACGAAGTCAGCTTGTTCTACGGGAATTCAAGCTTGGGCGACATTTTGTTGAGGGAAGAACTCGACGACTGGGCCCGCCACCCCAGGGTCACTGTGAACCACATCTTGAGTGACGGCAGCTTGGACGACGAGCTTTACAACGGCCGCATCACTGCGAGCAAGGCCATGTTGTTGTGCGATTCCGTCCGCACGTCGTTGCCCCGAAAGGTGCTGCTCTCCGGTCCAGCCCAAATGAAAGAGAACGTCTTGCGCGGACTCGATTTGGCCGGATTCCAACCCCAGCACATCCGGTACGAGAACTTCCACCACCCTCCTCATTTGGACGCCCCTCTGTTGCCCGAATGCGAGGTGTCCGCAGAATATGAGGGCAAGACGATTCGCTTCACCTACCACCCCAATGAAGAGTCCCTGATGGAGGCCATCTCCAACCGCGGATTGAACGCTCCACAGGCCTGCCGAGGCGGCGTATGTGGTTCATGTAGAGCTGAAGTCAATGAAGGAGAAATATCTGCACATCAGGACTTTGCACTCACAAAGGAGGAGCGAGACAAAGGTTGGGTGTTGTGCTGTCAAGCACGCCCCATGACCAGCAAAATCAGCTTGTCGTTCAAGGAAGGCCAATGACCTTGTGCGTCTGGATGGACAGCCTCCATTGAGGAGCTTCCTGAATGCGGTTGAGCACCCTCTCCATCACTTCGTGTCGACGATCCCACTCAGGTTGCAGAAACTGCAACGCACCCGGTTTGAGTTGGGACGCATGTTCTTCCGCCCAAGCCAAATCGTGGCTGTTGACCACCACCACTTTCAATTCGTCGGCCAACGCATACCACGGCTCCAAACAGGGCTTGAATTTTTTGGGACTCAACGTCACCCAGTCCCAATGGCCTGAAACGGGATGTGTCCCGCTCGTTTCAAGATGCGTCGCCAAACCAGCACCCTTCAGCGCCTCTGTCAAAGGGCCCAAATCGTGCATCGCCGGCTCTCCGCCCGTGACCACCACCCTGGGCAATCCCGAAGCCACTGCCTCCTCCACCAGTGTGTCGAGGGCCACTCGGGGATGAACCTCCACGGGCCAGCTTTCTTTGACATCGCACCACGCGCATCCGACGTCGCACCCTCCCAACCGTATGAACCAAGCCGCATGGCCTGTCCACATCCCTTCTCCTTGAAGGGTTGGAAAGCGCTCCATCACAGGATACATGCGTGACTCAGCCATGGGTCAGTCCATCAATTTGGCGTCCAGGTCAAACGACGAGGCGCCTGTGATCTTGGCCGTGACAAAATCCCCAACACGCAGGTGACCGTCGTGGGCAATGCGCACCTCGTTGTCCACGTCGGGGCTGTCGTACTGCGTCCGACCCACCCACAAACCGTCTTCGTGGCGGTCGATCAACACGCGCTCCACACTGCCGATGCGGGCCACATTGAGTTCTTCGCTGATGCCCGCCTGAATGTCCATGATTTTCTCGACCCGTGCGCGCTTCACCTCTTCAGGAACGTCGTCGTACATGGTGTAAGCGTGGGTGTTCTCTTCGTGGCTGTAGGTGAAGCAGCCCAAACGGTCGAACCGCATGCGCTCCACCCACCCCTGCAGGTGCTCGAAATGGGCCTCGGTTTCGCCGGGGAACCCGCAAATGAGCGTGGTGCGGATGGCGATGTCCGGCACGCGCTGGCGGATGGCGTCGATGAGGGCATCGGTTTTGGCCTCGGTAATGCCGCGGCGCATGGCCTTCAGCATCTCGTCGGTGCCGTGCTGCAGAGGCATGTCGAGGTAGTTGCACACGTTGCTGCGCTCCGCCATCACGTCCAAAACATCCATCGGGAATCCGCTGGGGAAGGCGTAGTGCAAACGAATCCACTCGATGCCCTCGACGTCGCTGAGGCGGCGCACCAGCTCGGCAAGCTTGCGCTCGCGGTACAGGTCGAGGCCGTAGTACGTCAAGTCCTGGGCAATGAGGATGATTTCCGACACGCCTTGCTTGGCGAGACCCTTGGCCTGGGCCACAAGCTCCTCCATGGGGGTCGAGCGGTGCTTGCCGCGCATCAGCGGAATCGCACAAAAGGCGCACGGACGGTCGCACCCCTCGGCAATCTTGAGGTAGGCATAGTGGGCCGGCGTCGTGAGCAAGCGCTCGCCGACAAGTTCTTTCTTGTAATCCGCCCGCAGGGTCTTGAGCAAACGCGGCAAGTCCCGGGTGCCAAACCAATCGTCCACCTCCGGAATGCCATCCGCGAGTTCTTCTTTGTAGCGCTCAGAAAGGCAACCCGTCACGTACACGCGCTCCAGCTGCCCCTCGGCCTTGGCCTGGGCGAACCGGAAGATGGTGTCGATGCTCTCTTGCTTGGCTGCCTCGATGAAGCCGCAGGTGTTGACGATGACAATGCCGCTGTCGTCTTGTTTGGCCTCGTGCTCCACCTCAAAATCGTTGGCGCGCAGCTGCGCCATCATGACTTCGCTGTCGAAGATGTTCTTTGCGCACCCGAGGGTGACCACATTGACCTTCCGGGGCTTGTAGGAACGTGCTCTCATGCGTCAAGGGATTCAGGCAGCAAACTGTCGACAAATTCCATGGGATGGAACTCCTGCAAGTCCTCCATCTTCTCTCCCACGCCCACAAAGCGCACGGGAACCTTGAGCTGGTCAGAAATGGCCAGCACCACACCGCCTTTTGCTGTGCCGTCGAGTTTGGTCAGCACGAGGCCCGTCACATCGGTGACCTCGGTGAAGCGTTTGGCTTGTTCGAGGGCGTTTTGGCCTGTGGATCCGTCCAACACGAGCCAAACTTCATGCGGAGCCTCCGGCACCACCTTGGACATGACCCGCTTGATCTTGCCGAGCTCGTTCATCAAATTCACTTTGTTGTGCAGCCGTCCTGCGGTGTCGATGATGACCAAATCCGCACCGCGGCCCTCGGCAGCTTGCAAGGTGTCAAACGCCACCGCCGCGGGATCGGCACCCATGCCCTGGGCCACAACTTCCACCCCCACGCGCTCTCCCCACACCTTCAATTGGTCGACTGCAGCCGCACGGAACGTGTCGGCCGCGCCCAGCATGACTTTCAATCCTTGGGATTTGTACCGGTTCGCAAGCTTGGCAATGGACGTGGTCTTCCCCACGCCGTTGACGCCCACAATCAAAATGACGTGCGGTCCGTTGCCCCTGGGCACTTCGTAAGCGGAGGATGCATCTGCGCTGCTTCCTTCGTCCCGGGTGATGAGCCCCAACACTTCCTCGCGAAGCATGGTCATCAGCTCCTGTTGGTCTACGTATGCCTCCCAAGTGGCGCGCTTCCGCAGCCGATCCAGGACCGCCTCGGTGGTGTCCACCCCCACGTCCGACAAAATCAGCGCCTCTTCGAGGTCGTCCATCAGGTCTTCGTCAATGCGCCGGCGGCCCGTGAACACCTTGGAAATGCGCTCCATGACCGACTGCTTGGACTTGGCCAAGCCTTGGTCGAGCGTTTCCTTTTGTTCTTGGCCGAAAAGCCGCTTGAAAAATCCCATCGGTCGATTCAGTGTGGGTGGGTTTGACGAAAAAATGGGCCGGATTCACGAGGAAACCAGCCCATCCGTAATGCGTTTTTGTAGCGGCCTCAACCTCAGTTCTTGGCGAACCAAGCTTTCACGTCGTCGTTGTGGACCACCTCTTCCTTGAACATGTACGCTCCTGTTTTTTCAGAGCGAACCATCTTGATCACTTTCGTGTGTTGACGACCACCTCCGGTCTGCAACGATGCTACTGTCTTCTTAGCCATAGTTCCTAATTGTCAATGGTTTGGATCAGATTACTTGATCTCTTTGTGCAAAGTGTAACGACGCAGGACCGGATTGAACTTTTTGATCTCCATTCGGTCGGGAGTGTTCTTCCGGTTCTTCGTGGTGACGTAGCGAGACGTGCCTGGCATGCCAGAGTCTTTGTGCTCTGTGCACTCCAAAATCACTTGTACGCGGTTGCCTTTCTTCGCCATGGTTTCAAGAATTGGGACGGCAAAGATAGCGAATTCCCGCGTTCGGTGCAATGCCCTTTTTCACACCCCCGCGTGAAGAAGCATTTGGCAGCCACAATGCAGGCGCACTGGGGACGTTTAGATTCGTAGAATCCATGGCCAAGAACATCCTTCTCAAAGATCAAGACACCGCCGGCAAGGGAAACCCCGGCAAAGGAAAGCGCAAAAAACGCGCCCCCAAGGCGGAGAAGAAGCCGAAGTTCCAAATTCCACTCGTGTCGCAGGCCCGAGACACGTGGGCCGACGAACGCACCCGTTCGGTGGCCGGCTTGGTTGCCCTTGGCTCGTCGTTGATCGTGATGTTGTCCGTGTTTTCAGCCCTGGTGACGGGCGCCTTGGACATCCGCATCATCCAGAACGCGGGGTTTGCCACGGAACCTGAAGCGTACCACAACATTTTGGGTAGCCTGGGCGCGCACATTGGGTATTTCCTGGCGCGCCAAGGGCTGGGCATTGGGGCCTTGGCGTTGCCGTTTGTGCTGGGGCTCCTCGGGTTGCGGTGGTTGACCGACCGCGCGTTCTTGCCCTTGGCCAAAAGCACGCGCCTCGCCCTGTTCCTGTCCATGTTCCTGCCATGGGCCCTGGCGTTTTTGACGCACACCACAGCGGACCCCACCCTTCCT
>Ga0163109_10004779_pt1 | contig 10244 bp, 10 predicted proteins | sample CRUFie1St13metaG_FD_108704 | JGI IMG/M metagenome (GOLD analysis project Ga0163109, IMG submission 108704) | Marine microbial communities from the Costa Rica Dome - CRUD Field 142mm St13 metaG | ecosystem: Environmental > Aquatic > Marine > Oceanic > Photic zone | place: Costa Rica: the Eastern... | reverse complement strand
TAAAATTATACCAATATCAGCAAATACCATAACTCCAAAAATAAGTAATTACAATCTTACAGAATTAGAATCCTCTTTACTTTTTATAAGTCGATACGGTTATAAAAAAATAATTTCAGAGTATTCGATATATAAAAAAGCAAAATTATGTATTGATTTAGCAATTGAAAGAAATGAATGTTTTCATCTTTGGTTCCATCCTTCAAATTTCTATTACAATACTAGTAATCAAATTAAATTATTTAGAAAAATTTTAAAATATGCAGATGACAATAGAAAAAAAGGTAAGTTATCTATTAATACATTTAATAATTACATTATTTGATATTTATTTTTCTAGAAAAATTTTTCATAAATTTTAATATGTTCCTTTAGGACATCGTCTTTAAAACTTGTTTTATTTAAATATTTTTTTTGGTAAATTTTATAATCTGAATCATTATAAAAATAATGAGCAGAGCTTAAGAACTTATTTACATCTGAGCACCTATTATCACACCATTTTTTCCATTTATTATTATTTATAACTTTTTTAAAAAATTTTATAAAGTTTATATTCTTATGTGTATTTCCGTATTTATATATAATTTTGTTCTCATTGTAAGCTAATTCAGGGCCTATATTAAAGGATGTAATACCAATTTTTTTTCTAAATTTTATATCTGTTAATTCTAGAAAATCACAGTTGTGATCTTTTATTAATATATTATTTTTATATAAATAATTGGATAAGAATTTCATATCTTTTGAATTAAATTTCCCTACTTGCTTAGAATTTTTTATTTTAGAGCCAGTAGTTCCAGTTAAGTATTTTATGTTTTTATATTTTTTGAAAAGATTAAATAATTTTAAAAATTCATTCTTATTAAAATAATCACCATGAAAATTAATACCTATTTCATAGGATATTTTTTTATTATATTTATTAGATATTTCATTGCAAAATTTATATAAATCTATAGCGAGTTCAAATTTTTTATCTTTTGCGTTAGATGTATCAATATGAATTTCATTGAAACCAGATTTAATATCTTCTTCTAAACTATTTTTAGTATTATTGATTTCCTCTCTAAAATTATTTGTTTTTTTATCAGAAGTGTAGGGGCCACCATGATCTCTGGCTATTTTAATAAATTTATTATTGAAATTTTTTATATATTGTGAGAACTTCTCAGTGGTAAAATTATTAACATATCCTCCACCTAAATTACTAGATTCAATTTGATTTCTTGAGCAAATAATTGTGATATCTTTTCTTCTATTTTTAGAAAAGTAATTAATAGAATTAATGGTGTTAATGGACATGGGTCCTACACATAGGTTGATTTTCATATTTTTAAATATATTAATATATTATAATCTTATTTATTAAATTAGTATATGCAATTAAATAAAAGAAAAAAAATTATAATTAATTATTTTGAATATTTTAACAACCAAGATCTTTTAAATTTATCAAAAATATTTTCTAATAAGATACGCTTAAAGGATTGGGAAATTGATGTAGTTGGAAAAAAAAATGTAATCAAAGCAAATAAAAATATATTTAATAAATTTCCTAGAATTAATGTTAAAATTATACAGATACATTTTTCAATAGATGATATATTTGTTATTATTAAAGTAAAGTTAGATAAACAAAAAACTATTGAAGTTATAGATAAATTTAAAATAAATAAAAGAAATCAAATTAAAGAAATTAGAGCCTATTTAGGTTAATTATGGATAAAGTTATATTATTTTTACCCTGTTATAATTGCGAAAAACAAATTATCAAAACCCTTACTGAAGTAAATGTTTATTTTAAAAATTATTTTAATTATATTTTAATAGTTGATAATGGCAGTACAGATAATACAGTTAAAAATGCATTAAGTTTTTTTAATAAAAATAATATTTACAATTTTTCGATTTTATTAAATAAATATAATTACAGTCTTGGTGGATCACATAAAGTTGCTTTTAATTATATGATTGATAACAAATATGATTATATAATAACTCTACATGGTGATAACCAAGGAGATGTTAAAGATATTATTGATATTTTTAAATATAAACATTATTTACATTATGATTGTATGTATGGGGCAAGATTTCACCCAGAATCTAAACTTATAAATTATTCTAAAATTAGAATTTTGGGAAATATTTTATTTAATACTATATTCACACTTTTACTAAGAAAAAAAGTTTATGATATTGGATCTGGCCTAAATATTTATAGCAAAAATTTTTTAAAAAATAAAATTTACTTAAATTTTCCAAATTCAATGATGTTTAATCCATATCTTCATTTTTATTCTTTTTTAACTAAATCAAAGACTATTTTTTTTCCTATAAATTGGAAAGAAGAAGATCAAATTTCAAATGTAAATTTTATAAAAGATACATTGAAATTATGTAAAGTAATATTAATTTTAATTTTTAATAAAAATTCATTAAAATCTAAAAAATTTGAGAAGGATATAATTTATGAGTCGGAAAAATTAAGTGAATAAGAATATCCCAAAAAATTTAATTATAGATGTTGATGGAGTGCTTAGTACCGGTCAGTTTCTTTATTCTGAAGAAGGCAAAGTTTTTAAAATTTTTGGGAGACACGACAATGATGGTTTAAAAATATTAAATAAATATTTTGTTATACTTTTTATAAGTGCTGATAAAAAAGGTTTTCAAATTTCAAAGAAAAGAATAGTCGAAGATATGGGTTTTAAGTTAGAATATGTATCTGAAAAAACAAGGTATGAATTTATTAAAAAAGAATATGGTTTTAACAACACCATTTACATTGGGGATGGAATATTTGATGTACCAATATTAAAAAAATGTATTTTGGGTTTATGTCCCTCAGATGCTAGAACTGAAGCAAAAAAAAATTGCAACTTTATTCTTAATTCAAAGGCAGGTGAAGGAGCATTATTAGATGCTTGCATCTTCATTATGAAAGAATATTATTTTGAAAAATATAGTAAAATATTCTCTTTATTATGACCGTTTTAATACCGTCAGCTGGTTTAGGAAGTAGACTTAAACCTCAAACTAATTTTTTTAACAAAACTATGATATCTATTGATAATCTTCCTGCTATATCTCATATTATAAACAGTTATGATATAAAAACTGATTTTATCATAGCACTTGGTTACAAGGGTAAGCATTTGAAAGAATATCTTCAATATTATCATACAAAAAATAAGTTCAAATTTATTAATATACAAAATTATTCTGGACCAGGTTCTAGTTTAAATACAACACTACAAAGGTGTTCTAAAGAAATTAAAAGTGATTTTATTTTTCATGTTAATGATGCAATTATAAAACAAAAAATTTCTCAAAATTTTGATAATGATACATTATTCATTTCAAATAAGTATTCTAAATCGAATTATTTTCGTAAAATTTCGATAAAAAAAAAAAAAATTGATAATATTTACAGTAAAAATTACAAACCCAAAAAAAAAATTATTTATTCTTATATAGGAGTTGCTTATATCAAGGACTACATTTCCTTTAATAAAATTATTAATAATAACAATAATGATCTTGGTGAATTAAATTATTTTAAAATTTCATGTTCTAATAGTACTTTAGATTATAAGAAAATATCAAATTGGTATGATACTGGTAACCATCATACGCTAAATGATACAGTAAGAGAGCTTTCAAAGTTCCAAAACTTAAGTAAACTTGATGAATCTATTTATTTTAAGTCAAATAGAGTTATAAAATTTTATGTAAGTAAACCCTTAGTTAAAAAGAGAGTTATTAGAGCAAAAATTCTTAACAAAAGCGTACCAAAAATTTTATCTTCTTCCAAATATTTTTATTCTTATAACTATGTTAAAGGAGATGTTTTTGCTAACTCTAATCCAAGTTTATATGACTTTAAAAAACTTATGATATTTTTAGAAAAAAAATTATGGTTATCAACAGATTATAAATTTAAAAAGACATTTAAAAAACAATGTGAAAATTTTTATTATCACAAAACAAAATTAAGAATAAAAAGTTTTTATCAAATTTATAAAATATCAGATAATGAAAATATTATTAATGGAAAAAAATATCCAAAGTTAATTAATCTTATTTCTTCTATTGATTGGAAAATAATTAATGATGGAATTCCTGTATTGTTTCATGGAGATCTTCATTTCGAAAATATAATTAAAACAAAAAAATCATTTAAACTTATAGATTGGAGAGATTCTTTTGATAAAAATTTAAAAGTTGGTGATATTTATTATGATTTTGCTAAATTATATCATGGACTTTTAGTAAAACACTCATTTGTTAAAAATAATAATTTTTATATATTTTTAAAAAACAAAACTATAAAAATACATATTAAAAAATTTAAAGGTTATGAAAAAATTATTAAATTCTTTTTACAATATATTAAAAAATCAAATTATTCACTGTACAAACTAAATATCATTACCGCATTAATTTTTTTAAATATTTCTCCTCTTCATAGTGGCAGATATGGAATTTTTTTATATTTTCTTGGCAAAAAAATGCTAGGAGACACAATTAATAATTATAAAAATGAAAAAATTATATAACGTTAAAGATTGTGAAAATTTCTCAATATCTAAAATTAAAAAAATTTATAAAAATAATGTAAGCAATTCTATTGTTAGTCTTTTTGAGTCTTTTTCTTTTGGTAACGAATTAATAAAAAGTGCTGAAGGTCAATATATATACACAAAAGATGGTAAAAAAATTTTAGATCTAACTGCAGGTCTAGGTGTTCTTAATTTAGGGCATAATAATAATAACATACTTAATAATAGAATTAATTTTCAAAAAGAAAAAAAAATGGAAGTATATAAGAATTTTTTATCTCCATATATTGCAGGATTGAGTCATAATATTTCTCAATTATTACCAAATAAATTAAATTATTCATTTTTTTGCAATTCTGGAGCAGAGGCAATAGATGGTAGTATTAAAATTGCTTATAAATATTATAATGGTAAAAGAAAATACATATTACATTCAGATAGATCATTCCATGGTAAATTACTTGGATCTTTAAGTATTAGTAATTCAAATAAACAATTTCAGTTTCCTAAAATTCCAAATACTAAACCTTTCAAATTTAATGATATTGATGATTTAAAGTATTTAGTAAAAAAATTAGTAAAGGATAATAATGAAAGTGATATTTATGCAATAGTAATTGAACCATTTTCAGCTTCTTCAATGGAATCTTGTTCACCAGAATTTCTTAAATTTGCTAGAGAAGTTTGCGATAATTATAATATAGTTCTTATATTTGATGAAATTTATACTGGCTTCTATAAAACTGGAAAACTTTTTCATTTTCTTCGATATAATTTAAGTCCTGATATTTTGGTTTTGAGTAAATCTTTAGGAGGAGGCAAATCATCAATATCAGGTTATGTTTCAAAAGATAAAATTGCTTTGAATTCATATGATAATATTAACGACGCATTATTACATTCAACTACATATAATGGATTTGGTGAAGAATGCATAACAGCAATAACTGCAATTAATGAAATGGTGGAAGGAAATTTTGAAAAAAAATCTCAAGATTTAAGTATGTATTTAGATAAAAAACTAAATACTCTCAAAAATTCAAATAAAAAAATATTAAATATTAAAGGTGAGGGATGCATAAGAGGTATTATATTTAATATTGATATACCAATACTTAAAATATCTAAGTTCCTTCCAAGTTATTTTTTAAAAGATAAATTATTTATCAAAAAGTTAGTTGTAGTCTCAATAATGGAAGAGCTGTATAAAAAATATAATATTTTAACTACTTTTAAAGACAATATTAATGTAACTTTGTGTGTAGAACCATCTTTAGTAACAACAAAAGATAATATTGATCATTTTATTAAGTCTTTAGATTCTATTTTAAAAAATAATATATATACGCTAGTTTTAAATTTAATCAAAAATAAAATTATGAACAATTATTTATTTTTGAAATAATCTTTCGTATTGATTAGATGAAAATAAATTTAAATTATCAAATTGACTCTTAAGTTTATATAGCTTTTTTTTATCAAAAGAGATTAGATCTAAATGACTCTTATTCATGTAAAAATCTTTTGTTAAATACACATTTCCATTAAATGTATCTAAAAGGTTAAAAAAATTATTTAAAAAACTTTTTATTTCTTTTGTATCTTTGTTTTTTAAAGGAATATCTAAAACAATACTAAATCCATCACCTCCAAAACACAAAGAATTATTTTGTTTTTTATATTTTTTTATAGGACAAAAAATTCCTTCAAATTTATGATCATGACATAATTTTAAAATACTCTTTATATTACTAGCAGCATTTTTTAATGGAATAAAAGGTTGAAGTGTTAGAAAACCTTTTTTAGAAAATATAAGAGGATAGTCAGGAATGTAATTATTATCCATCCATATAAATTTATTAAATAACAGCTTATCATTTTTTTTGTAATAAAAATTAAATATCAAGGAATTAACAACTTTAAAAATCATTCTATTATAAATAAATGAAAGAAGAGTAATCATTATACCCTTATGTAAAAAAAGAAATTTTTTATTTTTTTTCATTTTTTTAATATAGAATTTATTTTTTGTATCGACAAATTTTGCCTTTCTAAATAAACCCCTTCCAATATTATTTCTATCAAAACAATCTATCCAGCCTATTGCATAATTGTATCCATATAAATTCTTATCATTAAATGATTCCACCATTTCTTTGATAGAATATACTTTTTTTGTTTTAGTTTCTAATTCTAATGATTTAACTTTTTTTAGCTTAATTCTTACTTCTAAAATTATACAAAATAATCCCATACTTCCAAAAATATTTTCAAATTCATTTGTATTATTTTCTTTTTTAATTTCATAAATATTACCCTCAGAATCTATATACTTTATGTAAATCACATTATCTTCAAAGTATCCATTTTTAAAACAATCTTTACCATGTATATTATTAGCCACTGCACCTCCAACTGAAACTTGAAGTCCTCCAGGGGTAGATTCTAATATGAAATTATCATTTATTATTTTATTATATATTTCTAATAAACTTGCTCCTGCTTGAACTAATATATATTTTTTTTCTTTATTATATTCTAATATTTTATTAAAATTACTTAGATCTATTGTAATTTCATTTTCTAAATATGATTGATCACCAAAACTACACCCATTTCCTCTAATAGCGATTTTGTAATTATTATTTTTTGCATAATAAATAATTTTTAGAATCTCATCAATGGATGAAGGTAAAATTAATTTAGTTTTAACTTTTTTTAAATTTGACCAACCGGATATATAAGTATCATTAAACTTCATCAAGTTCTATCATATTTATCTTCTAATCTAACGATATCATCTAAATGTGGAGTTGAAGATTCAATATAAGTAATATCAGTGTTTAAAGCTATCATTCTGTGCTTTTGTTTTGGGTGGATTGTATATGATTCACCTGGGTCTAAATCAAAATAATTATTTTCTATTTGTAATTTTAATGTTCCATTTAAAACTGTTATAGTTTCTATTTTTTTGTTATGAAATTGATAGCTGCACATTTCACCTTTTTTCATAATTAGTTTTTTTACACAATAATCATTTGATAAAAAAATAATTTCTTCACTCCCCCAGGGTTTATTTATAATTTTATTTTTTTTCATTTTGTGCATGCTATGTTTATAATTATATATGAGTCACTGTCATCAATTAATTTATAATTATCACAATAATATTCTCCAATCATATTTTTTAAATTAAAATCAAATGTTCTTTTAATTATTCCATCATTATGGATAAGCTTAATTCTTTCCCCCCATGGCCAATTATAATTTTTTGTATTTATTGTTTTTAAAGAATTCAATTTAACATATTTACTATTTATCAAATTAAATTTAATTTCATTAGAATTAAGTTTATTTAGATTTATATAATAATTTTGATTATTATCTTCATCAATTAGAATTTTATTACCGTTAATATCTGTTAAAAAGAAATCATTATTAAAATTATTAATATTTAAAATTATTTTATTTGAATAATCTGATATCAATTGTATTTTTTCATTATTATAAATTAAAAGATCAGACATTCTTGTTCTACTTTTTCCATACCATCCTCTTTTAATACATTTATAAAAAGTATTAATATTAAAACAATTCGGTCTTTTTTCTTTATAAATTAAATTATTATTTAATATTGGTGATGGTAGAATGAGTAAAAAATTTTCTAACTTTAATTTATCTATATCATCATTAGTTAAAAATTCATGTAGATAAACATCTTCATTATTAAAACCTTCTAATAAAAACTTATAATAAATAGATTTAAATGTTGATTTATCAATATTATTATTTTTAAAAACAATTTTTTTATCTTTTGCAAACTCTTTGATTGTATGTATTTTTTTAACATCTAAGGATAGATTTAATGTTTCTCTATTACTTTGAATTTTTTTATTTAAATTGCTTATATTATAAATAGATTGTAGAGAAAAAATAACCAAACAAATACTTATTAAGTAATATTTAAATTTTAAATTTGATACTTTGATTAAAAATTCATAAATTAAAACAGAATACAAACATAAAATTGTAAAAGTTAGAATTTGTTGCATTCTAGTTAAAATAGATGCTTCGGGTGCGTAATGAATTAATGATAAGATAATAATAAAAATGGATGGTATAATTAAAGGTATTAAATTATGATATTTATATAAAATATTTTTAAGATCATTTTTTAAAAATAAAAAAATGATTATTAAAATTATTATATTTAAGAGATTATTAATGTCATATAAAAAATATAAATTATTTTTAATATTTTCTATAAAGATATTTTTTATTGAACTAAAGTTTAATTCTGAATGATTATATAGAGATATAAAACTATAATTTTCTTTAAGATAATTTAAATCAATATTGAAATAAATTAAAACAATTGAAGCAGAAAAAAAGTAATAAATTAATAATTCTTTTCTAAATTTAAAATTATTCTTTATAAAAATAAATATGCAGTTAAATAAAAGCATAAATATACCAATAGGATGTGAAAAAATAGCAAGACTTGAAAATATAATACTTAAAAAATTCTTTTTGATATTAATATTTTGTAAGTAAATTAATGAAAGTAATGCAAAAACTGATGCTAATTCATCTGATCCATTTGAAAAATGCAAGCCATATTTTATTTGAACATAAGGTATAATTAAAATTGAGGCTACTAAAGATATTTTTGAATTAAAATATATATTAATATTTATTACTATTAAGATTAAAAGTAGAATAGATGTAATATAAGAAAGTATCTTATGAGAAACTTCCCAATTAGAAGTAAAATTATTAATTATGACTAATAGTATTGATTTAATGTAATGATATTCAACTGCATTATGATGAAGATAAATATCAAGATTTGCTATTTGAGATGCACCTAAATTTTTATTCTCATATTTGAGTAAATTATTTATTCCCTTGCAGTTTTTGTTGCAAGATGACATATTATTTGCTTTTATCAGTTCATGATAATTATCATCTGGTTCCCAGATAATATCTCTGTCTTTACTCGATAAATTAATAGCGATTGTATGTATTAAAACATTAAAAAATACTGTTAATATAACTGCAAACAATATATTGTATCTTTTATTAATATAGGATTTCATTATATTTAAATTAATAAAATATTTTTTTAATAATTCATATTTTAAATTAGGTTTAGTTTCATTTATTTGCTTTATTATTGATGCCTTAATATACTTAATTTTAATTAACTTTTTAAATATATTTTATTCAAATGTAATAAGTAGCTCCATTGGCATTATATTAGATTACTTTTTTGCAACAAAAAAAGTTTTTATTAATAATTTCAGCAACAAAAAAAGATTATATATATTTATATTATACCTACTTTATTCATTATTTTTAGTTATTTTAACAAGTTATTTGGTTGACATTATCTATGATATTATAAATCTACCACTCATATCAAAAATAATTGTTATACCTATAAGCTATACTTTGTATTGGAGTTTTTATAAGATAATTTTTAAAAATACATTTTAAAAAATTTTTTATTTTAATGACCAAAATATGACTTATAAATTTACAAATGCAATTATTAGAAAACCAAATAAAAGTATTAGTAAAGCAATTAGTTCTCAAAATTTAAGTCCAAATTATAAAAAAATATAAAAAATATAATTTTATAAATTACTCATATTTATCAGAATACAAATACGG